>OGJU01001654.1_pt1 | contig 13406 bp, 8 predicted proteins | sample 1572251 | NCBI WGS metagenome assembly OGJU01 (sample SAMEA2582144, study PRJEB24529) | metagenome | biome: Human gut stool | place: China | collected 2011
CAGGAAACTTCACAGAAGATGTCGGCTTATTATTAAAATAATGATGTAAATGGCCACTCAGCATGACATCGACATTTACATTATTCAGAACAGGGACAAATTTTTCCAGGACCTCTTTTTGTCCATGCCATAACCTTTTGTCAGGCAACGGAGGCATATGTGCAATAACCACTCTGTATTTTGCCTCTGTAAAATCTTTTGATTTTACAGCTTCTACCAACCATTTAGCCTGTTCCGTCCGATAATTATCATAATCAGTTATGCCACTATATTCAATATCCGAATCCGGTTTATCTTCACCTGTATCCAGGAAAATATAACAGATCGGACCCTGGCGAAGCAGGAAATACAAATGCGGCTCCTTCGGTGAGAAATAATGCTGGAAGAAAGTTGCGAAAATACCGCGGGTTTCATGATTTCCACGGGCATAATACATAGGCGTTTCCTTGGCAAACATATCGATCGATACATCCATGAAACCAGTAAACAATTCTTCTTCATTTTTCAACTGACTCAACATATCCCCATTGAAAATCACCATATCCGTATTTTTATAATCAGCCACCTTCAATAATTGAGGAATATCATCCGTACGACCGTGAATATCATTAATCATAACAAAGGATGTCTCCGGTTTATTCCGGTCATTGGTTGTAAAGATTAATGGTTCAGCTCCATAAACATCAGTCGCAGCAACCTTACCATACATAACTTCCACCCCCTGGTGATCCAGTACTTCCTGCGAATATACCCGGTAACGGTATTTTGTACCGGGAGTCAAACCGGTTATTTTCACAGCATGCAATAACGATGTATTTTTTACTCCATTAGTCGAGTCAAAATATTTCGGCCGTTCCTGTTGATAATAATCACTATTGTCATCCGGTGCCAGTTCTACCCATCCGACAGACGGCTTGCCTGCCATCCATACAACCGTTACTTCCGTTTCCTTCAAATTTTGAAGATACGGACCATGCTTTATTGTAATACGATCTTGTGCAAAACCAAGCACAGAAATACAGATACAGATCAAACTTAAAAATAGCCTTTTCATATACTTATTATTATTCATATCCTTCATTCTGTTTTAAATTCGGGTTCTTATCCAATTCGGCCTGTGGAAATGGCAAATAACGGTTGTATGGACGGAACACCCGATCTTCAATCTTACGCAACGACTCATTTTCTGCTGTCGGAGCAGAAATAGTTGCTCGTAAGTCACGGTCAGGTTCATTTACATTTACAGTACCTATCATACGATACAATGTGCCGTTCATAAGCGTTTCTGCCAGCATTTTTCCATTCTGGTCTTTCCAGCGCAATAAGTCAGCTCTGCGCAAACCCTCTCCTGCCATTTCAATACAACGTTCGCGACGAACCAGTTCACGGAGTTTTTCCTGCGTATTATATTTCGCCCTGTCAACAGCGACATGGCCACAGCGTGCTCTAAGCTGGTCGAGTATATCATAAACTTCTGTTGTATTCTCATTCTTTTCTACGTTAATTTCCGCAATTGTCAGCAAGACTTCCGCATAACGGAAAAGGATCGGACACGTATTTTCATTTCCTAATGATGCCGAATACTGAGACAGCGGAACTGTATATTTGGCCCAGATCATACCGGTTCTTGATGAATTATCAGCGGCATCCATATAGTCGGCATTCAAACTGCCATCAATACTTTTATCCAAGGTATTAATAACCCGCTGTTTCCCGTCGGAACCGACCCAATCCATACCTGGATACAGGATCGTCAAAGCTAAACGGGGATCCCTGTTTGCAAAAGGATGCACAGGATCATAACCAGAGCCTTCTTCTTCCGGACGTAACCCAGATTTCATTTCATACATATCAACCAGATTCTGGGTAGGAACCATTGAAGCCCAACCTCCGTCCTGATTATTAAACATACGGATCATATTGGAAAATGCATAGGTATTGCTAACATGCTGCATGGCATAAATAATCTCTTTCGATCCTTGTCCTTTAATACTGAACATTTCCTGAAAATTAGGGTCCAGTTCATATTGGTTCAGATTCTGGATCGAACGAGCAGCACTCATAGCCAGGTCAAGATCGCCCCAATACAAGGCTGCACGCATTTTGATTGCCAAAGCCGTTCCTTTGGCAATACGTCCACGCTGTGACGGTTTATCTTTCAGGTCGGATATAGCAGCATCCAGTTCGCCATAAATAAACTTTTTCACAGTCTCTTCAGAAGCACGTTCAACCTGTGCTTCTGAAGATGTTTGAGGCAGGTCGGTAATCAATGGAACACCTCCATACCAAAAATTCATATGAAAATAACGGTATGCCCGGATCGTACGAACCTGGGCAAACAGGTCTTTCTTTTCTGCCTCATCTGCAAAAGCCACACTCTCTGCATTTTCCAGAAAAGTATTACACCGACGGATCGTTTCATAATTATAGTAAGTCACAGTCGCAGCCTGCGTCATTGCTCCGTTGCCTGTCACTTTCAGAGAACTTGTATTACTATAATTAAATCCAATATCAGAAAGGCAATCGGCATAGAGAATATCTGTAGAGCCGTTTTTCGCCTCATTCCATTTATCATAACATGCAGTAGCTGCACTATAGACGTCATCTTCTGTTTGCCAGAAAGTAGAAGGAGATAGTTGATCGTACGGTTTCGTATCGAAAAAATCATCACATGAGCTCAATGCAACTCCACATGCGACCAAAGAAAGAGAAAGATATTTTAATGATTTCATAATTCCTGTATATTAGAAGGTTATATTTATTCCAATTGAATTTGTACATACCTGCGGATAATGAGAACCACGACCAGAAGGAGCTTCCGGATCAATATTAACCGGCAGGTTATCAAACTTAAACAAGTTTTCACCTGAATAATAAATCTTGGCACGTGAAACGCCAATTCCTTTCAACCAGTTATCCGGCAGATTATATCCGAACTGAATGTTTTTGACACGTAAATAATTTGTCTTAAAGATCCAGAATGTAGAATAGTTACTCGGTCTACTGCTGGTCCGGTCAGACTCCGCAACACGCGGGAAAGTTCCATTCGGATTTTCAGGCGACCAGGCATCAAACCAGGCTGTCGAAGGATGTGAACTATCTCCTGTAAATTCACCAAATACTTCATTGTTAAAATAACGTGACACACCACAGGCTCCCTGCATAAATACCGACAGATCAAAATTTTTCCAGGAAGCAGATAAATTGAGACCGAAAGTAACATTCGGCTGCTCTGAGCCAGAGACATCACGGTCGGCTGAAGTTAGCTTACCGTCTCCATTGACATCTTTGTATTTAATATCACCGGCTTTAAATGCATTACCAAACGGATTACCGTATTTTTCAGTATAAGCATCAGCCTCTTCCTGACTTCTAAATAAGCCGTCAGCAACATAACCATAAAATGATTTATAGGCAGAGCCTACCCGATTGATAAAATAGTTATTATTTTTATCCAACATCTCATTGACACCGCCCAAATTCAGAATTTCATTTTTATTCACAGCCATATTCCCTGTTGCTGAGAATTTCCAGTCATTCCATTGTTTACGAAAAGCAGCCGTCACTTCAAAACCTGAATTGCGCATGGCTCCCACATTATCTTTATACGGATCTAATCCAAAACTACCGGGAACAGGCACATCCATAATAATACCAGTTGTTTTACGATTGTAATAATCGACTGTAAAATCCAGACAAGAAAGTACGCTCAAATCAAATCCGATACCCCAGTTTGACGACTTTTCCCAGGAAATGGTAGATAATTTCTGAGCTTTCTGCATAATACCAGTGTTTACATTTCCGTCAAAAGGATAGTTCCCCCCACTACTTGAACCAATCGCATAAGTTATTAACCAAGGATAATAATCATCCAATGCTTCCTGGTTTCCAAGCTGGCCCCATGATGCACGGACTTTCAGTGATTGCATCCAGTCACTGGCTCCTTCCATGAAACCTTCTTCAGACAAACGCCATCCGGCAGAAAGAGATGGAAAATATCCCCAACGGTTATCCGGACTGAAACGGGAAGAAGCATCCGCCCTGAAATTCGCCTCGAACAAGTATTTTCCTGCATAGTCATAATTGATACGTCCAAAATAAGACATCATAGCCAATTCACGGGAATAACCTTCGTTTGTCTGGGTTGATTGGGTACCGGCATTAATATCCGTCATATCATTATTCGGAAAACTCTGACGATAAGCCTTCGTATACTTATAATTATATTTTTCAATACGATAGCCTGCCATTGCTTTCAGGTTATGATTCCCGAAACTTTTGTCATAATTGACCAACAGATCCAATGAAGTACGGTCCCATAGGTAAGTACGTTCATCCAATGAGTTGGGACCATGATATTTGATCGTATTATATTGAATATCCTTGACAAATTCTTTTCTATCCTGAACATCGGATACATATGCTCCCTGCGCTGTAAATTTCAGACCTTTCATTATGTTATAATCAACAGCCAGGATACCAGAGAAATTCTGATTGTTACGATTCAATGTCTGATCCAGATCCAGCCAGGCTACAGGATTTCCGTCACCGATGGTTCCATATGTTCCAGCTTCATTCTTCTAAGGTATCCAGGGAGCGATACGATTCAACTGACGGATAATCTGGTCAGAACCACCTCCTACATACGAGTTCGTCGGGTCTGCATAATCGTTATGAATAAACGACATATTCGCACGCACATTAATATGATCCGATAATTTGGCATCCAAATTGGTACGCATATTGAACTGCTCACGGTTACTGTGTTTCATAATACCATTTTGATTCAGGTAACCGACAGAAGCCATATACTTTATATTCTCCGAACCACCTGACAGGTTGATATTATGTTGATGCATAAAGCCGTTTCCCGCGAAACCCAAATCATTCCAATCGGTATCAGGATGTCCGTAAGGATCGCTGCCGTCACGAAACAACTTAATATCTTCTTCAGTAAAGCGGGGGGCTTTACCACTTGACTCCAATGCTTTATTGTAATAAGTAGCAGCATCAGCTGAGTTCATTCTTTCGATAAAACCAGTTGCTGTCTGCCAACCGAAAGTAGCATTATAAGAAACAACAGGACGCCCGGAAACACCACGCTTTGTTGTAATCAGAATTACCCCATTGGCTGCTTTCGAACCATAAATTGCAGCAGAAGCCGCATCTTTCAGTACAGAAATAGACTCAATATCATTCGGATCAATCTGATTCATAGAACCGGACTCTATTCCATCGATCAATATATAGGGATCTGAATTGTTTAATGTACCCGTACCACGTACACGGATACTGGTGTTATCACTGGAACCCGGACGACCCTGACCGGATGTAATGGTCAGACCGGGAACGATTCCCTGGATACCGGATGCAACCGATGTAATAGGACGTTGTACCAGTTCCTGACTGGAAATAGAAGCAACATATCCCCTCAGATTAACTTTTTTCTGAGCACCGTATCCAACAACGATAATTTCTTCCAGCTTCTGTGTATCTTCCATCAATTTAATATTGAATGTTGATAGGTTGCCTACTGAAACAAATTGTTCTGTATAACCAATATAAGAAATACTTAAGGTTGAACCGGCAGACACATTCAATGTAAAATTACCATCCAAATCAGTTACTGTACCGTTTGTTGTTCCTTTTTCCACCACATTTGCCCCAATAACAGGTTCACCGGCAGCATCGACAACGGTCCCTTTTACAGTCCGATTCTCTTGGTTCTGAGTAACAGATGTTGCTTTCAATGTCAGCACAATCAGGTTTTCCTTTTCTTTTTTATAGGTGATATCCGTACCAGACAATAGTTTATCCAATACATCTTCTATCGGAGCATCCTTTACCGACAGAGACACTACTTTATCCAGACTGAATAAATCTTCATTATAGAAAAACTGATAATTACCTGAACGTTCGATTGCTTTCAAAGCCTGACGTAAAGTTTGTTTTTGTATACTTATCGATATCTGCCCCAAAAGGGAAGGAGATATAAACAATATTAATAAAACTAATCTAACCCAGCTAAATTGCCGTTTTTTAAGGACATAAATAGTCCTACTAATTAAATAATTCATAAATTTGTAGAGATTAAAGGTATTTATTAATTGCACTTGTTATTTGCGAGATACCGAAGTGCGGTTTATAAATTACAGTAGAGGGGATGGTGTCTGACACTATCCCTTTTTTATCATTCTATCCCGTGTTTTCCATATTCCAATACTTTAGTGTTAAACAAATTATTTATCTATTTCAATGCTTTTTCATAATAAGCTTTCTGTTTTACATTTTCCCGTAAAATAATCATACTATCCCTTATTTCATAAGACAAAGGAGAAGTCAGAGATAATATCTGCAATATACTTTCCAGACTGGTATTACCTGGAGTTCCTGTGAAACGATATTTTTTCAATGTTTCCGATTCGAATACAATCCGGGTATTATAATATCGTTCCAGCGTATGAACAATATTTTCAAATGTCTCACCGTTAAATGTCAGTGCATTATATTTCCAATTGATATAATCACCGGTATTCTCTACAGTACTTTTTTCCATATGTCCGGTCTGTTTATTGAAAACGATCCTTTCATTCGGATTTAAGACAAGACGGTCATAGTCTGATGTAACTTCCACTTTGCCGGTCATGAGGACAGTTGAAACATCTTTCTCTTCTTCATAAGATTTTACATTAAAACTGGTTCCTAATGCACGGACAGCCAGTTCGTCCGTCTCTACAATAAACGGACGGTCTTTATCCGGCGTCACTTCAAAATAGGCCTCCCCTTCCAAAGACAAAACTCTCTCTTTTTGATTGAATCGGCTACCATAAGACAACCGGGAATCTGAATTAACCCAAACTTTCGATCCGTCAGGGAGTACAACATTTGCCTTTTGTCCTTTCTCTACAGAAACAATCATATCAGGCATAATCATCTGGCTCATGGTATAATAATGCACGGACAAGCCCGTCATCAACAATAATAAAATAACAGAAGCAACACGGGCGAACCACAGATAGAATTTGCGACGTCTATTCTCTTTTTCCGGCAAACACGGCCTATCTCTCTAACCAAAAGGTTTATTTATCTGTCCAAACAACTGCCGTTGTAATTTCGTATCCATTTCTGAAGCCGCTGCATTCCATTCCTCATCCGCCCAGTCCTGAAAAGAGCCTTCGCTTTTCAGCCATTGGATGAGAACCTGAATTTCTTCTGCAGAAGCCTGCTTCAACAGGAACTTATCAAATAATTGTATGTAATCAGTCTTTTCCATTTTATTGTGTCTATTAGGTATACAGGCAACAGATACAAATCCGTTACCCGCCCTCGTGTATTTAACTTTTATTAATCAATTAATAAATAAAGGAGTAAAGAAACAGATAAACCGTAGTGTTGATTTATCCGGCTACGCATGAATGAAATAGCCTTGGTTAACTGTGATTCTACCGTATTTTCAGAAAGATTGAGTTTTTCTGCAATTTCCTTATTAGTCAGCATATTCCGGCGGCTTAGAACAAATATCTCCCTACGGGCAGGGGGCAGTTGGTCTATCAATGAGTCAATGTATTCTTCCAGTAAGTGATAATCGACTTCTTTTTCAGTTGTGTTTTCTGTTGGTTCGGAGGCTATTACTTTTTCCTGATAAAGCTGTTCCAGCATTCTGTGCTGATAAATATTTACGAGTTGGTTTTTGGCTATTGTACAAAGGTAAGCTCCAAACGATTTTCCGGGATCAAGAGACTCCTTCCCTTCCCAAACCTTGATAAATACAGCTTGTACAATTTCCTCCGCCAAATAACTATCCCCTTTCGAAATACGCATAACAAAGTTATAGAGTTTACCGCTCCAAACAGTATAAAGATATTCAAAAGATGTAGTGTCTCCTTTCCTAAGATTACAGATGTGTTGTGATTCCTTATCCATAACGTATGCAGTTACCTGTGCAAAGGTAAAAGAATTATCAAATGACAAAATAAAAAACAGAAAAAAGGGTATCCGTCGGATACCCTCATCTTTCATTTTAGTAGTTATGGATTAAAAAAACTGTTTTTTGATCAAAGAATCAACGCTAGTACCGTTTTAACACCGGCAGAAGTATATTTTCCATGACCTTATATCCTTCCGCATTAGGATGTACCCCATCTCCGGAATACTTTTCAGGTAATCCATTCCGTTCGTCTGCCATTTTAGAGTGATAATCTACATAGGTAATTCTATTACGGTCTGCATATGCTTTAAGCATTTTATTCAGCTCGATAATTTTTTCCGCCGGCTCCAGTCCCTTATGCCAACTAAAGTCATAAGCTGGCAAAACAGAACACAGAATCACATCTATCTTATGAAGTTTCGCCAATTCAATCATAGAAACAATATTTCCCTTGATATTCTCCAAAGAGATATAACCGTTATTCTCCGCAATGTCGTTAGCTCCGGCAAGGATTACTACCGCTTTAGGTTTAAGGTCGATCACATCTTTGCGGAAGCGAACCAACATTTGAGATGTGACCTGTCCGCTGATTCCTCTAGCTATAAACTCATTCTTCTTAAAGAACAACGAATCAGCATACCACCAACCTTCGGTAATCGAATTTCCTATAAACACGACTTTCGAAGGTGTTTTTACAGTCTTGTTCTGTTCTGCATACCGTTCGAAATTGGCCCAGTCGACTGCCTGTTGGCCAAATAATGAAGTTGTGGCCAATACACAAATACTTAGTATCAACCATTTTTTTACGTTTTTCATACTACTATTTTTATTAAGTTACGTTATTACTAAATTCAATCCTTGATGTGTTAACAATTAAAGTTTGGCTTTTTTTATTAGTAAATGATCCATCATTATATTATAATAATTATCATCATCACATAACCGATATATCACGAAATGTTTTCCATCGGCGGCATCTGTAAATGTATTACGTCCCGTTTCAGTATCTATGGCTATATTTACACGTTTGAAACCTAACCGGTTAATTTTTCCGCAAGCATACCCGGCACACCATACTCCAAAAGGGTCCCAAGCATGACGACCGTTTTGAGTCCCGAACGCGACCAATGAACGAGTTACAATATCCCTCTTATCTATATCCACAGCCTGTAATTGACCACCGCACCTGAGCATTCCCCCCACTTCATTTGTAAAAAATAGTATCGGATAAGGCCAGGTCTTACTTACATAATCAATAGCCAATCGGGCTTCCTTAGTAAAGAAAAAATTATTACAACGCCCTTCGGGATAAGTTCCACCGACGATATACAACTGTCCGCATTTTTGTTTTACTAACTCAAGCCCCGACAAATCAGAATATTCATCCGGTTGGCTTTTCAACAGGGCTTCTATATTTGTCGTATACCCGGTAGTGACAATATCCACAGGCGTATTACTTTCTGACAATATCTTTCTATACATTTTTACAGCTTCATACGCATTTACATTACCATCGTTATATGCAGCCATCAAATCCCAATAAGGGGATTCATCCGGATTGTTTTCCATACTTTTTCCGATCAATACATCCGGTTTATTTTCATATAACAGGAAACCTCTCAATGCTTCCAGATTATTCTTTCCGACTATTGAATATGCGACACCCTTTAAATCGATAGTCCCATCATCATCAAGTGCCGTTGCAATCCTTACCGCACATACATCATCCACATCCGTACACATATCGACACCCAATATCATTTCCTTTCCGGGAGTGGTATTCAGATACAGCTCATCCACGTTTCTGTCTTCCTGCCGGTTCTCGTATGTCTTACAACCGGTCAAAAAGATGACCAACAAAATTATTTTAAATTTATCTTTCATCTCATATTTCATTTTTTATCCACTCACTGCCAGAAGATAATTGATATTAAGGCAGACAGAACGCAGATTACGGCAAAGTTATTTAATAAAATAAATTTGCGTTTATCCGCGTCATCTGTTCTGTCTGCGTTCTTTTACATGATCTTAGAATTTAAAGGTATATATTTCTTTATTTTTTACAGTCTATTTCCAAAATGGTACCTTCAATATTACGATGGCCATTTTTATTATAATAATAAACTACAAGAACTCTATTATCTTCCAGCATAATCGGCCAAGGATAACCTAAATCCGGTCCATCACCATCATCACGAAGTATAAATTCTTCGGAAATGGCATAATCCGTACATTCTGCATTCAAAATTCTTGCCCGGATGCCAAAAGGCTTGTGACGATAGCCATATGTCAACAACACACGATTATCAGGAAGCCTCAGAGCCGCCAAAGGATGCCCCTGGAATTGCATTGATTTCCATTCGAAAGTCTTTCCTCCATCGGTCGACCTGGCAATACATGCATGATCATACAAAGTAGTCCGTAGAAAACCGACTATATCTCCCTTCGGTGTTTCATAAACGGAAGCTTCATTGAATGCAACACTATCATCGGTAGCAACCAGTCCGGAATACTGCCAGGTTTCGCCTTTGTCCTCAGATACAAGCAAATGATTACTGGTTTTTCCTAACGGGGCTGGATCATGACCAGCCACAATCCAATAAATCTTGCCGTTTTTACCTTCGCACATGGCCCCTCTGTTATAAGTCGGCAGAGGCTCTCCCGTTGCGCTGATATAAATTTCCGAATCCAGCATTGGAGGAATAATCGGATCTTCCCATGTTTTCCCCTTGTCAAAAGACCGCAAGATATATCCTCCTAAAAATGCAATTTCACCACCATGCCAACTCTCATGCAAAACAGGTTTTCCTAAATTGTCTATACCCTCCTGAGAGGAAAAAGCCCAGCCGTAACTGGCACAAAGCAAAGTTCCATCCTTTAATTGCAATAAACAAGGGTCCTGTGAACCACCAAAAGGATGGGCGTAGATTAACTCCGGATCTTTCGTCCAGTTTTCACCATCATTCGAATGAACCTGCACCAAATAGCTGTTAGGATCGACATGCGCATTCCCAGGTTCACCAAAAACTCTTCTGTCCGGTGCACGCCGGAATGCCACCGTATACTCATTGGGCCCCAGCTTTACAGCCGAAGGAAATGTTGCATGAAATTTAGGATCTTCATAAATAACCACATCTTTTACTTTTCGTATCTGTGGCTGTGCTGCCGCTTGCTGCCCCTCAGGGACATTACAGCCTAAAGCATTCCAAAACTCATTTTCCATTTTCTCCGCATCGATATTCGTGTATATATCGACCTTTCTTTTGGTTGTACCCGGAGGCGTATCTACCTTCTTTTCTTCCGCCCATTCCGGATTTGTGATCGCATAAATAAGAGCTACATCCCACATGGTCCAGGAAGAAGTCATATTGTCTCCAATCCTCTTTCTCCACCGATCCGCTATAAAAGTACCTATACCTTCCACCTTTTCAAGCTTATTGATCGAATGAGCGTTATGAAAACGCAGTAATCCACTTACGTTATTAGGCATAATATGGAACTCCAAATCTTCTGCATCGCAAAGAAGATCAAAGGCCTCCAAGTCATTAGCCACATTAAATTCATGTTCGCCTATCCATAAATCCTTTTCAAAATCATAGGTTTGCCCAAGCCAGTAAAGCGCTATCTTTTTAGCTATTTCAGGCTTCACCATTACCGCAGATGCCACATTCGTTAGGGCTCCGGTACTGATGATTGTCAACTTTTCTCCCGGAGGCAAGTCTGATGCTTTGCGGATAATAAAATCCGTTGCCTCACTTCTGCGAGGGTTGTTTTCAGGACTCCCTTTTTTATAAACGATCTTCCTCTCACTTCCCACGGGTAAGGGGAGGTCTGTCCGGTCTAATAACTGCACCAATACGGCATTCATCAGCCAACTGGTATAGGCAGAATTATCATTCCACCAAGGATCATGTCCTTCCCGCACCGTATTATTCCTTCCATCCCATTGCGCAGCAGTCATTCCGATGACTTCCAGCTTAGGCGACTTCAAAGCAGCAGCGATTGCAAGCAAGTCATCCAGCTCATTATCCGTATCGGCATCAATAATCACGTTTCGTACTTGAACATGCTGGGGAAGTGATGTATTTTCCCCAGCATTCTGTTCTTGTTTACAACCAAACAGACCAATACCAATACTTATTATTACACTAACAAGTAAATATCTCATCCCTATATTCTATTTTCAAGAGAATCAGTCTCCCCAACCAGGAGTCTGTCCGACTTGCGGTTCACGAGTCAATACAGTCAAGCTAAGCGGCCATAACAACATGTGATCCTGCCCTTTCTTATTATTCAATGAAGGCACTATATCAAATGCTTTTCCGAATCGTATGAGGTCCCACCATCTTTTTCCTTCGAACACCAATTCCAGCAATCTTTCTTTCAGAATCTCGTCGTCATTCAATTCTTTAGACCGGTTCACAAAGATGTGTTTGTCAAAATTATCACCATACGCTCTCTTTCTGATCAGGTTCATCTCTTCAGACGGATCCTGTCCCAATGCATTCTTGGCTTCAGCCTTCATAAGCAGCACGTCTGCCAGGCGATATAAAACGAAATCACTCCTGAAATACCTCTGACCATTTTGTACGACTCCCCGCCCTTTACGAATCAAAGCCGGATACTCCATCTCATTATTTTCACCATATCTCAACCCATCGACAAAAGAAGCCTCTTTCCGGCTATCGTCATCTGTAAATTGATTTTTAACCAAATCGCTTACAGTCCAAGCCATACCATTCCCGGTAGTACCTATCACCTCTCCGCTAATCGGATCTATCATACCGCCGTCTGCTCCGGAATAGTTATCCTTAAAATAATTCTCCCCACCATCATAAATAGTGTTTGCAATAGACATGATTATCTCCTCATTGCTTTTATTACCAAATTCAAACAGATCGGCAAAGTTCGGAAGCAACGCCACATCAGCCTTCAGCACTTCATTGCAAGCCGCCAAAGCAGTCTCCAGATCGGCATTCCCTCCGCCGCACCGTTTGGCTGTCCACAAATAAACATCGGCCTTCAAGGCATTGGCAAACGGCTGGGAGAAACGGTTTCTGGAGGCCCAGAAAGTATTGTCCTGAAACAAAGCGATCGCATTATCCAAATCCTCTTTTATCACTTTGAAAACCTCTTCCACTGTAGCCCGGCCTTTATGTACGGTTTCCGGATTGTAACCTTCGGTGGGCTCTACCCGGAGCGGAACACCGCCCCAGGTTTTAACCAACACAAAATACAGATAAGCCCGCAATGAATAAGCCTCTGCTAACAAGTTATTTTTTGTGGCCTCAACCGCATCGATACGAGGTATATATTTAATAAGCAGATTCGCCTCATTGACAATCTTATAGAGTGAAGTCCAGTCGGGACCCGGTAATTCCTGGCTCAACGTATTTTTATAATACCGCTCATAGATATCCCCTGTGACTGCCCTCGTCATCACATCACTTCTGTATTCTCCCAACGTAAACAACTCACC
>OGJU01001659.1_pt1 | contig 13368 bp, 7 predicted proteins | sample 1572251 | NCBI WGS metagenome assembly OGJU01 (sample SAMEA2582144, study PRJEB24529) | metagenome | biome: Human gut stool | place: China | collected 2011
TAGTGTAGTAAACTGTTTTGTCCCCTTCACTTGCGTACATACCGTATTTAGTGAAGTTAGCTTGTTCTAAAGTATCTGTATTTTCGATTTGAATGCCTTTAGGTGTAATACCGATGTTTTCGCTACCGTTGAAGAAGCGAGCACTGTCTTTATCGATACGAGCACGAACGTCGTCAGTTGCTTTACCAAAGTTAACAGAGTTCATCTCTACTAAATCTTTATTTACAGATACTTTGAATTCCTTATTACCAGAAGCATCAGTTGTACCAGTAACAGTCGTATTATCACCGCCAACTACAGTCGTGATAGTATTAGTATCAACTGTAGCATTTTCTGCTACATAGTCTTTTAATTGCTTCACGTTTACAACATCAGTATCAGCTTCACCTTTAGATACGCCATGAATTTGCTGACCACCTACATCAACTTTACTAACAGAGAATGACATTTCTCTTAGTTCAGTAGTATCATCATTATTTTTGTGGCCCCATACATCAATACCACCAGCATACGATCTCATACCCTGATCATAATGCAATGTAGAAATACCATCTACATCCACAGAAGTTTTATAGTCACCAGATTTATTAAAACTGATGTGCTTACCGTCGATAGCAGTCAGTTGCTCATCTTCACCATTTACTGCTTTATTATGAAGCTCAATAACACTACCATCAATCTTAGTTTCACCACGTTTATCTAAGTGAGACATTGTAGGGATAGATGTTAAGTGATCAAATTCACTATAATTTTCAGAAATGTCTTCAGCTTTTATACCATCCATTCCAGGAGCAATTCTAATACCTTTACCATCCTGAAACATACTAATTAAATCAGCTCTAAATGCGCTAAATGCTGATCGGTCTGGATGATTACGGTCATCTGTTCGTAAATATAACTCATGTGCAGTGAGATGGGATGTACCAGAATTACTATTATCAACATTTGATTTAGTATATTCGAGAATATCAGAATTGATAGCTAGATTAGATTTTTCACCAAAGGGACCAATATTCTCTTTAAATTTTGCAGATCTAATTTCTGTTAGATCCTCATTTAATGATACAATATATTCTAAATCAGTACCGATTTTTACTCGTGCACCAGTCGACGGATCCCATCGATATGCATCTCTATCACGAAATGCTGTCGCAATATTTTTACCATCCCCTGAAATAATATTTACAGCTCTAGATGCGAATGCTGAGGTAGCAATAGAAGTTAGCACCATAGCTGTTAATAAGATTTTGGTTGTTTTCATAATTATTTTTTCCTCTTACAAAAATAAACACTCCATAGGAGTTGAACGTTCTATTCGCTGTACCTACGATTCTGTTACCGATACTAGAGTAGTAGCTACTAGCCGTTTTAGATTCATTACTATTTCTCTTTCAAATAATTCACATTATTTTCATGAGTTTTATACGAACATTGTAGCATGAATATCTATTTTGTAAACAGTTTTTTATATCTATTAAATGTACTTAAAAATAGACACTATTTTAGTATTACTGAGATATGTACATGATCTATAAAACCTATCATAGTCTATGTAGTTATATGTTCTATAGGTCATATGTGTATATATATATAATAATGTTATATATAGAAATCTATAATAATGTTATTTTTAGGAATATATAAGGATATATAACAAGCAGATACACCAAAAAGTGGGTAGTTAATCCATACAGATTAACTACCCACTTTCGGTAAGAGGTAAAGCGAACCTCTTACGGTTGCCGCATGATTCAGTTTGTTGTTGAGAGAGAGATTTTTAAGTAAATACACCGCAATAGTTATTGAAGTAAGAGAGAGTAACTAATAATGAACGGGCGATCACACGGCACTAAAACAGTAATGTTTCCACATTAAGATAATGGCTTACTTAAGAGCCATTATCTATAAAGAACAGTTAAACTTAATCCTAACTCTTCCTTATCATTAGTATATCATTTATTAAGCTTAGATAATAGATAATTTTTCATTAAATTTTCATTAAATACATAATGAGCCGAATAAATCGCATTCCTATTCACTTTATGAGTTGTATTATTAAAATTATTACTCAACCCAGATCGTATTATGACGTCTTACAAGGCTTAGCATTTTGGAACGAACACTCATAGCACCTTCAACTCTGTGCTTACCACCGTACCAAGCTACAGGAGATCCTGCTAAGCGGAATGTAATCTTGCCATAGACCCCACCCGAGTTATGTTCAGGATTGTTATAGCCCATATCGACAGATACACGCGGTGTGAGCTGCAACTCGGAACCAACGCGCAAACCATTCTTATCCGCCTGACGTTCTTGATTCCAATGGTACCCTTCTACATAGACTCTCGCCCAACGAGCATTTTTGAAAGTCTTCCCATATTCGAGGGTATAACCATTTGCTACACGCTCCAAGGTATGAAGGTTCGCATCGAGGACACGCTCATCAGATGCAGAACCGTACCAGTTGAAGCGGAACTCGCTTTCACCAGACATATATTCAAGGCCCCCGCTGAGGCGATCGTGATGACGTAAGAAGCGATGGTCATAGAAGAGATGAGCACCATAGAGGCGACGGTCATCCTTTGAGATACGTCGGTACCCCACACCTACGTTGAGGGTCGTCCCAATATCAGTGGCCCGAGAAATACGCTGTTGCGTAAACCATACATGGCGCGACTGATCATCGTAATGGCCTAGGGGCTGAACTGTCTCAACAGAGTACAATGGTTTCCAACCCTCTTGGAACTGAAAGCTCAGCGTAGTGCGTCGCATCCACGGTTTACCTTTAGAGCCATACATCGCATTGGATACATTGGACATAGCCACCGCATTGATAGCCCGGTTTACTGCATCGACGTCGCTGTACTGCACCGTCTTGGCCTCTTGGCGATCCATCACGAGAGGGCCACCTTCACCGATCACATGATCTGGCGTGGCCGCAGGCGTAATATGGAAATCCTCAGAAGCGGCTTTAACCTGCTCCACACGAGGACTCGTCGCCACTGCAAGGGTATGCTCCCTTTGGACAGACTGGTCTGCCCCCTTATGCAATTGTTGTTTTTCTGCCTCGGCGGAACCCACACAACACAAAAGGGCACTCAAGGCAACACATACAATACGTTTCATGACTCTCTACGACGTTTATTACTCTCTACACATAAAATTCATGAACAACAAATGAAATATATATAAGTGTAACGAATAATGGATACGACTGTCAAGGAATTGGGCTACTTAATAAGCAAAACTAGAAAGAATTTTTTCTATGTAGATTAATCTTTTCCGTTTCAAGTTAAACGCTTTTATACCATTGCATAAACATTCTCTAAAATATGCATTTATGGTGTATTTTTAACCCATAATATACAAAATATTCATTTACAACATGATTTTCATGTATTATTATAAATTTGTAAGTTTTTATGAAAGTTTTGTGAAGTCATAATATGCAAAGGAGTGTATTGCGATGAGTAAGAAACATTTTGTATTAACTGGTATCGTGCTAACTACACTATCTGTGGGAGTCGCTTCTGCAGCGCCAATCAACATCGTCCAGACGGGACACAATATAGGCGCGGAAGGAACGACTTTCACCAATGATGGCAACATTACCTTAGGTCACGCAGCGGGAGCGGCAAATAGCACCCATCAAGTGATCAACAGTCCTAACTCGAATGGTAATAACATCGCCATCGGCACCCTATCCAGTAATGGTTCCAAGGGAGGCGCCAATATTACATTAGGCGGCAAAACCTTCCTTAATGGCACGGGCGACAACAACGTAATCGCTGGTTCCCTCACTGCCAACAATGCGAAAGCGACCATGTCCATCATCATGGGTACCCAATCGGGCGAGAAATCCGAAGGTACTAAAAACGTATGGCTCGGTCATTACCAAGGGGCGAATAGCACGGCTAACAATTCCGTCCTCATTGGTTCCGGTTCCTCTGTGAAAGCCGATTTTACTCTCGGCATCGGTCATTATACAAATGTAAATGCTAAGAAGGGCCTCGCTATCGGTTCCTATAATACCTTATCCGATAAAGCCACTGAGTCTGGCGTGTTCGGTCAAGGTCAATATGGGAAAAATGCCATCGATGCAAGTGGTTCCTATAGCATTGGTAACTATAACCACATCTCTGGGAACAACACCTTCGTCATGGGTAATAATGTAACTACATCATTAGAGAATGCTGTTATCCTCGGCAACGATTCGACGGATGGCGATGTAGTAGGCACATCAAGCTATACCTTTAAGAATGGTACTACCGTAAACTATGCAGGTACTACACCGATTTCTACCGTATCTGTAGGCGCTAAAGATAAAGAACGGACTATAACTAATGTAGCAGCAGGTCGCGTAAGTGCTACCTCTACAGATGCCATCAACGGTTCCCAACTATATGGTGTGCATCAAATGATTGACACCCTTAATCAAAGTACAAATGCACAACTACATAACTCAATCAATCGCGTAGAGCAAAATATTAGTCGTGTCGAGTCAGAGTCCAATAAGGGCGATGCTCGCGCCGCTGCACTAGCTGCTTTGCATCCTATGGGCTACGATCCGGACAACCGCATTCAATATATGGCAGGCTATGGCCATTATAGAAATGCCAATGCCCTTGCCCTCGGTGTTGGTTACTACCATCGAGACAATCTATTATTAACTACAGGTGTAACACTCAATAGCCACCTTATGGCTAATGTAGGTGTTACCTATAAACCTGGTAAGTCTAATATGACGAGCCACCCACAAAACCTTGAAGCTCGCGTACAAGCGTTGGAAACACAAAACAAAGAACTTCAAGAAACAGTACGTCAGCTCATGTCTAAATTAGACAAATAGTACTAGCTAGCTAGATAACCATCCCATACACTATTTAGCTAGGCTGTAACTTTTATATATTTTAAACACTTACAGAATAATCCTTATAATAAAACAATCTTAATACAATTCTTATAAAATTACTAAACCTCTTTAACAAACAAGCCCCCGTAGGAAAACCTACGGGGGCTATTTGTTTAACAACGACCATATAGCTAATTGAGAGAGAAATGGTATCCAAAAGGATTGTAATTGCTTTGTATCTAGGAGTAATTGCATATACTTGGATATCTATGTGCAAATTTATGTATAGTACGTAAGGGTTGTCTATATATAAAGTGCTATACGGTCATGGGTATAGTATAGACCTAAAAACACTACTATTATGTGATTTCCAACACATCCTATACAAAAAATAAAGAGGCACCGGCTAGTGCCGTTACCTCTTTATATGCTTTTACAGTTATGTCAGCTGATTAGCGAATGCGTTTAACGCGATTATTGTTGTCACGCATAGCTTCTTTCAAGCTGTAGATTACCATTTCGTTCATGTAGAAACGCAACTCATCATTAGACATGTTAGCTGTATTCTTTTCAAGAATCGCCAAGATTTGGCGTTCATATTCAGCTTGGTCCATACCAGATACAGTTGTATGATTTGTAAAGAATTCTTTGTAATCTAAGTACAAGCGATCTAATGCTACGCGAGCATAGCTATCTTTTTTATAGCGATGGCTTGTGATGTACCAGCTACGACGAACATTCATGTAGTACAACGCATTATTAGCAAGACGTTCTTGACCAGACACACGGCCAGTATTTGGTTGATTAAGTTGGAATGCTGCGAATTCAGCAACAACTGCTTTTACTTCTTCGCTAGGAACTGCAAGAGAAACCTCTTGTTCGTTCACAGTCATAGGTGCAGATGCTTGTTCAGGCATCATCAATTGATCTTGAGCTGCATTAGCTTGACCAGCGAAACATACACCGGCAATTGCCATAATTGGTAATAATTTTGTTAATTTCATAGTTCTCCTCTCTCGAAGTGCCCTCCCCAGAGCTACTTCATTTATCATGTACTAGATATATTTCTTTAGGAACTTTTATTTCCATAGAAATCCCCATACTAAGCATGGTAAATTTATTAATACAGTGTGCTTCAATCAATAATGATTCTAGTAGCTTACATTTTCATTAGTATACACGATACATCGTATTTCGTCTATATAATTTTGCCTTAAATGTAGAAGAAAAATGAAGAGGTGCTATGTGCTTAACTCTATGACAAATACTATAAAAGCCTCCTTATAATACAGTTATGACTCTACTATTAGGAGGCTTGATATATTTGGGCTATTTTACAAAGTAGTATTTATTAAATCTACCTTAGAATTTATGTGTAAATCCTGCATTCACAGACCAGCCAGCCTTATAGTCGCCAGATAGACCTGTACTAATATCAGCGAAGATGCTGTTATTTGCATTGAAGCCATAGCGGCCACCAAATGCGAGATCTGTCCAAGTACCTTTAATATCTTCGGATGTGTATTTAGTAGTAGCACCACTTGTGTAAGTAGTTTTTACTGTACCAGAGAAGGCATGGTTTACGCCAACGCGAGTATAGATATTACCTGCGCCGAAGTTTTTACCGATTTCAAGGCCAAGACCACCTGCGGTGCTGCTTACACCAGATTGATCTACGTGCATGCTTCCAGCATTGAAGCTGTCGCCACCGAAGTGAGTGTAGCTCAATTGTGCTTGTGGTTCAATGTATGTACCATTTGAAAGCTTCACAGTTTTACCATAGCGTGCACCGATAGAGTATGCATTAGCTTTAGTCTCGCCAGAAAGGCTTTCACCAATTTCATTACGAACAGTGAAGTCGTTAGAAGCACGACCTACTTGAGACTCGATGTGGATATATTGGTTCTTACCAAGATCTTTCAAACCATACGCACCAACAGCAAAGGCTTTTTCTTTGCCAGTACCGTTGAATACGTAATCATCGTTGCCACGAAGGTAAGAAACTTGGCCACCTACGGTCCAACCGCTGCTAGTTTTAGCATCGTAACCGCCTTGAATACGTGTATACGTAGTATCTGTGTCGATACCTGTTGCATTGAAGCTGTATTTACCACCTCCAACGCGAGCCCAAATACCTGTAGGTTCACCTTGTTGCAATACGCGTGGACGATACATATTATCCGTCAATGTTCTCCAACCATTGATATTACTCATGATAGCAGAACGAGCACCACGCATATGAGGTGTATCAAAATCACCTACCACAACATGAATATGATCGTTATTCTCAGGCTTAGGAGCTGGAGCTGGCTCTGGTTTTACTTCTGGCTTTGGAGCCGGAGCCGGTGTTGGTTTAACTTCCGGCTTAGGCGGTGGAACCGGTTCTGGTTTTACCTCTGGTTTTGGAGTTGGCTTAGGTTGAGGCTTAGGCTCAGGTTTTGGAGTCGGTTTTACCTCTGGTTTCGGTGCCGGAGCTGGTTTATTTTCACCATATACGTATTTACCTTGACCATCTTTATCTGCTTGCCAAGTAATGTCGCCTTCTTTAGCATGACCAGAAGTAATAACTGTAAAACGACCAGATTCAGAACCATCAGATGCAATAGCTACTGTACCTTGAAGGTTTCTTTCACCATTTACATAGTTGTCATAATACATCTTATGTGCCAAGTTATCTAAGATCTTATTTACATTCTCTTCGGAAGACATGTCTAGACCTTTTTGAGTTGTGTACACATGAGCAGCCGCACCAGGAGCCGCACTTGTAATGTGAATATCACCACCCCAGAAAGAATCTGGTGTCACACCATTATAGGTTTTAGTTGGTGGTTGATAGTTTGGATCCTCAGTATCTCCAGTTTCATCATTAGGATCATAAATAAAGTTTACATGACCTTCAAGTTTATCGACGTAAATTTTATTAAACTCACTTTGAATTACCATATTCGCATAGTTGCGATTCTTGGAGCCTACAAGTCTATGTACATGACTAGGTTCCGTACTACCACTTAATTTTCCTTCATGCAAACCACCTTGGTAGAAATGATCCCAAGCACCATAATCACCAAGGAATACATTAATATGACTTGGATGTTTAGCATCTTTATCTGCTAAATTAAATGCTAAGCCGTCCCATAGTGATTCTTTACCATCAATACCAATGTTAATTTCAGACGCATGATTCGGGTCACTTTTAACAATAACATCACCTACGAAAGATAGGTCCTTTCCGATAAAATTGCCTGTATTACCGTCTACGCCAATATTAACAGTACCACCTTGAGCTACTGCAATAGGAGTGCTCACATTTTGAGCATCATAAACGCCTTCCTTAAGAGTAACAGTACTGCCACCTTTGCTGCTAATAAAAGGCTTATTATTATATCCAATATTAGCCACTGCTCTATCAATAGTAACTGTACTACCAGTATCTGCCTCAATCGTAGATACCTTGTTTGTCATTACACCAGCCGTGAACTTCCCACCATTATTTGCAGTAATATGTGCACCAGTAGGTGAAGTAACTAATGTACTCCCCGCCATTGCATACTGACCTACAGAGCTAGCAATTGTAAGGGCAATTGCTAAAGATAATTTTGTTTTACACATACGTTTCATAAAAACCCTCTCTAATCTACACTATAAATTATTATTAAATATTTTTAATTATAATTTATAATTAGAACTTTGTAAATATGAGGGAAATTTGCCACATAGCTATAAACTTATAAAAGTAAAAAGGTAGCATCTAGATTGCTACCTTTTAACTCGTAAATTCTATATAGTATTTATCCGTATTTGACGATATATAATATTAACTCTATAATATAAATAGATAGCCAAGCGAGTAGATCCGTCGGGCTCATCTCAAAACTATAGTTAATTGATGAAATGGCCTTTTAGTTATCCAGTTACTGGTAACGAAGGGCTATTTGTCTTTTCCAAGACAAATAAGCGCCACAAGTGCTCCAAAGGCAATAACTACGGTCATTACCTCTAGAATTATCATGATCAACTCATAATCACTCATAGACACCCCTCCCTTCATTAACGAAGAGAGGCCCAACCTCGATTGACTATCCTAAGTCAATTATATGGCGAACATATAAGCGAATCAATAAGAATCTATTAATAGAAATATACGAAATTATATAAGTAAAAAGGCAGCGATCAAATCGCTGCCTTTATTTTTTATTTACGCGCTACGCGCATGGCCGCCATCATGCCTGGAGATTTCCAGAGGGATTGGCCTTTATCGCTTACGAGTTTATCGTTATTGTAAAATACATCTGCATTGTAGTAGTCATCATTGCCAGATGTTACTTTATAACTCAAACCAGCCGTTGTGTACACTGTAAAGTTTAGGATATCTCCCACTCGTTTTACAGAGTCTTGATCTACGTACCAGCTATTGCCGTGATATGTCGTAGCATATACATCTTTACGAGCTTCTACGTCACGTGTATTAATGCCGATTAATACGAGTAAAACAGCCATTATATATACAAATTTGCGCATTGAGATTACCTCCATTTTATGGTGAAAATATTTTTATAGTATATCCAAAAATGGTGAAAATCTCATTAAAACTTTAGCTCCCTCTCATTTTTAACCTCATATTCCTCTCTCAAACTATAAGGATACGATATCAGACTAGAACTATATCCAGTTGAACTACATATACAAATTAACATACAAGATATGAATGAGAACGGTGTGATAATAATTACGCATACAAAAAGAGGCTGCTCTACATGAGCAGCCTCTTAAAGTATCTAAGTATTATATTCTTAAATTAGAACGTGCGTTTTACGTCTACGCCTACTAGGTATGCAGTTTTATCTTTTTTATCAGTCATGTTGTGAAGTCTAGATACGCCTACCTTCGCAGCTAAGGACCAATCGTTAGATAATTTACGGCTATGATCAACCCAAACGTTAAGGGCTTTTGCATTTGTATTGAGTTCGCGGTTTAGACGCAAGTACTCAACGTTGAAGCCTGTTAAGTTTGCTTTTTTATCCCAGTGGCCAAGGCGAGCATACAAGCGATTACTGCTGTTGCCCATGTAGTCGCCCATGATATTGCCTTTGTGTACATAACCATCGTTATAGGACCAGTGAGCATACCACCAGTTACTTGTTTTACCGCCTTCTAAACGAAGGTTCCAGTCGTCGTGGTTGCCAAGTTTTGGCAAGTACACGCCTGCAGTCCAAGCGATTTTAGATGGACTTGGAATAAAGCCAAGGCCTGTTGCTTGGTCTTCACCATATACCATGCCATATACTTCCATGGATGGTAATGTCCATTTAATATCATAACCAGCAATGCTATTCCATTTATCTTTGGAGCGGCTAGCTTCATTTTTACCAGTCAAGAAGCGACCATAGTCAGAAAGGCTCAAGTGACGACCTGCACCACCCATGATAGATGTTAAGCTTGCACCTACGACAACGCGTTTTGTAGGGGATACTTCTATGCGAGCACCTACAAAGTTCGGATGTTTCACGTCATTGCGATCATCAGACAATTTCGCATATACGAAGGTCGGCTTAATGGAACGCAAGAAACGGAATGTACCGCCTACTTTTACAGGGTTAATAGTCGTTACTTTCACACCTGTTAAGGCATTCATGTTGTTGGACAGATTGAGGGATGATTGGTGCATAGGGCCCCACCAAAGCTCATCTTTACCAGCTTGCACCTCTACGGCACCGATATGTGTTTTCACGTAGCCATTTACGAGGCGTGCACTGTTGTCGCCAGCAAATAGATCAGCGCGCGGAGTTATGGCGTACGCTACATGATTGCCCGCCGTACCGCGAATGTGCATTTCACCGCTCACAGTAGTGCCGCGATTGTATTTATAACCATTGTTATTGGAGTTCAATGGTTGATACGTGCTCGCTGTGCGAACCCAACCACCACGGTTTTGGTTATACTCTGGAGAATTCGTAGATGTCACAGATACAGTAGCAGAGTCGACTACTACTTTGGACTCTTGTTTTCCTGTTGCCAAAGTTTGGATATCATCGGCATACTCAGTTTCGAGATTGTGAAGCATGGATTGAACGAATTGTGGTGTATTCGCATCCACTTTACCATTTGCTTCTTGTACCCATTCAGCCACTTGTAAACGGCTGTAAGGCTTAGATGTTGGCAATGTATCGATATAGCCTTGGGTATGCAAGGAATCAATCATGTCATATGTTGTAGAATTTAAATTTACATTTGGTGATACAATTTGTGCACCATAAACTGGAGCGATGGCCATTGCCATAATAGCACTTGTAACTAATAATTTAATACGTTTCATCCGATAACTCTCCTCAGTGTAATAAAAATTGTACGATTAAACATACTATATCTCTCAAAAATAATAGTGAGTGTAAGATAGCCACTACTTTCACAGATAACAGAACATTAACCCTCTTGAGCCAAGTAATCCATGAGCAGTTGATAGCCTTCTTTCATGTTAATTTGAGGCGCCCAGCCCAAAGCTTGCATCTTGTCCGCCGTTAAATAATACTTCACAGTTGGTGCATAGCCATAGTTATTCGTTTCAGGAATGTCGATCACTACGGAAATGCGTCCCCCTACGACCTCATGAGCCACGAGTTTTGCAATGTCATAAATGCTTCTCGTTTCCTTAGCATTGCATATATTATAGGCCTCTCCCGGTGCGCCAGCTTTCAGCAATACTAAAATACCTGTTAAAGCATCGGTGAGGTAACAGAAATTCGATAAAGACTCGCCCTTTGTGTGCAATACAATGTCTTTGTTTTGCAGAGCGCTCTTCGCAAATTGAATCGACACGCGATTGTCCTCACCAGATACGCCAGGCCCAAAGGTTTGTGCCAAGCGAGCAATGGTGACGTTCACACCGTATTCCTTGGCATACGCATAACAGTAACATTCGCAGGCGCGCTTGCCTTCCGAATAAGAACTGCGCGTGTCTAGATGATTGATATACCCCAAATCATCTTCGGTCATAGTTTGGTAATCCTCGTATTGGATGCCGTATTGCTCCATAGAGGACAAATAGACCATGTTTTTAATGTTTTGTGCTTTTGAAAGCTCCAAGCATTCCACCGTTTGATTGATGGATGTATGCAAGGTTTCTACAGGATTGCTGATAAAGAACTTGGACTGCGTTGGTGATGCGGTATGAACAATATAGTCGATAGGCTCAGCAATATCCTTTACGTTTACGTTCGTAATGGTAAAAGTATCTCTTCTAAAGCCTTCAAAAACAGCTTCTGCTTTTTCTATATTGCGCACGTGACCGATTACGCGGATATTTGTATGTAATACATCATTAGCAGTTAGAATGGACTTGATGAGCATAGACCCAATCAAACCAGTAGCACCAGTAATTAAAATAGTGCGACCACTAAAGAAAGTAAACAAATCCTTGTTGCCATTGACAGTCCGCATCAACTCGTCTTGTAGTACTCTGTTCATTATCTATCCTCTAAGTAACTATAAACCAATAACATTCATACTATCTTGTACATCTAAATAGGCTTTAAATGTGTAGAAGTCGATTGGTGTTGTAATCTTGATGTTTGCAGGCAAGCCCTCTACTAGATATAAGGTGTGCCCAAAGTGCTGCATCATGGACGCAGAATCGATGAATTCTAATTTCTCTTCATTCGCCTTTAGATGAGCCTTATGAATATCGCCTAAGAAGAAGCACTGCGGCGCCTTGGCAATTACGCATTGTGACCGATCTAGAATTGTACCTGCCGTACGAGGCTCCTCCCCTTTTACGAAAGTAGTTTCCGTAGACGGCGCTACGGTAATGGCATTACCATGATGAAGCACGCAGGAAATGCACTCTTCAATCATTGTTTCATTGATGATTGGTCTAACCCCGTCATGCAAGAGCACTACAGTGTCATCATCGAATAGTCTACGACATTCTTCCAAACCATAGAAGATAGACTCCTGACCTGTACTACCACCAGGAATGATGGATACAACCTTCGTTAGACCAAACCTAGCCACCAAGGACTCCACTTGAGGAATCCCAGATGCTAAGGATACTACAATAATCTTGTCGATATTAGGGGCATATTGGAAATGGTCCAACGTATGGACAATAATGGGCTTTTGATTGACTAGCAAAAATTGTTTTGGAATACCGGACGAGCTCATGCGTTGTCCCGTACCACCTGCAAAAATGATAGCTACATTCATGGTAATACCCTCCTGTTTTTTTTGTAACTACTAGTTAGCGACATTGATCTCATCAGTAGATTACAAAAATCAGTAGATTCTACTAGTTAGTTACATTATGAAGTGTATAAGCAAGTGACGCAAATGGTGCAATATCACTTGGAAGAATACGGTGAGATTTAGGTACGTAGATCATATCCCCATCTTCAAGAGCGATGTTTTGTTTAATATCTTGTTTCTTGATGAAAGCTTCCATATCTACTTCACGTACATAAACCGTATCATCGATAACACGTACCACTTGAATATGACGTGGACGAGCTTTTCTTGCTGTACCT
>OGJU01001660.1_pt1 | contig 13362 bp, 7 predicted proteins | sample 1572251 | NCBI WGS metagenome assembly OGJU01 (sample SAMEA2582144, study PRJEB24529) | metagenome | biome: Human gut stool | place: China | collected 2011
AGTCCCCCGCGGCGCGAGCCTTTTCCCACGGCTTCCGTCCTTCCCTATTCCCCCAAAGTGCCCTCCCCTCATGAACCGTGCGCAACCGCTTCTCAAAAGACAACTCCCAGCCTTGCGCGACATGCCGAAACCAAGTAGAACTCTATCGCGAGCCGCATGACGAAACCGCATAGGGCAACTCTTCTCAAGCCCCGCATCTGTTCGGAGCATCAATGGATTTTACGAAGCAAACATATTGTAATCAGGTAACCAGCTATATCCGCTCACTTATCCGTAAAGGCACGCTGGAAATCGGCGCTCCTGTCAAAGAGGCCGTCCTCTCTGAACAGCTCGGGATCAGCCGAGCCCCCATCCGGGAAGCGCTACAAGTGCTCGTTCAGGAGGGGCTGATCACCGCGTCTCCCTTTTTGATGCCCAGCCTCATTGGCTTGCTGGTATTTTCCCTGCTGCCCTTGCTCATATCCGCCTTTATCAGCCTGACTGACTGGAACGGCTTGGATCAGTTGACGGCCCCCGGCTTCTTTCAGGAGCATTTTATCGGGTTGGATAATTATAAAGCCATTCTCTCCAGCCCCGAGTTCTGGGGGGTGCTGTGGAACACCTTCCGCTATATCATCATGTACATTCCGCTGATGCTGGTGGCGTCTCTGGGGGTGGCCTATCTGCTCAGCCGCCAGCGCCCCGGCGTAACAGCCTTCCGTATCATCTACTATATCCCGGTGCTCACCTCCTGGGTGGCAGCCTCCATGATCTGGAAGTCTATGCTATCCCCGGAGTATGGCGCGGTCAACAACATCCTGGCCGTTTTCGGAATACAGGGGCCGGGCTGGCTGCTGGACGAGGCTTGGGCCATGCCGGCTATCGTACTGGTGTCGGTATGGAAGGATATGGGGTTCTTTGGCCTCATCCTCTTGTCCGGTATGGTGGGCATCAACAAGTCCTACTATGAGGCGGCATCGCTGGACGGCGCAGGCTCTTGGCAGAAGTTCTGGAAGATCACCTTGCCGCTGATGACCCCAGCTATCTTCTATGTGCTGATCGTCAGCCTGATCAACGCATTCCAGCTCTTCCCGCAAATCATGATCATGACCGACGGCGGCCCCAATGGCGCCACACAGGTCATGGTGGAGCGCATCTACAAGTATGGCTTCCGCTACTACCGCATGGGCTATGCGGCGGCCTTCTCCTGGATCCTGTTCGCCATCATTATGGTGTGCACCGCCATCCAGATGAAGGGCCAAGAGAGGTGGGTCAACTATGACAGCTAAACGCAGACTGGGCACCACAGGCTATTATGTGGTCTCCATCCTCATTGCCGTGGTGGCCATGATCCCCTTCCTGTGGATGATCTCCACCTCTCTCAAGAGCCGGGGTGCTCTCATGTCCATCCCCATTGAGTGGATTCCGGCAGAGCCCTCGTTGGATGCCTATGGTGAGGTATTTTCCCGTTTTCCATTCCTAAAGACGATTGGAAACAGCCTCTTTATTTCCGTGTCCTACACTGTCATCACCCTGATTTCTGCCTCGATGGCAGCCTTCGCTTTTGCCAAAATCCGTTTCCGCTGCGCGAACCTACTGCTCAAGCTCTACCTGGCCACCATGATGATCCCCACACAGGTGACTATGATCCCGCTCTTTGTGATCATGAATCGGCTGGGCCTGATCGACAGCTATGCCAGTGTGATCCTCCCCTCCATCTTCCGCCCCTTTGCAGTTTTCATGCTGGTTCAGCAGATGCGTACCGTACCGGTGGACTATTTGGACGCCGCACGGGTGGATGGGGCAAACATTTTCCAGGTCTATTCCCGGGTGGCCCTGCCGCTGTGCGCGCCGACCCTGGCAACGCTGGCGGTGACCACTTTTATGGAGTCCTGGAACGACTATCTCTGGCCTCTGCTGATGTTGACTGACCGGGCCAAGATGACCCTGCCCATCGCCCTGTCCACACTGAACGGCCAGTACAATACCGAGTACAATGTGCTGATGGCAGGCAGCCTGATCTCAATGATTCCAATTATCATCATCTACCTGTTCGCGCAGAAGCACTTCAAAAACGGCCTGATGGCAGGCGGCATCAAGGGGTGAACCGATGAGAGAGATTTTGTGTTCCGGCCAGGCGCGGTCCCTGGAATTTCCCTATCCGGGCGGTATGGCCGCCCTCTGCTGGAGCCCTGCGGGGGAGCGGGGGGAGTTGACGGTCTCCCTGCACTATGACGGGGCCTATGGCATGGGAGAGAAGTACAATGTCGTGAATCAGAAGGGACATACGGCGGTCAATGAGGTGGAGGAGAAGTTCTGCTTTCAGGGAGAGAAAACCTACTGCCCGGCGCCTTTCTTCTGGACAAATACGGGCTTCGGGCTATATGCGGCCACGGATGAGCGCACCAGCTTCCGATTTGGTGAGAAAGCGGTTTGCGCGGAGCTGCCTGTGGATTGCCGCGTCGTGCTGTTTTCGGGGATGCCCGGAGAGATCATTCGGGATGACATGGATCTGTTCGGCCCGGCAAAGCTGCCGCCCAAATGGGCCTTTGGGCCGTGGATCTCCGCCAACCACTGGGACAGCCAGGAGAAGGTGGAGCGGGCGGTGGCGCAGGCGGAGGAACACGGCTTTCCAGTCTGCGCCTTGGTGGCCGAGGCGTGGAGCGATGAGGCTACCTTTTATGTTTTCCGGGGCGCAAGGTATGTTCCTAAGCCGAATGGCGGCGCATTCCGGCTGGAGGACTTCGATTTTTCCGATTCCCCCTGGCCGGATCCCGCTGGTATGGTACAGCGGCTTCACGAGAAGGGGATCCGTTTCCTGCTGTGGCAGATCCCCGTCTACAAAAAGCAGGGGCCGGATGAGCCGCTCAATGCGCAAAATGAGCTGGACCGGGCGGATGCCGTTGCCCGGGGCCTCTGCGTCCACAACGCAGATGGGAGTCCCTATACCATCCCGGAGGGATACTGGTTCGCCGGCTCCATGATCCCCGACTTCACCAACCCTGCCGCAGAGGAGACCTGGTTTTCCAAGCGAAACTATCTCACAGAGATGGGGATAGACGGGTTCAAGACCGATGGAGGCGAGTTCATCTACCGGGAAGATGTGCGCTTTGCGGATGGAAGCTCCGGCCGGGCCGGAAAGAACCGCTATGCCCAGGAGTATACGGCGGCTTACACCAAACATCTGGGTTCGGCTCAGGCGCTGTTCAGCCGGGCGGGCTACGCTGGTCAGCATACCACGCCTATCCATTGGGCTGGAGATCAGCAGTCCCAGAACAGCGAGTTGGCCAGCGCCCTGCGGGCGGGGCTGTCCGCTGCCCTGACCGGCATCCCGTTCTGGGGCTTCGACATCGGGGGCTTTGCAGGGCCGCTCCCCACATTGGACTTGTACCGCAGGGCTACACAGCTGGCCTGCTTTGTGCCGGTGATGCAATGGCACTCCGAGCCGGATGGAGGGCAGTTCCGCGAGTTGATGCCCGGGGGAGAGGGGAACAATGAGCGGAGCCCTTGGAATCTGGCGGCGGCTTACGGTAAGCCGGAGTTCGTGGACGAGATGCGGTTCTGGCATAATCTGCGGATGGAACTTCTGCCCTACCTGTACAGTGTCGCGCTGGATTGTGCGGAAGCTTCCAAGCCTATGATGCGGCCGCTGGTCTATCAGTGGCCGGAAGATCCGCTGGTATGGGACTGCGAAGATGAATTCCTTCTGGGTGACAGTCTGCTGGTGGCGCCGCTGCTGGAAGAAAACGCCGAGAAGCGCGCGGTCTATCTCCCGGAAGGACAGTGGATCGGCCTGTTCGACCGCCGCGCGGCGGCCGGAGGGGAGACCATTGTAGCGGGCGGAGACCGGAGGCTGCCGGTCTTTCTGCGGGCGGGCTATGGTCTGGCGCTCCGTTCGGATGCGAACTCGGCCCCCGGCGCTCCGGCGGGAGAGCGGGCAGACGGAAATGCTCCTCTGCACCTGCTGTTGGCTGGGGAATGCGGGCGTTTCCGCTTCCGGGACGAGCTGGGCACCGACTTGGATATCACCTGGTCTGATGGAGCCGTCCACATAGAGGGCGACTACCGATTCCCGCTGACTTGGGAAGTGCTCCCCGTGGAGGAATGCTGATATGGGGATGTGCGGTATCATTTTTGATTTGGATGGCGTGCTGTGCTATACCGACCACTACCATTATCTTGCGTGGAAGGCGTTGGCCGATAGGCTGAGCCTGCCTTTTGACGAACAGGTAAACAACCGCCTCCGAGGTGTCAGCCGGATGGAGAGCCTGGAGATTATTCTGAGCCTTGGAAGTAAGACCTACTCCCAGGAGGAAAAGGAGCAGATGGCAGCCGAGAAAAACCGGCTTTATCGGAGCTATCTGGAGCGTATGGGGCCAGAGGCACTGGCCCCTGGGGCAGTCGATGTGCTCCGCGCTTTGCGGGAGAACGGCTGGAAAACAGGCATCGGCTCCTCCAGCAAAAACGCCCCCCTCATTTTGGAACGAACCGGACTGGACGGATTCGTTGACGCGGTGGCAGATGGCAGTCAGATTACCAAGTCCAAACCTGATCCGGAAGTGTTCCGGCTGGCGGCGCGGAAATTACGCCTTTCCCCTGATGAGTGTGCTGTGGTGGAGGACGCCTCCGCCGGAATCCTGGCCGCAAATGCAGGCGGCTTTTTTTCCATCGGTCTTGGGGACGCCGCCCAGGCCCCCGGCTGCCGCGCCGTCCTAAACGCTCTGTATGAATTGCCCGAACTCTGCCGGCGCTTATACAGCCGCGCCCCAAAATTCAAGCCTTCCGACCCTACTCCATTTTCATAGGGCGGAGGAGCGGTCAAAAAGGAGGAACGCCCGCCGGGCCGGCGGTGCGGCAGTGTGGAGACCTGCCGTAACGTCCGCAGAGTGACGCTCTCTGCGGGCAAGAGGGTATTTGCGGAGGCATTGCCCTTACGGCCCTGAACATGGCAACTGTATCCTTGAAGAATGTGAAGAAGATCTATGACAACAAGGTGACCGCGGTTCACGACTTCAACCTGGAGATTGCGGACAAGGAGTTCATCGTCCTGGTCGGCCCCTCCGGCTGCGGCAAGTCCACCACGCTGCGGATGATCGCCGGCCTGGAGGATATCTCCGAGGGCGATCTGGTCATCGGCGGCAAGCGGATGAACGACGTGGAGCCGAAGGACCGGGACATCGCCATGGTCTTCCAGAGCTACGCCCTGTACCCCCACATGACCGTATATGAGAACATGGCCTTCGCCCTGAAGCTGCGCAAGGTGCCCAAGGAGGAGATCGACAAGAAGGTGCGGGAGGCGGCCGAGATTCTGGACATCACCCAGTACCTGGACCGCAAGCCCAAGGCGCTGTCCGGCGGCCAGCGCCAGCGCGTGGCCATCGGCCGCGCCATCGTCCGTGATCCCCAGGTGTTCCTGATGGACGAGCCGCTGTCCAACCTGGACGCCAAGCTGCGCAACCAGATGCGCGCGGAGATCATCAAGCTGCGCCAGCGCATCAACACCACCTTCATCTACGTCACCCACGACCAGACCGAGGCCATGACCCTGGGCGACCGCATCGTCATCATGAAGGACGGCTTCATCCAGCAGATCGGCACCCCCCAGGAGGTGTTCGACCAGCCCGCCAACCTGTTCGTGGCCGGCTTCATCGGCTCGCCCCAGATGAACTTCTTCGACGGTGAGCTGGAGAAGAAGGACGGCAAGTACCAGCTCAAGGTGGGCGAGGCCACCGTGGTGCTGGGCGGCAAGGCCCAGGAGCTGCTGGCCGGGAAGGGCGTGGGCGAGCGCAAGGTGACTGTGGGCATCCGTCCCGAGCACATCGCCTTTGCCGCTGCCCCTGGCAGCGATACCGTGTCCAGCAAGGTGGACGTGTCCGAGATGATGGGCAGCGAGGTGTACCTGCACGTCAACGCCGTGGGCCGCGACGTGGTGCTGCGCATCCCCACCACCGACCTGCCCGCCGAGCACCGGGCCGGTATCCCCTACGGCACGGAGATCAACTTTGCCTTCCGCCCCGAGCTGATCCACCTCTTTGACCCTGAGACCGAGAAGAACCTGATGTACTAAGGGCATTGCTCTCCGCCGATTTGTAGAACCGCCCGGACAAGCCGCACCCAGAGGAGGTGAGCGATGGAACTCTGAAGCAGACTGTTTTACCGAAAGAAAAAGGGAGGATTGCGCATTGAAAAAGATTTTTCGAGTCTGTATAGCATTGCTTCTATGTTTTTCTTTGGTTACCCCGGCATTCGCCCTGGACGGAATATGGCACAATCCCTATGGCATTGATGATCTCTATGACCATGAACCCACCGAGATATACCCTCTGACTCCCATCGCCGGTGAGATGATCTATATCAAGAGCACAACATGGCCTATCGAACCGGGGCAGTCTGTATGGCTTACCTATACCAAAAACGGAGAGCCACAGCAGGATGTCGGCGCGGAATGGAAGTACAACGATGGGAATAACAGCTATTGGGAAGCTGCCATCGGCCCCTTTGCACAGGGCGATGTTATAGAGTACACCGTTTATGCAGACAAAGACGGGCAGAACACGCAGTCTATCGGCCCCTTCTCTTTCCACGTAGTGGAATGGGAAAGCGCGCAGTCTGTAGAACTCGGTTCGCAGGAAGAGGGTCTCGTTGTTCTGAATGTAACGCCTGACCAAGGAGATTCCACGCCTAAGCTGGGACTCAGCTTCCCATCTGCTGATGTCCTGCGCTTCCAGTTTTCCCCGCTGGGAGATGTGGCCTTCGAGGCAGGGGCTGCTGACTACAGTATTGAAGAGGACAGCAATAGCATCATTATTTCCACCAGCGCACTTGAAGTGACGGTTACAAAGTCGCCCTACGGCGTGGAAGTGCGGGATTTGGATACCGGCAAACTTCTGACGCAGAACGGAGGCACTGGCAGCGAGCTATCCTGGCTGACGGATGGCGCCGGCTTCGTGAAAAATTTCCGTGGCAGGTATGAATCGCCTTCCAGTGAAAAGTTTTACGGATTTGGGGAGCGTTATAACGGAATTGAAAAGCGTGGAGAAACGGTGGATATTTACGTTTATAACCAGTACCAGAATCAGGGCGAAAGAAGCTATCTGGCCGTACCGTTTTTTTATTCCAGCAAGGGATACGGCTTGTATCTTGATTCCACCTATTACGCTCAGTTCGATATGGCAGACAGCGATCCGAACCAGTATACCTTTACCGTGAATACCTCTGGTGATGATCCTGTGCTGGATTATTATATTATCAGCGGAACGCCGGAAGAGGTGATTGGCGGCTATTCCGAGCTTAGTGGGAAGCCCCAGGATATGCCCAAATGGGCATTTGGGCTTTGGATGTCCGCCAATGAGTGGGATAGACAGTCCGAGGTGCTTTCGGCCGTAGAAAACGCAGAGGCCTATGACATTCCGGCCTCTGTAGTGGTCTTGGAACAGTGGAGCGACGAAAACACCTTCTATATCTTCAATGACAGCACCTATACGGCAAGGCCGGGCGGAGAGGCGTTTTCCGGCAGTGACTTTACCTACAGCGAGAAATGGCCTGATCCCGCCTCTATGGTGGATACCATCCATGACAATGGGATGAAGGTGCTGCTGTGGCAGATTCCTGTGCTCAAATACACCGATTATGCCTGGGAGCAGAAGGACAATGACGAGGCATACATGATTGAGCAAGGCTACGCCGTCGGAGACGGCGAGGGAGGCCAATACCGTATCCCATCCTCCGGGTGGTTCGGCAATAGCCTGCTTTTGGACTTCACCAATCCGGACGCGGTGGACTGGTGGATGTCTAAGCGTGCTTACCTGTTCGATGATATTGGAATTGATGGCTTCAAGACCGATGGCGGTGAAATGGTCTGGGGCCGCAATACCTCCTTCTACGACGGAAGCGATGGCCTGGAAATGCGCAATGAGTATCCGAATGCCTATATCGAAGCGTATTACGACTTTACAGAGGAAAACACCGGTACCGGTATGACCTTCAGCCGCGCCGGCACCGCAGGCGTCCAGTCCACCGGCGTATTCTGGGCTGGCGATCAGTCTTCCACCTTTGATGCGCTTCAAGATTCGATCAGCGCCGGTTTAAGTGCTGGTATCTCTGGCATCCCATTCTGGGGATGGGATCTGGCTGGATTCACCGGCGATTTCCCAACCGCAGAGCTGTACAAGCGCAGCACCCAGGCAGCGGCGTTTGTGCCTATCATGCAGTTCCATAGCGAGAAGGCAAATCCCAGCCCCAGCGAGGAGCGCAGTCCCTGGAATGTGCAGGAGCGCACCGGAGATGATACCATCATCCCCACGTTCCGGTATTATGTGAATACCAGAATGAACATTCTGCCCTATATTTATAGTGAGGCACAGCAGTGCACAGAGGATGGCACCCCGCTGATGCGTGCCATGATGATCGACTTCCCGGAGGATCCGGAAGCCTACGACTTAGAAGAGCAGTATATGTTTGGCCGGTCGCTTCTTGTGGCACCTGTCCTCGAAGAGGGGCAGACCGTAAAGGAAATCTATCTGCCCGAAGGCGAGTGGATTGATTTCTTCCACAACGCTCTCACCGCCGGAGGCGGCACAAAGAATTACTACTGCGATGTAGATTCTATCCCTGTCTACGTTCGCAATGGGAGCATTATTCCCATGAATCTCAACGAAGATTATGAATTGGGCGGCTCCATCGGCAACGATGTGGACAACTACACGAATCTGACTTTCCGGGTATACCCGAAGGGTGATAGTAGCTATACACTTGTCCACAGCGACCGGTCCACGATGACCGTAAGCGCCAGCGAGGACTTTAAGAACAGCTCGGTATCCGTCTCTATCCCCGCTGCCGCTATTCCGGTCACTACGCAAGTGTTCGGCACGGAGCCGACTGGTGTCACGGTCAACGGGCAGGCCATCCAGCCCGCTGCTACCTTGGATGAATTCCAAGCTGCTCAGACGGCCTATTACTACAGCAGCAGCGAGAAGCTGGTCTATATCAAGACCGCCGCCGGTGACGCTTCTGAAATTGAGATTGAGGGGATCTATCAGGCTCCCTATGAAGCGGAACATGCGGAGCAGGCCAATGTAGCCGTAAACACAGATCACGAAGGCTATTATGGTGAGGGGTTTGTGGACCAGTTTGCCTCTGAAGGCTGTGCGGTCACATTTACTGTGAACTCTGACGGCGACACCGCTCTGCTGGACGTCCGCTACTCTGCAGGGACTGAGGCGGCCCAGCGGACTCTGCTTGTAAACGGAGAGTCCATAGTGCTCGATCTGCCGAAAACGCAAGACTGGGATAGCTGGAACACAGTATCTGTTCCTGTCGAATTGGTGTCGGGGCAAAATACAATTACAATTTCCTATCAGGCGGGGAACTTCGCCGGAATCAACCTAGACTGTATCTCACTTCGGAATCAGTGACGACTTGAACCAACACAGGGAGGTGCATGGGGCTTCCCTATGCACCTCCCTGTTGTCTTATTAAGGAGGAACTGTATGCGAACGATAAGAAAACGGCTGCTTGCCCTCTTGCTGACGGCCGCTATGCTGGGCACCTTGTTTACGGGCCTTCCGCTTGCTTCGGCCGCATCGGAGGCGCTCGGAAATGTGACGGACGCCGCAGTAGATGGAAATACGCTTTTACTGACGATTGACAGCGGCGGGAGCGCGTCAGATCTGCTTACGTTGGAAGTATGCCAAGACAATATCCTTCGGGTAGATTACCAGCCAGAGTCTGTGGAACCCAGCCCAGACACCCCGATTATTGACCCTGAGCTTACTTGGGATACCACTACGGCAACGGAAATCGACATTACCGGCGATCCCATTGTGATCCAGACAGACGGCATGCGCATTGAAATCAGCCGTACACCATGCCGCATGACGGTGATGCAGGCCGACGGAACTACGCTGTTCTGGGAACCAGAGAGCGGAGGCATCTACCACGACGGGGTGCGCTTCGTACGCGCTGAATCCAGCAATATGTATGGTATTCATGGATTTGACTGCTTCAGCGATAATGGGAACCTTCTGCGGAACGACAACAGCTCTACGGCCGCAGCAGGGCAGCAGGGAAATTCCGGCGGCCCGTTTATGTGGTCAACTGCCGGATATGGTCTTCTGGTGGACTCTGACGGCGGCTATCCCTATACAAACTCCACCGACCGCAAGATGGAATTCTATTATGGGGGAACGCCAGCGGAGGGCCGCCGCTACGAGAAAGAAGACGTAGAATATTTCATCATGCTGGGAGAGCCGAAGGAGATTATGGCCGGCTTCTCCAAAATCACAGGGACATCTCCCATGATGCCAAAGTGGTCTTTGGGATTCTCCAACTTTGAGTGGGATATCGACGAAGACGAGTTCTATGAAATGGTAGAGCTGTACCGGGCCAAGAATATTCCGATTGATGGTTATGCTTTTGATTACGACTGGAAACGTTATGGCGATGATAATTACGGGGAATTCACCTGGAATACGGATAACTTCCCCTCTGCGGCCTCCACGCAGCTGAAGGAGGATATGGAATCCAAGGGTATTAAGATGATTGGCATCACCAAACCCCGCGTAGTGACCAAGCTCTCTGACGGAACACCGACTGAACAAGGTGTGGACGCAGAGGCCGGAGACTACTTCTATCCGGGCCACTATGAATACACAGACTACTTCCTGCCTGTGACTGTGCGCAGCATCGATCCCTACAAAGCAGCAGAACGGAACTGGTGGTGGCTCCACTCTCAGGATGCTTTCGATCGGGGCATCGTTGGATGGTGGAACGATGAGACGGACAAGGTCTCCTCAAATGGTGCAGATTACTGGTTCGGTAACTTTACCACCGCCTTTATTTCTCAGGCTATGTATGAAGGGCAGCGGGAATATACCGATGACAGCATCCGTGTCTGGCAGACTGCACGCAATTACTATCCCGGTACGCAGAGGTACGCCACCAGCATCTGGTCCGGTGACGTGGCAACCCAATTCTACAAGGGAGAACGGGTATCCTGGGCGGCTGGCCTGAACGAGCAGAAAGCCGCGATGCTGTCCACCATCAATAACGGGCAGCCCAAGTGGGGCAGCGATGGCGGCGGCTTCAACCAGAACTCCGGGAACATTGAAAACCCCAGTCCGGAGCTCTACACCAGATGGCTGCAATTCGCTTCTATGAGTCCGGTTTTCCGCGTCCATGGAACAAATCATCAACAGCGCCAGCCTTGGTACTTTGGTACAACGGCGGAAGAAGTGACCAAGTCCGCCATTCAGCAGCGGTATTCCCTGATCCCGTACATGTATTCTTATGAGCGGGAGGCCTATGACTCCGGTTTGGGGCTGGTGTATCCCCTGCTGTTCGGCTATCCCGACGACGAAAACGTGGCTGACTACTCCGATGCCTGGATGTTTGGAGAGTGGCTGCTCGTTGCCCCTATCACAGAACGTGGTCAATCCGTGAAGTGGATCTATCTGCCGGAAGGCACCTGGATTGACTATAATCGCGGCACTGTTTATGAGGGCGGCCAGTATATTCCCTACAGCCTCAATAGCGAGTCTTGGACCGACATTCCGATGTGTATCAAAGAAGGCGCCATTATTCCGACGCAGGACGTGCAGGACTATGTCGGACAGGAAACTGTGGATCATGTGACGGTAGACATCTTCCCGAGCGGCCGGGAGACCAGCTTCCGCTATTATGATGACGATGGAGAAACCTATGACTATGAGGACGGCGTGTATTTCACACAGGAAATCTCCGCGCAAGGTACCGGAAATACCGAAGTGAAGATCGGTGCAGTCGATGGAAGCCACAACTCCGGATTGGACTACTATTACTTGGCCGTCCATGGCCAGGCGGCTACCGAGGTTACCAGCAACGGGAGCCTGCCCTATTATGATGACTATAATGCGCTGTTAGCGGCGCCTGGAGAAGGCTGGACAGTGGGCAAGGATGTGTATGGGGATGTAACCTATATCAAGGCCTATGCCGCTTCTGACAGCAACAGCACTTACACGCTCGAAGGCAGCAGCCCCGTCGATGCGGATGGCCAGACCTACGAAGCGGAGTATGCTTCCCTTTTTGGCGCTTCTACAGACACGCAGGCCTCTGTGAACCAGAATCACTCCGGCTACTCCGGAGCGGGGTTTGTCGACAAGCTGGAAGCCGCTGGCGCCGGCGTTACCTTCTATGCTAAGGTGGCCAATGCGGGTGATTATGACGTCACCTTCCGGTACGCCAATGGCGATGCAGCAGAGCGGTCTCTGTCGGTCTATGTCAATGGGGCTTATATCGGCAAAACCATAATGCCCTCCACCGGACACTGGGACACCTGGGCGGATTGCCTGATGCAGCTTCCGCTGGCGGCAGGAAACAACATCATCACTCTTAAGCATGAGGATGCCAGCGGAGACACCGGCTATGTCAACTTGGATTCTTGCACCGTGCCGTTCTATCAGGAAGTGATCACCGCAGAGGCCGAGAACGCCGCGCTCTACGGCACCGCCGGCACAAATCAGGATCACTGGAATTACAGCGGAAGCGGCTTTGTTGACGGGATGACTTCCGCCGGTGCGGGCGCTGAGTTTGAGATTACGGTTCCGAAGGACGGAAGCTATGAGGCCTCTATCCGTTACTGCAATGGCACCCAGGCCACGAAAGACCTGAATCTGTATGTCAACGGTTCCTATATAGAGACAATCTCTTTTGGAAGTATCGGCGGAAACTGGAACGAGTGGCAGGAGCTTACCCAGACGCTGGAGCTTGATGAAGGCCGGAATGTCGTTGCGCTGCGTTACGACAGCAGCAACTCCGGCAATGTAAATCTGGACAAGCTGTCAGTGAAGACAGAGCCCGACGCCACAATTTCGGTCCCCTTGGTAGACAATGGCGGATTCGAGCGGGACACCTCACAGAGCAGCGCCTGGACAGAGTGGCACCCTGATGGTCAGGCAGTGGCCTATGGAGTAGACTCCGGATCCGGTACCAACCCGCCGGAATCCCCATACGCCGGCGACAAGCGCGCCTATTTCTACAGCGGCAGTGCATACCAGCAGAGTATCCACCAGGGAATCAACCTCCCGAATGGAACCTATACCGTTCAAGCCTGGATAAAGGTTTCCAATACGGCTCCAGACATTGGACGCATGGAGGTCACTGGTTATGGAGGCGACAGCATCTATGTTGATATGCCTTATGCAGGAACAGGGTGGAGGCTGGTTGAGACGGATATCACCGTTACAACAGGCTATCTGGACATTGGGTTGTACTGCTCCAGCCTAGGCGGTACAACTGTGCATATAGACAATGTTAAGATTTTGAATAAATAGCGGAATTTAATGAGTTAACTAAAAGATTATTATTAAAATATACTTAAATCGAAGAACATACCCGAAGAGGGACGGG
>OGJU01001676.1_pt1 | contig 13222 bp, 15 predicted proteins | sample 1572251 | NCBI WGS metagenome assembly OGJU01 (sample SAMEA2582144, study PRJEB24529) | metagenome | biome: Human gut stool | place: China | collected 2011
TTCATTTCTTTAAGATCGGTGATCACCGTTTTTGACTGTTCTGGTACCGTGCTGTTCTCCGCCGCCCAGGTCTTTTTAAACGCCTCAAATGTCCCGTATTTCTGTTTCAAAATCCCAGTACCGCTGCCCCAATCCGGCAAATATACGTGTGGCTTGTCTACGATGGTTTTCCAATCTCGGCCCCATCCAAGCCCCAGCTTTTTGGCAAGCTCTCCGACTTTCTTAAAATAATCTCCTGATTCATTATAGGCGCCTTTTCCATCTGCCCGGTAGAAATCCGCTGCAATGCCCCATTGATGCTGGCTGCTATAGCTGCTGCCCCTAGCATTCGTGACAATACTGCCCGGCTGAGTCCTGCCCTGTGCGTACAGTGCATCCTGCTCGGTCACGCTCCGAAACGATTCTCCGATCTTGATCGGCAGTCCGGCATTCGCGCATTCGCTTGTAAGCTGTGCGATAAGTTTCTGGAGGCGCGGGTGGCATAACGTGATATCTCTCATGGTTTTGTCCTCTTTTCTTTAATAATATGAAAAAATATGAAATTTTGTCTTCCGAGGTATCTTGCAAAGAATTTTCGCATATGCTATAATGCCAATAGGCTAAGAGAAATAATTGCATCCAAGTTATGCAAAACGAAAACCCCAAGGAGTCGCAATCCTTGGGGTTTTCTATTCCATTCTTGCATGGTGGCTTATACCATAGGCTGGTTACCGACTACTTATTTCTATCCAGCCATTTGCAAATGAGATGGCTAATCACACCTGCCGCGATAGAAATAATAAGAGAAATAACTGCATCTTCCAAGCTATGCACCTCCTTTCCGTACCGGTATAGGAGGCGGTAACTTTGACATTATAGCATAGAAATCTTTTTCATTCTATCGATATTCGCTGATTTTCCCCGTTTGTTTCGCGATGGCAGCCATAACCCGGACTGCCGGCGGGAGATAGTTGGATCACCTCCTCCTATTCTTCTTTATTTGATTGTTTTAAAAGCTGATTTACGTAAGTGGATAATCCGGCTACAAGAACGCCCTGCGTCAGTGCCGTAAACACAGCCAGAGCAATATCCTGACCATTGGAACACCCGCAGGTGGCGAAGACATAGATCGCGCAAATCAGCACGCCGATACCGCCATTTATTAATGGGATATACTTGTCTTTTACCGTTTCGCTCTGTTTCAGCCACATTCCAATAAAATACAGCACGAACGCCACCACCAGTAATTCCGGTTTTACATAATCTTTTATATGCATACCTTAACCCTCCTTTCCATTTTCCAGATCCGCAATCCGATGATTCGCAACTTTGATCTGCTCTTCCATTACTGCCTGGTTCTCTTCTAATTTATATGTACGCTCAATCACCGTGTTGTGCTTTTCCACCTTTTTCTCGAGCTGCTGAATGCGATAGGTGGTCAGCTGCGCTGATGCAATCACACCAACAAAGGCTCCCAGGATACCACCGGCGGACGCTATCAGGGCTACTATAATCTCTGTATTCATCTTATTCCTCCGGATGTTCTTTTAACCATTTTTCTGCTGCTGCGCGCCAATAGAGCGGCACCTCTTCCAGTGTCATTTTCCCGCTTCTGATTCTTTTCCCATAAAACGCACCCATTACTCTACACCTTCTTTCTCTGCCAGTTCGCTGGTGGCTGCCCCCAGGTCACTGATCGCCTCGTCCTGCACTGTCTGTCCCTCTTCCAGAGCATCCAAGCGTTTCTCTGTGTCGGTTTTCACACGGAAAGAAAACGTGGTCTGTACGCCATCAGATACTTCCCGCGAGGTTTCAGATTCAAGAACCAAGTCCGTATATGTCCCGACAGTCATTCCAGCATCATTCTGGAATTTTACTTCTGCCAGATTTTCTGGGGTCAGTGTTTTCCAAGCCACCAGCATATCATCTTTGCTGTTAAACTTAGCCGTCACTGCCGACAGAGATGCGCCTGTCTGCAGTTCGATTGTTGTGTTGTCTTTCAGAATCATTTTGTCCATGTTCTTTTTCCTCTCTTTCTTTTTTGATATATAAATAAAGAGCCTTTCGGCTCAGTATTTTCAAATTCAGTTATTCTTTTAAATAGCGAGCTAGACTCTACCAGAAATTTTTTTGTGTTTAAAACCGTCTCTCAGAAGAGCATAACAGCTGGAACGACTGGATTTTGGCACGAAAAAATCAAGATACCTGTTGGATATAAAGTTTTGTATGTTTCTGCCACGTACAACAACGCAGACAATTGCATGCTGACTCCGTACGACTCTGTCATCGCTAGCATTGGAAATACATCGGATATTGAGCCTTGGTTCGGCTTCTATGCGTTGCAGACGGGAACAGGGACGTTTACAGCCTATGCTGTTTGTGTAAAAATCTAATAGCAATACGTCCTTTAAATAGCGAGGCTTCCACTCATCTAAAAGAAAGTGGTAGCGAAAATAGCTTTTGCGCTGCTTTTCAATCGAGATATCAATATTACACTAATGTTAATTATATGCTAGCAAACGGAATCTACAAAACGGGCAAAACGGGCTTGAATCTTCCGTTTGAGGGCTATTGGATCATAATAACCTTTAACACATCCAACAACCTTGGAAATAGTTCGACCGCTTGGATCACGCAATTTGCCATTTCGACCGATTGGAGTGATAAAGCTATTTATTTTCGAAGAAACATAAACTACACCCCGACCACTTGGGAATCCTGGAATAGACTTGTAGCAAGTTAAATAGCGAGCTGTGGCCCCGGAATAGTGGAACTATAATACAAAACGGAACTGATATGCACACTATCAAGACCCCAGGATACTATTGTTGCACCAGTAACGCTACTGCAGTAACTTTAAAAAACTTACGATTTAATAATAGATGAGAATATTTAAACTTAAGACCATGTAAGAGTATCCATATTTAAATAAAACATCTTTCCATAACATAACCCACATACTATCCAATCAAATGCAAACCAAAGCATAGTACCACCAGTAGAGGGCAAGATTTCAGTATTCTTCCAATCAATATAGCCAACCCAACATTCATATTCTTGTTGACAAAGTGTTTTTATTACTGATAAATCTGTAACTTTGCCATAAAATTTAATTTTAATATCGCTATTTAACTTAGTAACCGCATTCTCTGCCGCCACCAGCCTTTTATCCAGCGCCGTGCCCTGCGTTCCCGCCAGAACGGTGGAGGCATCCGTTGCCAGAAGGTTATTTACAATCTTATTTTTGTTGATGAGCTCATTCATAACCTTATTGGCGATCGCGTCAATCAGCGCCTGCGCGGTACTCTCCCCCAAGGCACTCACTACCAAACCGTATGTATCGGTAGTCTTGACTTTCGCAGCCGTTCCGTCAAAATCGCCCAAACCCTGAGCAATCTTTTTTGCTTCCGCTGCCGATGCTGCCGCTTGTGTCTTTGAATTATCCGCTGCCGCTGCGCTACTTGCCGCCGCTTTCTTCGAGGTATCCGCTGCTGTTGCACTTCCGGCCGCCTCACTCGCTTTGCTTGTGGCAGTTTCGATCGCGGACTGGATATCATCAACCGCTTTCTGTGCATTCTGCGATGCGCTGGAAGCATCTGAGGATGCCTGATTGACATTCTGCACTGTCTCGTTCACAGTTCCCTGTATTTTCTCGAATGCCGCCACATTTGCCGCCCTGACATCATTGCCGTAAGCCGCATCTTTCCAGGCTTTAATCTCTCCGCTTAAATCAATGTTATTAACCGCCATCTTTAGCCCTCCAATCCATCTACAAGCTCCTGTGCGTAGGATGTTACCGCAGCCACACTCTTAAGGACTGCCTTATCCACGATGATGCGATCCAAACGGATATTGTCCTTTACAATCACGCCATCATCATTGATCTCGCTGTAAACGATGCTTGCTCTTGTCCCAACTGCCGTATCAAAAATTGTAATTGCTGTTACTTTTTTCATTTCGTCAATCCCTCCATGTATTCCTGATAGTATCTTGCACCATCTTTACCATATGTCTCTTTTTCTTTCTTTTCTCTCCGGTGAAATGCGTCCATTCGCTCCTGCTCAAGCCCTGCCTGTTTTGCTTTAATCTCCCAACCAAACAAACCTCCAGCCGGACCTTTAACCACAAAATAATCAGAAGCCCTTTCCGTGACATAAAACGGAGCATCTGAATAACCTTGAACGAACACCTGGTATTCTCCGAAGATGGTTTGCACAAACACCGGATCGATCCAAATGTAGCACAAACCATCGTCTCCAATCTGACCACTTCCAATATCACCAAACATTGGAGAAGCCATCTCATAAGCAGATAGGCTGATGTTTCCGTAATCAGGGGTTTGTACTGTTCTGTGTTTCTTTCCAGTAACATTTAAATCACCTCCAAAGGTACCATCGCCTTTTGTATATATTTCGTCTGAGTTAACATGGGCAGCTGTTTCGCCGTTCTCAGAAATATAAAATTCAGTGGGATCCTGCTCACTATAGTTTCCATTTAAATCTTCCCCGAGCCCTTCAAATGCATACATTGATATCTCTGTAATCTGTACGCTGTAATCTTTCTTATTATCCATAACTCGAATTGCAGTCCATCTATCAATCGCATCATAAGCTATGTTAAAATCAGTCGTTACCATATTTCCGAACACCTTAAGGCTTTGATTATCAAGGAGACAAACAGTTTCGCCAGTTGAATCAAGTACATTCATAATACCATTCGCATCGTCCTTGCCTCCAAGAGTCAGCGTCCCGCCCTTAATCCGGTCCGCATACATTGTTCCAGATGTAATAAAATCCGCAATCAGATTTCCGTCGATGGTCCAGGCATTCCGATATACTCCATTGTATCCGCTGGTGGAAAATCCAATGCCGTTCTTATTGAGCCGGATCACGTTCTTGGCATTGGCTTTCGTCGGCGCGTCCAAAATTAGAATTTCCTCTGGCTGACCGTTCTCTGAGCGTCCAATTACCACATAACCGCCGAGCCCACCGCTGATGAGCTGCGTTGCATTATTAATCTTCTGGTCGATGCCTTTTGTCGCCGCCTGTCCCACCTGCTCCACTTTCGCAGATAATTCCTTTTGGGATTTCGCCATGCTGCCAGATAACGTAGCAATCGTGCCGCCCAGAGAAACTGTGTCTTTTCCTGGCTCCTGCAGGTTTCGCGTACGTTCTTCCAGGATATACATAACATCCACACCGTGAGGACGGGATATAACCTTTGTCCAGTACCCAGTTTTCAAACGCTTGATATCGACATTCACGTTCGCCAGATCCACCGCCGTCAGCTTTAAAACATCACTCAAATAGATGGACTGCTCCAGATACGCCCGCGCCTTTTTGATGAGGTTTTCCGGCAGTGTGACATCCTCCCATTTGTGCTGACGGAAGATCCAGCCGTACCGCTGCACCGCATCCTCATCGTAAATAAAATCTTTGCCGCCATTCACGGATGTAATATCGACTGTTTTGGGGGTATTCTCTCCGCTGGAGGAGGTATCTTCCAGGTCTGCGCCGGTCGGAATCAGCGCAGTAAAAAGCTCCGTGGCATCCTGCGTCTTGCTGTAATCTGCCAGATTGACTCCGTACCGGATAACCTGATCGTTTGTCCCGCCGCCATCCGTCAGATAGTCCAGATAGCGCTTTCCAGCTTCGCACCGGGTCCTGAGATATCCGCCGTGGGTCTTTACCAGCTTATCCCGCAGGCAGTCCAGAGAGTACGAATAATCAGAGTTGCTACGATTAATGTAGTTGTTACTATCTACCACATTGACGCGCCCCAGAAGATACTGTTTACGTGCCTCTACCTGTTCATTGTGAACCTTCAACACCTGAGTCATAAACTCCACAATACTGCCCTGGAACTCAAATGGCCGGATGATGCTGTCGCATAGGTATGCGAGATCCGATTCGCAAGTGATTTGATGTGTCCGGTTAAACTCTTCTTCGGTCGTCATGCTCCGCCCTCGGAAGATCTCCATTCCGTCCTCATAAACAAATAATTCGGAAGACAGTGGCAGAATCTTGTCATAATACGGATGCTTCGGCGTAATCTTAAATTTAAGATACCCCGGAGAGTTGCCGGCATATTCTTTCAGCGTTGGATTCTCCAGCCGGAGAACCTGGTTCAAAAGCGGATATTCCTTTCCATCCGTAACCACTGTAACTTTATACATCTACAGTACACCTCCTCTGAAATCAATCGACACGGTGCCGGTGCCAGTAAATTTCATAACGTTTGTTCCGGATCCCAGGATGATGTCATAGTTTTTATTGACTCCTTCTGTCAGCTCAAACGTCTTACCGCCTACCTCTACCGTCATGGCCGCGCTGCAGGTGATCTCCGGAACTATCGGCATATCAGATCCGGTCACATCAACCGACAGGGAACCGGAGATTGATATGCCACTATATCCTCTGGCTATGCCGTTCTCGAATGAAAACGGATCCCACAGCCAATTTTCCGCCGCTGTGTACCGTTCCATTTTAAATGGCTGCACATCGCCAGTAATCACAAAATCCGCCAGCACATCATTGCTTTTTGTCGTCTGCAATGAAAAACGTCCTTCATAGTAATAGTTCGGATCGTCTGGAAGAACGCATTTAATGACCTTCCCGTGCAACACTTTGGCGATCTTGCTGCTCAAATCATGCCATTCCGTATAATCATCCAAAAGAGAAAAATTCAATGTCAGCGTTCGATTTTTATAACAAATCTGACCGTTTACCTCAGACAGATCCAGGAGCCCGTTCGCTCCTGGAATATCTACCTGGTCGGTTTTGGCTTCCGGAAAAGATATACTCATTGATTCCAGCTTAAGCCCCCAGTCTGTAAAGGTTTTAAAATCAGCTATCTGCACATCTGGATACATCATCGTTCACTCTCCTTCCGCGCTCGTTCAATCTCGATATCCACTGTAGGCGCCACTAGTGTGCCTACTTTTTCTCCATCCATTGTCACATCTCCGGTTATGCTGCCTTTTTCGAGGACAACCACTGTGTTTCCTTGTCCGCCGCCCGGCGTTGGTGCCGGCGGTACCTGATTTCCTGCTACCACAGTTCCGGATCTCTGTAATGCAATTCCCTGCATACTCTCCACCGCCCTTTGAGCAGAGCCAGCCGACGTTTTTTCCAGATTCGGTGTTTCTGCCACGATACCGCTCTCAAATCCGGCGATCATGTTTTTGCCGATAACGTCCCGCATCAGCTTCGATGGAGAATGAATACCAAGGAAATCCTTTGCCGCGTCAAACGCTTTCTTCGCTGCATTCTTCGCCGCCTCTGCCAGCTTTCCAACCGAACCCGTGATTCCGGCTGTAATGCCTGTGATGATATTCTTTCCGATATTGCCCCACGACTGCCCTGTAAATCCCTTGACGATGCTCTGGGCGCCATTTTTCGCAAGACCTAAGAGTTTGGACGGCAGCGATGTGAGAGCACTCACAATGCCGGTCAAGATGCTTGTCGCAGCTCCCTTGATTGAACCGACCATTCCTTTCAGCCCGTTCAGGATTCCTGTGCCGCCGTTCTTTCCGATTGACAGTAACGTCTGCGGCAGGTTCTGGATCGCACCCTTGACTGCGTTAAATATTCCCGTTCCGGCTGACTGTACCGCACCGACCATCGACGTGATGCCATTTTTCAACAGCGTGATGATGTTGCTTCCCAGCGCCAGCCAGTTAAACGCCTGGATCGTGGCTGCAATCGCCTGGATTATCTGCGGGAGTGCTGCAATCAAGTCGGGAATCGCCTGAATCAGTCCTTTTGCCAGTATTCCGATCAGCTCAACACCTGCCATCAGCAGTTTCGGAGCATTGTCGTTGATGATTCCGGCGATATTAATGACAATCTGCGGGACATGCTGTAGCATCGATGGCAGCCCATCCATCAGACCCTGCGCCAGTTTTAGCATAAGGTCGATGCCACCATCTACCAGCTTACCGGCATTCGAACGAAGGTTTTCAGTAAACCCCTCTACCAGTGGAAGCCCCTGTTCGATAATCGACGGAAGATTCTCAGCAAATGCATTCGCCATCTGACCAGCGGCCTCAATCATTCCCATGACGCCGCCTTCACTGAATCCCTGCGTCAGATTTGACACCGCTTCAATTCCTACTTTGGTAAGATTTTTGAGCGGTTCCTGGATGGATTCATAAATCTCCTGTGCAAGTGCTTCTCTGGCCGAACGGAAGATTGTAAGCTGCCCTTCCAGGTTATTCTGCATAGTTTCTGCCATTGCTGCCGCTGCACCATCGCAGTTTTCGATCGAACCTGCCAGTTTTTCATAGTCTGCATCCGACGCATTGATGATCGCCAGCATTCCGGACATAGCCTCTTTTCCGAACAGGGTTGCAGCTGCCTCCTCCTGCATCGCCGCCGTCATGCCATCCAACGATTCTTTACCGAGGGAAGATGCAAGCTGATATAGCTCTTCCTCCGAGAGCTGTCTCTCTTTCGTCAGCTTGATTCCAAGTTTCTGCTTTGCCTGAGCCTTAATCTCTTCTTTGGTCATATCCTTGATAAGCTCAACGCCTTCAAGGTATGCGATTTGTGCATTCCGCTGCTCTCCACTTAACCCTGACAGGCTGTCTGCCAGCCCCTCCGTTGTAAGTTTCTGCTCCGCCATCGCATAGTTCTGAGCACGCTCAGCGTCCGTGGTAATCGCAAACTTGTCTCGCAGATCCCCGATCAACTCACCAAACGGCTTTATACTTCCATCGGCATTTTGGATCGATATGCCAAGCCGCTCCATGACGCCCCGCATATCATCCGTTGGCTTTACCATATTTACCAGCGCCGCTTTCAGTGAGGTGCCCGCCTGGCTGGCTTTGATACCGGAGTTCGCCATCAATCCGACCGCCAGCGCCACATCCTCCGCCGAATATCCCATCGCGCCAGCGACCGGAGCCACGTATTTAAACGTCTCACCCATCATGCTGACGTTGGTGTTTGCGTTGGAGGATGCCTGTGCCAGTATATCCGCAAAATGAGTAGAATCCTGTGCCGACAAGCCGAACGCGGTAAGTGCGTCTGTGACAATATCAGAAGTCGTAGCCAGATCTTCGCCGGATGCTGCGGCAAGGTTCATGATACCCTCGATGCCGTTCAGCATATCGCTGGTTTTCCAGCCTGCCATTGCCATGTACTGCATCGCCTCGGCGGATTCGGTGGCGCTGAACTTCGTCTTTGCGCCCATTTCTTTCGCTTTATCTGTCAGGGCTGCCAGGTCCTCGCCGGTCGCACCGGAGATTGCCTCTACTTTCGACATCCCCGACTCAAAGCTCATGCCGATATCAAGGACAGCCCCGGCGGCATTCTTGGCCTGTGATACAACGCCGGTCAGCATATTTCCGGCAAAAACAGACAGCGCATTCTTTCCAATCTCACTAAACTTTGAGAATCCTGACTGCGCTGTTCCATTAATCTCGTCTAAGCCTTTTTTGACTCCGCTACTATCCAGTTCCGTGCCAATCTTTACAGTTCCATCATAGCCCATTCATTTCACCTCGCCTCTCGGACAAGAGAAAATCATCGGCTCATAATGGCTCTACTTGATTTGCTCTCCATTCTTTATCTTAATTTCAAATTCTTTTCCACAATTCCGCCCTTTACACGGTACGGTTATCCCATGACAATCTGATTTTTCAGAAAAAAAAATAAGCATGGAATAACCGCAGTAAGGGCACTTTACCCGTTTTGGCATTCTTCCATCCTTCTTTTCACATACGCCCGCATATCTGCGTTACGCTTTGCCAGTCTCAACCGGCTATCCATCGTTGCCTGCGGCTCTTCCAGGGAATAAAGTGTCCGCATCTGCTTGATATACGCTTTTTGCTCTTTTCCCATTCCTTTGGTATCACAGGTCCGCCAGTACATGACTTTCGCCATCCGGGTGTTTTCGTCCAGTGCCTCAAACATCGCCAGGAACTCCCACCAATGCAGGGAGTCGTTCAGCGTCTGCCTGAGATGGATGCCGTACTGCTGCCGGAATGCCGCATAAATCAGCGGAGCATCCTTTAAAAAGCAATATCCCCGCCGCGTCGTCCGACGTTTGGAACCGCCACCTTTCCGCGCTGGTTCTCCGCCTCGATGGAACCACAGCATATAATCTACCGCAGCATCCAGATCCGGCGGGATATTTCGAACGTAGAACAGATTCAGCGCATTAAGCATCTTCTGTTCATCGCTAATATCCTGCCGGAACATTTCTATTTCTGCTGCCATCATCGTCCGATAACCAAAGGCTACATCATACACCACTCCGCCAATAGTCGCCGTACTGGGGAGCCTGTCAAAAGTTACAGACCATTTCATCATTTGATTTTATCCATCGAAAAGCCGAGCGCCTCTTCTTTCTGCTTTGAAACCTCGCAAAGCATCTCGATGTAGACATTTTTTGCTTCTTCCACATCGTCGCAGTCTTCGAGGACATCCTCTCCGGTAGATTCTTTCACAAAATTGCGGAACATTTCGATAGTGGCTGACATGATTTCTGTGAGTTTCCCCTTGCGGTTGATTTTCTTCTCGCTTTCAGCCATGTGGTCAAGGGCTTTTTCCATTGCCGCCGCATCCTTTAAACGGGTAATCCTAAAATCTACTTCTCTACCTCTGATCTGCATCTTTCATCCTCCTATTCTGCCGAATACGTATACTCCGCCGGTTCTGCCCCAATCTTCTGCAGGTTGACATCGATGGACGATGATTCTCCCGCATTGCCGCCACCCTCTGAATTGACGGACACCTGACCTTTCTCACCTTTACCATTGAGCATACAGAAGTACACATAATTCGTTACCGCTGCGTTACCTTTCGCATATTTCATCGCATGGGACAGCATGAAATCCTGCGCTGGATCGCCAATATAACGATCACCAGATACCGCAAAGGATCTTGCTGTTCCAGTCTTCTGGGTAGATTTTCCGGCACGGATATAGGTTTTTTCTGACGTTACCGGGTTAAGATTCGCATCCAGACCCTCGACACCCATCTGCACAACCTCATAATTTTTTACTTCTGTAGTTACTCCCTCTGACGGCTTGGTATCAATCGCCAGTACCCAGTCATCTGCCGTTACCCAGCCTTCATAGGACGCGTTCGGCGTTACGCCTGCCATTAATTCACTAATTTTCATCGCTTGTCTCCTTTCTCAAAATAGACAATCCGGCACTGTACCATGTACCGCGCCATTCCTTCCTTTACATTGACGCCCGCCAGATTTGGCATATTCTGGAGCGTCTCCATCTTCTTTATCTGGCAACTATTCGGAAATTCCGGATAGTTCCGCTTTTTATTCTGCTCTTCCAGCCAATCCATGAAAGCCTGGGCGAAATTCATCGCCGTGAGGTTCAGATCGTCCGTATCGGTCGAATACGGCTGCACAATTATAATCGAGAAACCATATTCTTTTTCAGACCCCCAAAGATACTTTTTAAGCAGCTTGTCCGAATAGTTTGTTACCAGCGAAATGCCGCTGTAATCATCCGAATAGTTAAATTCCAGGTACTGACCCGCCAGCTCCTCGGCTTTTGGTTGGAAGAACGCCGCCACTGCATCATGCTTTGTCATGTCACTTACCTCCGAGATAGTTTTCCAGTGCCCGCACCAGATCGCTCTTGCGCGCCCTCATCATAGCCTTGTCCCATTCGGATGTAGCCTGCGGATGGCGGAAATGGCTGTATTTCAGCTTCTTTCCGGTGGAGGACTTGTGTGGTGGGGAATAATATCCCATCACAGCGCCGCCATCCATCAGCGGATAGTTCGGACCGTATGCCACGCCCTTGTATTGGTAATGAGCATATGGCGATTGATACTCAATCACACCAGTGTCTCCCTCTACATGGACGCTGACATTCTGGGCAAGTGCCAGGCTGTCAGCCGGAACATACGGATCCATCAGCCGTTTTGCTTCGTTGGCGAGAAACAGAAGACCATCATTGCCCCTTGTTTTCTCTTTGGCAATCTGATCCGATGTTTTATTCCATTTGATTTCGACATCCATCATCAGCCCCCCAGTCTGTAGTGCTTCGCCATCCGATAGGCGGTGTTGTCTGAATATGCGCTGACAAGAAACGCATTCGGCTTATTCCGGCGCAGGACTTCCGCCGCCGTGTTAGGGCTTTTTCCAGTGATCTCGTCCGCACATTCGCCTAACACTACTACATCCCCCGGAGACGCCGAAAAATCGCTTCCGGCCGCTTCCAGAGGAATACGTACTGTGTAGGTGTTCGTCTGCGATGCTTCAGTATCATTCTGAACCACAGTGATCCCAGACTTCCAAAAACATTGCTCGAACACACTCTTGCTCCACGCCGTTCCAACCTTCCGGAAGACTGTAATTATCTGATTGTAATTCGGGTTCATTCTCACACCCCCCGATAAAGCAGTGGCGTATTTCCCAGATACCGGCAGATGATCTCCCGGCACTTTTTCTGTTTCCCCTCTTCGGTGTAAATCGACCGTGACAGGTCAATCGTGCCGGATTCTCCGTCGTTGGAATACGATGTCAACGGACCGCCAAAATCAGATGTGCTCTGCGAAGCCTTGTCCGCCCGATAGAGCAGTTCTGTCAGCTCACAGGTGCAATCTTTCACATCCTCCGTCAAAAGGCTGATATTCGCCTTGATTCGGTCGAATGTGCAGCTGTCTATGATTCGTTCCGCCTGCTTTTCCCAAAACGGGAAGTCTGTATCCGGCACTGCAGGGGAACGCCCCTGCAGATATCCGGAAATGTAATAGTCCCGTGTTACATAAGCCATTGCATCAGCTCCTTACTAGGCCTGCGCTACCAGAGTGATTGCCTTGTTTACGGCAGAAGCGTCAACTGTGAACGTCTCTGTTACCGGAACAAAGCCTTTCTTCGTGATCTTTGCCGCATAGGTGCCTTTTCTCAGGTTAAACTCCGCTTTACCAGCCGAATCCGTCTTAAGGATCGCACCATCTACGTTGATACGGACATCCTCATAGGCCGTCGGGCTGGACTCTTTGCCATCCGTTACCGTAAAGGTTACCTTCTGGGTAACAGCCGGAGTGCCCGGCTCCAGATAAGCAAATGTGCAGCCGGTACGATCCTCATTGAGGCGGGTTGCCGGATTCGGGAGCGCCCAGCCCATGCGGAATACTACACGAAGCGCAATCATATCCTGCTGTGCCAGGTTATAAACGATATCCTTCGTATTCGGATCCTGGATAACACCCTCTGTCAGCAGTTTTACGGTAATATCCTGGCGAATCGCGTAAACAGCCTT
>OGJU01001679.1_pt1 | contig 13207 bp, 9 predicted proteins | sample 1572251 | NCBI WGS metagenome assembly OGJU01 (sample SAMEA2582144, study PRJEB24529) | metagenome | biome: Human gut stool | place: China | collected 2011
GCGCAGTAAACCGTATCCGCGATAATAATGATCAGATACGGCATCATCTGGATAAACTGCAGCGGGATCGAAGAGTTCTGGAGATAGTTCGCAAGACTCTGGCAGAATCCGAATAACAGAGATGCCAGCATGCCGATCACGGCATTTCCCGCCGCGATGGCCTGAGTTGCCAGAGCGATGTAACCACGCCCCGCTGTCATACCGGAGGAGAAGAGTCCCACATATCCCATGGACAGGAACGCGCCAGCCATACCGGTCATCATTCCGCTTAAGCAGAGGGCGATGTACTTGATCCTCTTTACCGGAATTCCGACGGATTCCGCCGCATCCGGGGACTCACCGACGGCACGGATATGCATGCCGAGTCTTGTATACTTAAACATGTACCACACAACTGCCACCAGGATCAGCGCCGCGTAGGTCAGCACATGATGGCCGGAAAGCACCGTGCCGATCACCGGGATATCCTTGACGACCGGGATCGTCACACTCGGGAGCTTTAAGGACGACAGGGATGTGGACGCACCCTTTTCGCCTGTGATCAGGTACAGGACAAAGATCGTTCCGCCGGAGGCGAAGGTGTTTAACGCGATACCCGAGATGACCGCGTTGGAGTTTAATTTCAGGATAAAGTAGGCGAGGATGTTGCTGACGATAAAGCCTGCAAGCACCGCGCCCAAAAATCCGATCCAGGCGCTCTGGGAGAACGCACTGACAACAACGCCCACAAAGGCGGAGATCAGCATCGTTCCCTCAAGGGCGATGTTGCTGGTTCCGGATCTCGAGGAGATCATAGCCCCCAGTGTCGTTAAAAGCACCGGTGTCGCGCTTCGAAACATTGCGAAATAGAACTCCGGGAGACTCAATGTTTTTAAAATTTCCTGTAAGATTCCCATCTGTTACGCCTCCCCTTTCAGTGCTTTTTTCGCTTCCTCGCGCTGTTTCCAGCCTGCCATGAACCGCTCGGCCGTCACAAACAGGATCAGAACCGCCTGGATGATGGATACCAGCTCGTTCTGGACATCGGAACGTCTGGACATCAGGTCCGCGCCGACACGGATGTATGCCAGGAAAAATGCCGCGAACGGTACCATCTTCGGATTATTGCCGGACAGGATCGCGATAATAACACCATCCCAAGCGTAGGACGGAGAATCCTGCCAGTTAAAACGCTGGTACATTCCCATCTGCTCGACTGCACCGCCAAGCCCCGCAACGGCACCCGCAATGACCTGGGTCATGATGATGACACGGCTGGTACGGATTCCGGAATACTTCGCGAACTCCGGGTTGCTTCCTGAGATGCGGACCTCATAACCAAACTTCGTCTTGTATACAAGAATATATAACAGGATCACTGCCACAATGGCAATCAGATATCCCACATGGAAGTTCGTTCCGGAGATCAGCTTTCCGAGGGAAGCTGTCGCCTGGTATTTCTTAGACGCGAAGGTTCCCGCCTCACGGTCAGCAAGGAACTTCGTCACGTTGTAGATCCCAAGGTAAAAGAACACATAGTTGAACATTAAGGAAGTTACCAGCTCATTCGTGTGGAAATACACCTTTAAGAGCGCCGGGATACTTCCGATCAGCCCACCCACAGCCGCAGCCGCGATCATGATCACGATCGGGTGTACTGCGAACGGCAGGGATGTCTTGATGGCGAGGGCCGCTGTCACGACAGCGCCCGTGTAGAGACATGCGTCCGCGATCATGGAGAAGTTTCCGGACTTGAATACAAGTCCCAGAGCAAGTCCCGTAAAGATCAACGGCACGCTGCTGGCAAACACTTCAAAAAAGTGACGTTTGGACTGCAGCGGTCCTAAAAACAGGTTATAGATCGCAGTCACCGGCTCCTCACTGACTGCGAAGATCACCGCCACCGACAAGGCGATGGCAATGGCAAACGCGCAGAGAAGTCTTACGATCGTAAATTTTTTATTCACAGTAAGCACCTCCGATCTGCTCCTTGGAATCTTCTTTTACCCCCAGCATATAAAGACCGAGCTCATTCTCTGACGTATTCTTCACATCGGAGATATGTCCGACGATGCGGCCCTCATGCATGACAAGGATCGTATCACTTAAGGAAAGGATCTCGCTTAAGTCCGCGGATACAAGTAAGATTGCTTTCTTTCTGCTTCTCATGTCCACGATCTTCTTCCTGATAAACTCGATGGCGCCGACATCAATACCCCTGGTCGGCTGGTTCATGATCAGAAGATCCGGTTCATAATCGAACTCACGTCCCACAACGACTTTCTGGACGTTACCGCCGGAGAGCTCCGCGATGGACTGCTTGGAGTTATCGAATTTTACAAGGAACTCTTTTAAGATCCGGTTTGTAAATTCACTGATCTTTTTGCTGTCCAGGAGTCCGTGGGTCTTTAATTTGTCGGTATAGTAGACCTTGGAGATCGCGTTGTCCTCCAGGGAAAGCTTCGGAGCCGTGCCGAATTTCATACGGTCCTCGGAAACGTGGGAGATTCCCGCTTCCTGGCGTGCGAGCACCGGGGCGTTGGAGATGTCCTTTCCATTCATTGTAATCGTTCCCTGCTGCTGTTTTAAGGTTCCGACGATGGCCTCGACAAGCTCCGACTGGCCGTTTCCGTCGATTCCGGCGATTCCTAATATCTGACCTTCTCTGATAGAGAAGGAGACATGATCCAGTCTCGTCTTTCCGAACTGGTCCACATAGACCATATCTTTCACAGAGAATACGGTCTTTCCCGGCTCCATCTCTTCCTTTTCAATGTCCAGGCTGACATCACGGCCTACCATCAGGCGGGAGATCTCATGCTCGTCGAGATCCGAGATCTCGTAGGTTCCCATGGTCTTTCCATCCCGGAGGATCGTCATGCGGTTGCAGAGTGCCTTAACTTCGTTTAATTTGTGGGAGATAAAGATGATCGTGTGGCCATTTTCTCTTAAAAGCTTTAACTGTTCAAATAATTCTTCTGTTTCCTGTGGTGTCAGCACGGCTGTCGGCTCGTCCAGGATCAGAATATGGGCACCCCGGTAGAGTGCCTTTAAGATCTCAAGCTTCTGACGCATGGCAAGAGAAATGTCCTCGACCTTTTCCTTTGCCTCTACTTTCAGATTATATTTGTCGGAAAGCTCCGTGGTGATCCGCACCGCCTCTTTCCGGTCTACTTTAAATGCAGTTCCTGTCTCCGCGCCGAGAATCAGGTTCTCCGCAACGGTCATGGACGGAACCTGCATGAAATGCTGGTGTACCATGCCGAGTCCGGCCGCGATCGCATCGCTGGATGATGAGAAGTGTACCTCTTTTCCATCCACGAAGATCTGGCCTTCTGTCGGTGCCAGCATGCCAAACAGCATCTTCATTAAGGTGGATTTTCCCGCGCCGTTTTCACCGACGAGGGCATGGATCTCACCCTTTTTGATCTGCAGATTGACATTATGGTTTGCCACAACGCCGCCCGGATAGACTTTTGTGATGTTCCGGGCCTCTAAAATGATCTCCTGCTCCATTGTTTCCTCCAAGTAAGGCATCTTTGTCTGCCTGTGAAAGTGGTTCCTGTTCGTAACTGCCTGAATCGCAAATATATTGCAAATGCGGGCATTGGACTGCGCCCGCGTAAATGTAAAAATCTCCTGCGATTCGCGGAGCCGTGATACGGCGTCCTGCCCAGCCCCAGATGTTCCGGGAACCGGGCAAAAACATCATATCACGGTTTTCTCCGCATGAATACAGGAGATAAATGCTCGCTGCCCCGACATGCCTCTTCTTGTTTTCATTGACATGAAAACAAGAAGCTATGGGCGTTTACTGAGCTCCGTTGATGATTCCCTTCAGAGTTGCCTCATCCATACCATAAGCGGAATCAACGGTAACCTCGCCTGCGAGCAGCTTCTCTTTTGCATCCTCAACGGCTTTCTTTGCATCCTCAGATACTGCAGACTGATAAATATCGTTGTCAGCAAGGCCTACAACGTCGTCCTCGATACCAAGGATCTGGTACTCACCATACGGAAGTGTTCCATCAACTGCCTTCTCAACTGCATTGTAGATGCTGTCGCCAACGCCCTTGATCGCGGAAGAGATGATGAAGTTTGCTTCATCCTTGCCCTCGTAAGCAAGTGCCTGGTCGGAGTCAACACCAATGCAGTACTTCTTACTTTCTGCAGCTGCCTCGATAACACCTACGGATGCCTGGTCGGAGTCAACTCGAATGCGATATTTTCCTGGTTGCGTTTCTCTGCTGAATATATCTACGGATGCCGGACCTGCTGCTACGAATACAACGTCAGCGCCGTTGGAGTACTGAGTGATTGCAAGCTCTTTTGCTGTTGCGGAGTCAACATAGGAACCAACATAGGAAACAAGTACCTTCACATCCGGATCTACGAACTGAGCACCCTCAATGAAGCCTACTGCAGAGTCGTTGATAACGGCTGCTGTATCCTTTGCGCCTACAAAACCGATGACGTTTTCCTCGTTTGCGTATTCCATATCGGACTTTGTCGCACTTGCTGCAAGAACGCCTGCAAGGAATGCGCCCTCGTTCTGCTTGTAGCTCATGGAGTATACGTTGCTTAAATCACCAAGTGTGTAGTCAACATCTGTATCGAAGATGATGAACTTCTTCTCCGGGAACTCCTGAGCAACCTTCTCTGTGATCTCCTTCATATCCCAGAGACCTGTAATGATAAGGTCTGCATCGGACTCACAAGCGTCTAACATGGAACCTTCGAACTTTGTCTTGTCGCTGCCCATCTCGACCATGTTTACTTCAACCTTGTCACCAAGCTCGGCCTCAAGCTTTTCCATACCGGCCTGTGCGGAGTCGTTGAATGCCTTATCGCCGAAGGAACCGGTAACAAGAAGTGTTACTTTTAACTTCTCGCCGTTTGTCTCAGCCTTTGCTGCCTCTGCAGTTGTCTCAGCAGCTGCTGCGGTTGTCTCGCCTGCTGCTGCGGTTGTCTCGGTCTTGCTCTCGCTTGCGCATCCAAACAGCATGGAAGCTGTCATCGCCATTGCAAGTGTGCTGCATAAGAATTTCTTTTTCATAATTAGTTGTTCTCCTTTTCGTAAAAAGTTGATTTATTCAAACTATCCAGAGTTTCCAGATAATTTTTCTTGTTCATCACCGGCTTGAACGCCTCTTTGATCTTCCACGCGGACGCACCGCCGTCGGATAAGAGATCTGCCACGGTATCTGCAAAATAATGAGCCGGGACACAGTATGCCTGCTCCGGATCCGCCGTCTTAAAATCTTTTCCGTGGATGCTGCCCTCAAATCCGGCAACACCGATCTCAACGATCGGCCACATAAGGGATAAGTCTCCCATATCTCCGGAAGCGAAGCCGTGGGTTCCCTGGGCGATCATGCTCTCGTCGATATAATCTAAAATGTGTTTCTTCACAAGCTCTGTCAAGTTCTCGTCCTGATGGAGCGGGAAATATCCCGGTGTATCCTGGATCTCAAGATCACAGTTGATCGCAAGTGCTCCGGCGCGGATCGCGCGGGTCACTTTCGCGTTTGTCTCAAAGATCGCCGGAACTGTCTTCGCCCGGACATACATCTCAAGCTGTGTTCTTCCCGGAACCGTATTGACGGATTGACCACCTTCCGGCACATAGAAATGGACGCGGATCGCGTCATCTGCTCGGAAAGTCTCTCTCAGGAAGTTGATCCCTGTCATGGCAAGGTTTACCGCGTTGAGCGCGTTTACGCCGCCTTCCGGGTTCGCTCCTGCGTGGGACGCCTTTCCTGTAAAGATTGCCCGCTTCATGATAAAGCCGTTTAAGCTGGAACCGATCTCCGCATGATACTTTGTCATATCGATCCCCATAGCGTGGCAGGATAACATGATGTCCACATCATCAAAAATGCCTGTGGCGATCATCTCCTGCTTGCCTGACGGGTGGGAGATCTTTCCTTCCTTAATAAGCCCCTTCCGGTAATCCATATCGCAGAACTCCTCCGCCGGCGTCACGAGAAGTGTGACCTTTCCGCAGAGATCCTTTAACATACCGGATTCCCTGATGGCTAAAAATAAGCTCATCATAACGCCAAGCTGACCGTAGTGGCCGCAGGTATGAGCCGCGCAGCTGTCCTCACTGGCGTACGGATGTCCGAAGGTCGGAACCGCGTCGAATTCCGTGATCATGCCGATATTCGGCCCCGGCTTTCCGGAATCTAAGACTGCCCGGATTCCCGTGTACGCGACATCTTCATGCGGAATCCCCGCCTTGTCGAGTGCCTCGATCGCCTTTTTTCTTGTTCTGAACTCCTTAAATCCAAGCTCCGGATGACAGTAAATATCTTCGCTCATTGCGATGATCTCCGGCAGGATCTGATCTAATGCTTCATGAACTGATTTCATGGTGTTTCCTCCTTCACTATATCTGTGCGGGCTGGATGCAGAGCCTTTCACGGCAGTCTGCCTGAAATTCCTTAGAAGTCCCCATTACACAAAAAAGGTCTGCAAATGCAGACTTTTTTACGGGTTACTCAGGCAACTAATGAGTCAGTATAGTGCAGAAAATATCATAACGAGTTTTACGGACAAATGTCAAGATTTTTCTATGATTTTTTGACAGTTTTTAGAGGCATTCCGCTCATCAGAATGTATATTATTTATGCTTATAAATAATTGTTTGATACACTAATAAATATCTGCACACCTCCCGCCCGCAATGGTTTCTGTATCCATTTCATAAAATTAAAATTCACAGCAGACCGTCTTTTCTTTACGGCTTTTGCTGTGAATTTAAATTAGGATGTATAAGTTTTTATGAAATACCTGATTAACGTTGTCCAACTTACATAAATCTGGAAACCGCCTTGCGGATCTGCGGACCTGCGATGATCGCAATGATGATCTTCGCTGTGTCGCCCGGAAGATACGGGATAACGCCGATGCCGAGAGCTGCCACGAAGCTCATTCCGAGCTGTCCCGCAAGCCATGCGGTTCCGAAGATATAGCAGATCGCCATTCCGATGATCATTCCGACTACATGCATGTAGATCTTTGCCGGAAACTTCTCAACGAAGAAGCCTGCGATCGCTGCCAGAAAGATAAATCCGATCAGGTAGCCGCCGGTCGGTCCGAGAAGCTTACCGACACCGCCACTAAATCCGGAGAATACCGGAAGTCCTACTGTTCCTAAGAGCAGGTATAATACATAGCTCGCTACGGAAAGCTTCATTCCGAGAATATACGCCATAAAGAAGATGACAAGGTTTGTCAGGCTGATCGGTACCGGGCTGATCGGAATCGGAAGTGCCATCGGTGCCAGGATACAGGTAATCGCTGTCATAAGTGCTGTCACCGTCATCTGCGCGGTGGACATGTGTTTTGCTGTTGTCTTTTCCATCTTTGTGTTCCTCCCAACATCCATCATTTCTGCCGCCGGATCTTAAATTCTATCGTTCTTAAATTCTACATTCCGGTACGCATATCACAAAATGGAATTGTTCTGATCGATTCTTTTCCTATCATACGCAGATTCCGTGCATTTGCCAACCCGTTTTTATTATTTGGTTTACATTTTTCCCCTTTTCTTTTTTGCCTATAATCTTCCTATGTGCCATTTACCCGCCCAGGAAAACGTGCTATACTCTATGTACTTGTCCTCCCACCGCCAACTGGGAGAATTTAGCAGTTACCAGTTATCAGTACAGAGCAGTGTCCGCATGCATCACCGATGCGCTGCACGCGTTTTATATGCCGGACATAAGGAGATTCACTATGAAAATGAAAAGCGGAAACGAACGAAAAAAAATCATCCGGGAACTCCTGAACAGGACTGATCAGGAATTTACAGATGAAGAGCTGATCCATCAGCTGATCATGACAAACATCACAGAAAATTCCAATGAGACAGAAAAGCTGTCCTTCGGCCAGAGAGCATCCGACGCAGTAGCGAAATTTGCCGGAAGCTGGGCATTTATCTTCAGCTTTATCGCTGTCATGGTCGGATGGATGGCTGTCAACGTTATCCTTGGAACGAAGGCCTTTGATGCCTACCCGTTTATCCTTTTAAATCTGGTACTTTCCTGCATTGCTGCCATTCAGGCTCCCCTTATCATGATGAGCCAGAACCGACAGGAGGCAAAGGACAGACAACGCGCGGAAAACGACTTTAAGGTCAATTTAAAGAGTGAACTCATTATCGATGACCTGCACAAAAAAATGGATCTGATCATCGAAAACCAGAAAAAGATCAACCATCGTCTGGATATGCTGGAACAGACCGGCAAGGCTATAGACACGCCAAAAGCCGGATCCCCTATCCACAATGCTTAATACAAAATAAGAATGTGCCTTGGCACATTCGCGAGGTCACTTGCGACAATCTACATCTTCACGCAAGTACACAAATATTCCGCAGTACAGTTTTTCTGTACTGCGGATTTTATACAGGAGAGTTTTATTATGGCTGCTGAAAATGATCTCGGCCGTGACGACATAAAAAAACTCGTCGTCCGGATCGCAATTCCCAGTATGCTGGCACAGTTTGTCAGCGTCCTTTACAGTATCGTAGACCGCATGTATATCGGAAATATCCCCGGCTCCGGCGACATGGCACTGGCGGGGGCCGGTGTCTGCGGTCCGGTAGTCACTATGGTCGGCTCCGTCGCGTTTCTCGTGGGAATCGGCGGTGCCCCGCTTATGAGCATGAAGATGGGACAGGGCGATAAAAAGGCCGCCGAGCGGATCCTTGCAAACTGCTTCCTCATGCTGGCAGTATGTTCCCTCCTCATGGTGGCCTGCATCTACCCAATCCACATTCCGATGCTGCGGTATTTTGGTGCCAGCGATATCACGCTGCCCTACGCAAACGCATATTTTACAATATATCTGACTGGAACCGTATTCGCCCTGATGTCCACAGGTATGAATCAGTTTATCATCTGTCAGGGCTTTGCAAAGACCGGCATGTACTCCGTCGTCCTCGGCGCGGTGCTGAACATCATTCTGGATCCGATCTTCATCTTCGGCCTCCACATGGGCGTCTCCGGTGCCGCCGTCGCAACCGTCATCTCCCAGATGGCGAGCTGCGCTTTCGTCCTAAATACACTGTTCGGAAAAAATATGCCGGTGCGTATCACCTTCGGCGGTTACAGCTGGCGGCTGATCCGCAGAGTGCTCACCATCGGCTTTACCCCATTTATCATCATCGCCATGGATAACGTCATGATCATCACCATGAACGCGATCCTGCAAAAATACGGCGGTGCGGAGCGCGGAGACCTTCTGATCACCTGCGCGACCATTGCCCAGAGCTTCATGCTCGTAGTCACCATGCCTCTCGGCGGTATCACCAGCGGAACTCAGGCTGTTCTTGCCTACAATTTCGGAGCCGGAAAGACCGACCGCGTAAAGAATGCGCAGAAGTACATCTTTAGCCTTGCTGCGGCATACACCGCTCTGCTCTTCGTCCTTGCGCGTACCATCGGCGGCCTGTTTGTCCGTCTCTTTACAGCAGACCCGGTTGTTGCCGCAGAAGCGCTCCGGGCGATCCGGATCTTCACTCTGGCGATCATTCCGCTGGCATTCCAGTATGAGATCGTCGACGGTTTCACCGGCCTCGGTCAGGTACAGGTTGCCCTGCCGCTTTCCTTCTTCCGAAAAGGCGCATACTTCGTATCCCTTTTCCTGCTTCCCGCAGTGTTCGGAGCTGAAGCGGCATTTTACGCAGAACCGGTATCTGATATCCTTGGACCGATTGCTTCGGTGATCGTGTATCTCACTTCGATGAAGAAGGTTCTGGCGAAAGCCGGGGCTAATTAACCGGTTCCGCCAAAACTAAGTGTAAATACGCAAAAACAGAGCATATATCTTCGCATGCCAATGTTTTACATAGGGTATGGTTGAATATATGCTCTGTTTTTTCTGCAGGCAGTTTACACTGCCATTTTCTATCTCAATTCAGGCGGCAGAATCAGTCATCATTCTCTTCACTCTCAGTGATCGTATAGGTGAATCTCTTTCTCGCCATCTCATCGCTCTCAAGGTACTCGTCATAGGTCGTGATCTTATCGATCAACTGGCCGTTGATGATCTCCATGATACGGTTTGCGGTCGTCTCTACGACCTGATGGTCACGGGAGGAGAAGATGATCACGCCCGGAAACTTCTTCATTCCGTTGTTCAGGGCTGTAATGGACTCCATGTCCAGATGGTCCGTCGGCTCATCGAACATCAGCACGTTCGCGCCGGAGATCATCATCTTGGAGAGCATGCAGCGCACCTTCTCACCACCGGAGAGAACCTTTACCTTCTTTACGCCGTCTTCACCGGCAAACAGCATTCTTCCGAGGAATCCGCGGACATATGTGACATCCTTTTCCGGGGAGTACTGGGTCAGCCAGTCTACGATCGTATCATCATTATTGAACTCTGCGCTGTTATCCTTCGGGAAGTACGCCTGAGTCGTTGTGAGACCCCATTTGTAGCTTCCGGAATCCGGCTCCATCTCACCGGAGAGGATCTTGAAGAGTGTGGTCTTCGCAAGCTCGTTCGGTCCTACAAGGGCAACCTTGTCCTCTCTTCCCAGGGTAAAGGAAATATTGTCGAGAACCTTTACGCCGTCGATGGTCTTTGTAAGTCCCTCAACGGAGAGAACCTCGTTTCCGATCTCACGGGCCGGACGGAAGTCGATATACGGGTATTTTCTGCTGGACGGGCGGATCTCGTCAAGCTCGATCTTCTCTAACGCACGTTTTCTGGATGTCGCCTGCTTGGACTTGGAAGCGTTGGCGGAGAATCTCTGGATGAACTCCTGCAACTCTTTGATCTTCTCCTCTTTCTTTCTGTTTGCCTCCTTCATCTGCTTGATCATCAACTGGCTGGACTCGAACCAGAAATCATAGTTTCCGGCATAGAGCTGGATCTTGCCGTAGTCGATATCAGCGATCTGCGTGCAGACTTTATTTAAGAAATAACGGTCATGGGATACCACGATAACAGTATTCTCAAAGTTGATCAGGAACTCCTCAAGCCATGCGATCGCGTCGAGATCCAGATGGTTCGTCGGCTCGTCGAGGAGCAGGATATCCGGATTTCCGAATAATGCCTGGGCGAGGAGAACTTTTACCTTCTGTGGTCCGAGAAGGTCTTTCATTGTTTTGTAATGGAGGTCTGTCTCGATACCAAGACCGTTTAACAGGTTCTCAGCGTCGGACTCCGCTTCCCATCCGTTCATGGTAGCGAACTCTCCCTCAAGCTCTGCAGCCTTGATTCCATCCTCGTCTGTGAACTCTTCCTTCATGTAGATCGCGTCTTTTTCCTTCATAATGTCATAAAGGCGCTTATTTCCCATGATAACGGTATCGAGAACTGTGTACTCGTCGTATTTAAAGTGGTCCTGCTGTAAGAAGGAAAGACGCTGACCCGGAGTGATCGCAACCTCACCGTTTGTCGGCTCGAGCTGACCGGATAAGATCTTTAAGAATGTGGACTTTCCAGCACCGTTGGCACCGATCAGACCATAACAGTTTCCTTCTGTAAATTTAATGTTTACGTCTTCAAATAAAGCTTTTTTACCGACACGGAGTGTCACATTATTTGCACTAATCATTTTCTAAATCTCCTTTTAACTGACAAGGGGTATCTGTGAAATGCGCCTTAGCGCATCCCCCGCGCCGGGCACAAGCAGCCTGCCTCGGATCTAAACCCTGGCAGAACTTAAAACGATAACCTTCCGCAAATGTCTCCAGCCTGCCGGTCAGTTATCAAAGTCCTTCTTATTCTATTAAAGAACACAGTTTTTTGCAAGGCTTTTCGCGAAAAAAGCCTGTTTTTCAAGGAAAAATCCTGCGAGACAAAAAAACTGCCGACCCAAGTGCAACTCGGAACGGCAGTTCTTTTAATTCTTGTTTATTCGAATTAGAGTTTAACTACGTTAACAGCGCGAAGCTTCTTGCTGTTCTTCGGATCCTGCTCTGTGTCGAAAGTAACCTTCTGGCCCTCTTCAAGAGTCTTGAAGCCGTCGCCTACGATTGCGGAAAAGTGTACGAATACGTCGTCGCCGCCATTATCGTTGGAGATGAATCCGTAGCCTTTCTCAGAATTGAACCACTTAACTGTACCGTTGTTCATTTTGGTACCTCCATAAAAAATTGAATTTTTCCGTACTAAGACTATTGGAAATCCCCACACATCGCTGTTGGTCTTTATTTCAAAAAACTCACATGCTTTTGTAATTCATCGTATCGCGCAAATGACTTACAAAAACATGTGAGTTCAATAGTGCATCGGAATTAACTTAACAATATCACACTTCTGGTCTTGTGTCAATCGAATTTCCAAGAAACGGGCGGTCTGTTTTATCCTTACGAACCGCCCGTTTTTCCTTATTTCTCGGCACTGTGCCGCGTACCGCAAACATCTGTTTTTCTCGACAAAAATTGACTTTTCCCTTCGGTAATTCTACCGTGATTTTTGCATTTTTTTCGATCTAAAACCGTCCGAATGTATCGACCAGCCATGACAGATGGTTGATATGATCCTGCGTCAGCTCGCCCGGTTTCATTCTCCATCTCCAGTTGTTTCCCACCGTACCCGGCGTGTTCATTCTCGCCCAGCTATCGAGCTTTAAGACATCCTGCGCCTGGAAGATCACAACGCTGGCTACAGACGCGTAGGCGGTCTTTAAGACCTTGTCTACGACCTCATGCTGATGGGAGACACCCATGTAGTCTGCGATATACTGCAACTCCCACCACTGGCGCGCCTCCGGCTTAAAGTAGCCCACCAGAGTCTCGTTGTCATGGGTTCCGCCGTAAACGACGGAATTCGGGGAGTACATATGCGGCAGGTGCTCGTTGAAGCGGTCGCCGCTGAAGGCGAACTCGATGATCTTCATTCCCGGATATCCTGTCTCCTCAAGAAGCTCCTTGACCTCCGGAACAAAGATTCCAAGATCCTCCGCGATGATCTTCGTGTCACCGATGACCATGTTGATGGCATCTGTGAGCTTCTTTCCAGGTCCCTTTAACCACTCGCCTGTCTTTCCGTCCTCGGAACCCGCCGGAATCGCGTAGTACTGGGTTACACCGATAAAGTGGTCGATACGGACCACGTCATACAGGCGGGCAGACGCTTTCATGCGCTCCTTCCACCATGCGAAATCGGTCTTTTCCTGAACATCCCAGCGGTAAAGCGGATTTCCCCAGAGCTGTCCCGTCTCGCTGTACCCGTATTGTTTACTTCGTCCTGGCTTTTTTCT
>OGJU01001686.1_pt1 | contig 13178 bp, 8 predicted proteins | sample 1572251 | NCBI WGS metagenome assembly OGJU01 (sample SAMEA2582144, study PRJEB24529) | metagenome | biome: Human gut stool | place: China | collected 2011
AAAAGACCGTATCATTTTCCTCGGGGAGGAAGTAAACGACGTGACAGCAAGCCTTGTTGTTGCACAGCTTCTTTTCCTGGAGTCCGAGGATCCGAATAAGGACATCAACCTTTACATCAACAGCCCGGGTGGTTCTGTAACGGCCGGTATGGCGATCTATGATACGATGAATTACATTAAATGTGACGTGTGCACCACCTGTATCGGTATGGCTGCAAGTATGGGCGCGTTCCTTCTCTCCAGCGGCGCGAAGGGCAAACGCTTCGCACTTCCGAACGCTGAGGTCATGATCCATCAGCCGTCCGGTGGAGCCCAGGGACAGGCGACAGAGATCAAGATCGTTGCAGAGCAGATCTTAAAGACAAAAGAGAAGCTCAACAAGATCCTGGCTGCAAACACCGGACAGCCGCTCGACGTGATTGCCCGCGACACAGAGAGAGACAACTACATGACAGCCGAGGAAGCTGCCGCATACGGTCTGATCGACCGCGTGATCTCCGGCCACTAGGACCGGACGGCGCGAAGGCGGAAAACAGTGCCGGAGCGCAGCGAGACATAAAGAATTTAGAATTGAGGTGCGAACATGCCAGTAAGACCAGAGGAAAAGATCAGATGTTCCTTCTGCGGAAAGAATCAGGATCAGGTCAGAAAAATGATCGCCGGTACCAACGGCGTCTATATCTGTGATGAGTGTATCGAACTCTGCAGTGAGATCCTTGAGGAAGAACTCGGAAACGAGGAGGAGGAGAGACCGGATTTCTCCGGAATCAACCTCTTAAAACCGAAGGAGATCAAAGAATTTCTGGACGACTATGTGATCGGACAGGATGAGGCGAAGAAAGTTCTTTCCGTGGCTGTTTACAATCATTATAAGAGAATCACATCGAAGATGGAAAGTGATGTTGATCTTCAGAAGAGCAACATCCTGATGCTCGGTCCGACCGGCTCCGGCAAGACTTATCTTGCGCAGACACTTGCGAAGCTTTTAGGTGTTCCGTTTGCGATCGCAGATGCAACGACGCTGACTGAGGCCGGTTATGTCGGCGAGGACGTGGAGAACATCCTCTTAAAGTTGATCCAGGCAGCAGATAATGATGTGAGCCGTGCGGAGTACGGTATTATTTACATCGATGAGATCGATAAGATCACAAAAAAATCCGAGAATGTGTCCATTACCCGTGATGTTTCCGGCGAGGGCGTCCAGCAGGCGCTGTTAAAGATTCTGGAAGGTACTGTTGCAAGCGTTCCGCCTCAGGGCGGCAGAAAGCATCCGCAGCAGGAGCTGATCCAGATCGATACGACAAACATCCTGTTCATCTGCGGAGGTGCTTTCGACGGTCTGGAGCGGATCATCGAATCCAGACTGGAGACAAGTTCCATCGGTTTCGGCGCGAAGATCGTGGATAAGAAAAATACGGATATCAGCAAGCTGTTAAAGCAGGCGATGCCGCAGGATCTCACGAAATTCGGCCTGATCCCGGAGTTTGTGGGAAGAGTTCCGGTTATGGTATCCTTAGACCTTCTGGATGAGGATGCCCTTGTGCGGATCCTCACAGAGCCGAAGAATGCCCTCGTAAAGCAGTACCAGAAGTTATTCGAGCTGGATGATGTGAAGCTGGAGTTCACTCCGGATGCCGTCCACGAGATTGCCCATATGGCAGTAGAGAGAAAGACAGGCGCCAGAGGACTCCGCGCGATCATGGAATCCGTCATGATGGATACGATGTACGAGGTTCCGTCTGATTCCAATGTGGGAATCTGCACCGTGACGAAGGACGCGGTGGACGGAAAGGAAAAGCCGGAAGTCGTTTACCGCGACGTGACGGTGCCGAAAAAAGCATTGGCCGGAAGATCCAGAAAAGAGAGTAACGGGGAGATCGCGTAACGGACGGCGTTCCCGTATGAGAAAAATTGTACCTGCAGGACCCGTATCCCGCAGATAAGAGGGGCTGCTGCGCACAGAAATGTCACGGCAGCCTTTTTACACAACAGAAATTTGCCCGTAACTGCTGACAGGCATCGGAAAGAAGCCGGGCAGTTGCGTTCATAGGAGAAATAATGGAAGATAAGAAAATTACGATGCCGGCGGTGGCACTCCGCGGACTTACGATCCTTCCGGGAATGGTACAGCATTTCGACATCAGCCGGGAAAAATCGATCCGCGCCATTGAGACAGCCATGATGGGAAACCAGAAGGTATATCTCGTGACCCAGCGTCATCCGGAGCAGGAAACACCTGCGGTCGCGGATCTGTACCAGATGGGAACGATCTCCCAGATCAAACAGCTCGTGAAAATGCCGGGCGGTATCATCCGTGTGATGGTGGAAGGCGAAAAGAGAGCGGCGCTTCTCACTCTGTTTGAGGAGGGACCGTATCTGGAAGCTGAGGTCGAGGAAGCGCCGATGCAGGAAGAACAGCTTACCGACACTGTGAAGGAAGCCATGAGCCGGATCGTTAAGGAAAAATTAGAGGAATTCGGAAACGCGAATCCGAAGGCTGTGAAAGATTTTATCGGAAGTCTTCTTGTGATCACGGATCTGGAGCAGCTTCTGACCCAGACAGCAAATGAATTTCCGTGGGATTTTGCTGTGAAGCAGGAGATGCTGGAGTGTGATTACTGGAGCCATCTGTATGACCGGATCGTGTACTACCTGATGCGGGAACTCGAGATCCTTATGATCAAGCGGGATTATCAGGGAAAAGTGAAGGAGCACATCGATAAGAACCAGAGGGATTATATTTTAAGGGAAGAATTAAAAGTGATCCGTGAGGAACTGGGAGATGACAGCGGGACGGAAGATGCCGACGGATATATGGAACAGCTGGAAAAGCTGAACGCGGACAAGGAAACGAAGGAAAAGATCAAAAAAGAAATTCAGCGTTTCAAGGGTATGCCGGGAGGAAGTCAGGAGGCGAATGTTCTCCGTACCTATATCGAGACGGTGCTTGAGATGCCGTGGAAGAAGGTCTCAAGGGATAATCAGGATATCATTCGCGCGAAAGAGAGACTGGAGGAGGATCATGATGGTCTGGAGAAGGTTAAGGACCGTGTACTGGAATTCCTTGCGGTCCGTGCCCTCACAAAGAAAGGCACAAGCCCGATCCTCTGCCTTGTGGGACCGCCCGGAACAGGTAAGACCTCCATCGCGAGATCGGTTGCCCGCGCCCTCGGAAAGAAGTATGTCCGGATCAGCCTTGGCGGCATTCACGACGAGGCGGAGATACGCGGACACAGAAAGACATACGTGGGAGCGATGCCGGGCCGTATCGCCGATGCAATGCGTCAGGCAGGCGTGTCAAACCCGTTAATGCTTTTAGATGAGATCGATAAGGTCTCTGCCGACTATCGGGGAGATGTCTCCTCAGCACTTTTGGAGGTCCTTGATGGGGAGCAGAACGTGAAGTTCCGCGACCACTATCTGGAGATCCCGCTGGATCTCTCAGGCGTTCTCTTTATCGCGACGGCAAATGATGCGTCGACAATCCCGAGACCGCTCCTTGACCGTATGGAGGTTATCGAGGTATCCAGCTATACAGAGAACGAGAAGTTCCATATCGCAAAGAAGTATCTCATTCCGAAACAGTTAGAGAGAAACGGCCTTACGGAGGAGATGCTTTCCTTCAGCGATAAGGCATTGGAGAAGATCATCCACAACTATACGAGAGAGGCCGGTGTGAGAAATCTGGAGCGCCGGATCGGTGAGATCTGCAGAAAAGCGGCGAGGGAGTTTCTGGAAAAGAAGAAAAAAACTGTGCATATCACAGAGGGAAATCTTCAGAAGTATCTCGGAAAAGAGAAGATCACCTTCGAGAATGCCAATGAGGAGGACGAGGTCGGAATCGTAAGAGGTCTTGCGTGGACAAGCGTCGGCGGCGACACACTTCAGATCGAAGTGAATGTAATGCCTGGTGATGGAAAGCTTCAGATGACAGGACAGATGGGTGATGTCATGAAGGAATCCGCGCAGATCGCGCTGACTTACGTTCGTTCCGTGGCAGACCGGTACGGTGTGGAGAGCAGGTATTTTAAGGAACATGACCTGCATTTACATATCCCGGAGGGTGCCGTGCCGAAAGATGGTCCGTCTGCGGGCATTACGATGGCAACAGCCATGCTCTCCGCGGTGACCGGAAAGAAGGTTTGCGCAAGCGTTGCCATGACCGGTGAGATCACATTGAGAGGCCGGGTACTGCCGATCGGCGGTTTAAAGGAAAAGACATTGGCAGCAAGAATGGCACATATGAAGAAGGTTCTCGTGCCGGATAAGAACCGTCCGGATATGGCAGAGATCTCGAAGGAGATCACGAAAGGCATGGAGATCGTGTTTGTGAAGACTATGGATGACGTAGTACGCGAGGCGTTCGTGTAATGCCAGGATACAAAGGTTGGCGGCTTTCTGACAGGTCCTGCCTGTTGGAGGGCTGTTGACTCTGGTATTTAAAAAGAAGGGTAACGGTTCTGAGGGTCTGCGCATGTGCCGCGCCGACTGTAAGAAAGCATAGTTTGACAGGCAGAAATCCCAGCGACAAAGTCATTCTGAAATGGATTTTTGCGTGTGACAAGGAAAGTGCTGAAGTGTTACATACAAGGAGAAATATATGGTAATCAGAAATGTGGAACTTGAGACCGTCTGCGGTGTGACGAGCACGCTGCCGGAGAACACGCTGCCGGAGTTCGCCTTCGCGGGAAAATCAAATGTGGGAAAATCTTCCCTGATCAACGCGCTCATGAACCGGAAGGCGCTGGCGAGAACGTCCTCCCAGCCGGGAAAGACCCAGACGATCAACTTTTATAATATCAACGGAGCTCTCTACTATGTGGATCTCCCCGGCTACGGTTACGCGAAGGTCCCGCAGTCTGAGAAGGTAAAATGGGGCAGGATGATCGAGAATTATCTCCACAAATCCCAGATGTTAAAGTGTGTTTTCCTTCTTGTGGACATCCGTCACGAGCCGTCCGCCAACGACAAGACCATGTACGACTGGGTCGTTTACAACGGATTCCGTCCGGTCATCATTGCCACAAAGCTTGACAAGATCAAGCGCAGCCAGATCCAGAAGCAGGTAAAACTCATCCGCACCGGTCTCGGCATGGAAAAACAGGATATCCTGATCCCGTTCTCCGCCGAGACAAAACAGGGCCGGGAGGACATCTGGAATCTTATTGACAAGATGGCAGCAGGAGAAGATCTTCTGACCGCCGAGGAGGAGATCCAGGCGGAGAAAGCTGCGGAGTGGGCTGCGAAGAAGGCGGCGAAAGAGGCGCAGCAGAACCTTTAAATTTTAGAAGTACTGAAAAACGGCACCCGCCGCAGAAATTTCCCTGCGGCAGGTGCCGTTTTCGCGTACAATTCAGAAAATTTGCCGGAGGCAGACTTCAAAACGCATATCTTAACCTTTCATCAAGGTCTTCATCACATAAGCGTAGATATCCTGACTCCGCTCCTTCCAGTGGCTGGCCATAGTCTCAGCTTGATCCTTGTCGGGGACGGAGAGGTCGAAGCCGATGAGGACAGATTTGCCTTCCCGGACTTCACAGTGGACGATATAGTCCTGATTTGTGGATTTATAGAAATCGGAGATGACGCCGACCTCGTTTCTTAAGCGGAATTTGTTCTCCTTTAAGTAGCTGTCGATATCCTCGATGATCGCCGGGGAGATATTGTTTCCGAAGAAGGAGAGAGTGTCATCGCCCTCTTTGGTGATCTCATAGCGGGAGGAGTTGTGGGTGGATTCCATCCGAATCAGCCCTGCTTCTTTCAGTTCGTTTAACGCCTGCTGGAGCGTAAAGTATGTCGTATATTCGTGATCCAGAAAGAAATCCGTGAGCTGGGAGTTTGTCAGCGGAAAATTGACGTGGTCCAGCATGTAGAGGATCATTAATTTGTAGAGCGTGATCGGATCAGATAACATACGCAGGGGCTCCTTTGGCAAAAAATCGTTGGTAACGGTGAAAAATACAGTTACACGGAATCCAGTGATCAGGCGGAACCGGTCTTACAGGCAGAACACGGGAAGCTCCTTTTAATCACTGCGAATACATCTATTTTACAGGTTTCCACAGCGGTATTCAAGCCCTTTTTCCTCCATCGTATGAAAAAGGTCGAAATTTGTAGTGAATTTGATCAGGAAATGTGCTATGATGATACCACGTAATAAATCAGCAGGTCTGAGCATATGCCTGCGATGACCATAAGAAAGTTCAGACCGGCAGCTGGTTCTGACGATGCGGAATCGGAAGCGTTGGCGGAACCTGCAGCCTTCGTACATAATCGGATTATAAATATAAGGTGAAAAATATATGAGAGAACGGATCATGCGCCTTTCCAGAGGAATCGTGGACGCGGAGATGCCGAAGCTGTTTCTGGATCCTGTGAAGATCGAGGAGACTCTGGGGAGCGATACGGTTTATAAAAGAGAGCTATACTTAGCAAGTGAGAACAATTTATATATCAAAGGCCTTGCCTACTCAAGCCACAGCCGCGTGAAGATCTTAAAGAACGCATTCGGGGGCTTAAGAAACCATATTGTCTACGAAGTCGACACCTCCTGGTGCGAGAACGGAGACCTGATCAAGGGAAACTTCACGCTTGTAACAAACAGCGGAGAACTGGAGGTTCCTTTTCTTTTTCGTGTGGAAATGATCGAGTCTGTCCGTGTCCTGTCCACATTAAAATCTATGGATGATTTTGTGGAGCTGGCGAAAAAGGATATGGAACTGGCGCTGCGCCTCATGGAGTACCGGGATTTTACGGAAGCGCCGCTTTTTAAGGATCTGCGGATCCGCACGATCTATGAAGGATTAAGGGGACACGGAAACCGCCAGAATGCCCTGGAGGAATTCTTTCTGGCGACAGGAGTGAAGGAACCCATCGAGCTGACCTTATCCACGGCAAAGAAGATCTATGACAAGCCGAAGGATATCGTGAATGACAAGGTCGTCCTGCGGAAAAATACCTCGGGCTATCTCTACATGGAAGTCCGCGCTGACGGCGATTTCATCGAGATCCCGAAGAAGGTCATCACCCAGGCGGATTTCGAAGAGGACCGTCTGGATCTGCGATTCAGGATCCACCCGGAGAGGATGCACAAGGGAAAGAACCTCGGTGCGATCCGCCTTCTTACCGTCCACGGTGACACCGTGATCCGGATCGAGGCTATGGGAGAGGAGCCGGATCGAAAGCGCGCTGAGGGCGAGATCAGCAAAGCCGGTGTCTGCCGGTACATGAAACTCCGTGAGGCCTACGAGAGCGGTCTCTACGAGAAAAAAGCTGTCCTCGGAAAGATCCAGAACGAGCTGGATGCCATTCGCGGCGCAAACGGCGGTTCTGTGATCCTGTCCCTCCTGCAGGCGGAGACTTATCTGGACGCGGAGAGACCGGATCAGGCGGCTTTATGTCTGGACGATGCGTGGGATACCGTTTCTGCCCTCAGAGACCGGATCGGAACACTCTATTGTTATTACCAGTACCTGCAGTACCGTCTGGAACCGGACGAGGAGAAGAAGGACGCTGTGGTCCGCCTGTTCAGGAAAAAGCTGGAGGACGTCAACGGCCGGTTCTATCTGCAGCTTTTGCAGTTAAAGATGCTGCCGGAGATGTACGAGGAGGAGGAAGCCCTCGCGGAGAGCTTTAAGATGCAGTATAAGAATGGCTGCCGCAGCCCGTTCCTCTATATTGAGACGGTGCGTCTCTTCGGGAAGAATCCGGAACTCTTAAAGACGATGGATGCCTTTGAGATCCATGCCCTCTACTACGGAGTCATGAATGGCCTCGTGGGGCAGGAACTGGCGGAGCGGATCTGCGCGCTGGCGCCGGGAGCGAAGTTCTTCCACCGCCTGTATTACCGCCTGCTTGCAAAGCTCTACGAGAAATACCCGACGAAGGACATGCTGACGGCGGTGTGCTGTCTGTTAATTAAGGGAAATGTCCGCGGAAAAGAGAGCTTCTCCTGGTATGAGAAGGGAATCAATGAGGAGATCAGCCTCACGAGGATCTACGAATATTTCCTCTACGCTCTGCCGGATGATTATGAGAAGATGATGCCGCGTCAGGTACTGCTGTACTTCTCCTATGAGTGCGCCCATCTGGACCAGAAGAGCCGTGCAGCCCTCTATGCCAATGTGGCGGCCTATATTCCGCAGGACGATCCGCTCTATAAAAAGTACGAGCGGGAGATGGAAAAGTTTGCCATGGAGCAGCTTTTCGAGTCCCGGATCAACAGGAGACTTGCGGTGATCTACAAACATATCATTTACCGCGATATGATCGATAATCAGGTGGCCCGGGTGCTGCCCGGTATCTTAAAGGCAAACCGGATCCAGGTGAAGGATGCGGCGATGAAGTATGTGATCGTTTCCAACGAGATCCTGACCGGTGAGGATGCCTACCCGTTGCAGAATCAGACCGCCTATGTGCCGTTGTTCTTTGAAGACAGCGTGATCATGTTCCAGGATACCTTCGGAAACAGGTACATGGACGTGGAATATACGAAGGAGCCGGTTCTCGATGAGAAGGAACTGGAAGAAAAATGCTTTGAGATGTACCCGGACCACCCGATGTTAAAGATGAAGGCGTGTCTGGAGATCATGGAGAAAAAGGACCTTGAGAAGGGAGATGTGACCGGGATCGAGACTGTTCTGGATACACTCCCGGTGAAGCCGGCCTACCAGCAGAAAATGCTGACGAGGATCATTTCCTACTACCGTGCGGCGCTTTTCGGCGACGATGAGGCCATGGATGCGGAGGGTGGAGCGTACCTCTTAAAGCTTGACAAGAGGACACTCTCCAGACCGGAACGTGTGGATGTCTGCGAGACACTGATCGTCCAGAATTACATGGTTCAGGCATACGAGATGATAAAGGAGTTCGGCGAGGAGCAGATCCGTGTGAAACGTCTCGCGGCTCTGGTATCCCAGCTGATCTTAGACCGGATGTTCGAGGAGGATGACCTGCTCCTCCACCTTGCGGGGCGTGTATTTTCGGACGGACACGGGGACAGCGTGATCCTGGATTATCTCTGCGAGCATTATAACGGCAGCGGGGAATCTATGTTCAGGATTCTTGCGGAAGCAGTGAAGACCCATGTGGAGACATACGACCTTGAGGAGCGCCTGCTGGCCCAGTGCCTTTTCTCCGGCTGTGAGAAGCATATGGACACGGTATTTGACCTTTACGCGTCGAGAAAAGAGACCAGTGATGTGATCGTGAAGGCGTACTTTACAGTGAAGTGTACGGAATACTTCCTGCGTGACACAGTCCCGGGGGATAAGGTATTCGCGTATCTGGAAGGCGCGATCCACGGTATGGAGCTTCGGAAGGTGCCGGAGATCTATCTTCTGGCGCTGGCGAAATTTTATTCGACTCTGGCACAGATCACTGAGGAGCAGAAGGCCCTGCTATCCCGGATGATGGATATCCTTTCCGCCAGAGGTATGGTATTCGCGTGGTACAAGGATCTTGCAAAATATGTGGATATGCCGGGCGAGGTCATGGATAAGGAGATCATCGAGTACCATGGACGACCGGACGGAAGACCGATCTTAAAGATCCGGATCCTGCCGGACGAGGAAGAGTTCCATGAGGAAGAGATGAACATGGTCTATAAAGGGATCTATGTGCGCCAGAAACTCCTGTTTGATGGTGAGATCATGGAGTACGAGATCTGGGAGAATGAGGACGGAAAACTGGTGAAAAAGGCGGAGGGCGAAGTGACCTGCAGCGAACCGGCAACGGGGGATAAAGGAAACCGCTTCACGGCTTTAAATGCCATGAACCTCTATCTCGGAATGAAGGATGACCGGAAATTAAAAGAAAGCATGACAGAATACGTGACGGACAGTCAGATCGCGAAAAAGCTGTTCCGTTTGGCATAATGAGGACAAATAAATGGAGAAACTGATCGTTGGCATCGACCTCTGTGATACCTATACTCAGGCGGCTGTTCTGGGCCGTGAGGAGGCGTGGATGCTCCCGACCGTCATCTGCAGAAAAAAATCCGCGGAAGAGTGGTATGTGGGGGAAGATGCATATAAATATACGCTGGTGGGCGAGGGCGTCATCGTTGATAAGCTCTTAAGCCTGGCGGCAAAAGAAGGAACATCCACCATCGGAGGCGTAAAGTACGGTGGAATGGAACTGCTGCAGAGATTTTTAGGCAGTATCCTCGCCATGGTGCGTGCGGAGTATGCCGGACAGAGGATCGATGAGCTGGTCATCAGCCTCAAAAATTTGGAGATGAAGCTTTTGGAGGGACTTACGGCCAGCGTGGAAGCTCTTGGGATCCCAAGCATAAATGTCCATATCGCAAGCCACACGGAATGCTTCGTCTACTATGTGCTGAACCAGAGAAGAGATGTCTGGGGCGGTCAGGTTGGCATGTTTTCCTTATCCGATGAGGACCTGCGTTACTATGAACTGAAGGTCACGAGAGGACCGCGCCGGATGACAGCCATCGCGGAGCATGAGGAGCTGGAAGAGGGCTTCAGCCTCAGCGTTCTCGATACAGGCTCCGGGGCAAAGATGGCAGACAAGATCCTGTGTGCCTGCGGAGAGCGGTTTTTACAGAAAAAGATCTTTTCCTCGATCTTCCTGACGGGAAAAGGTTTCGCGAGAACCGACTGGGCGCCGGAATTTATGAAGCAGATCTGTAACCGGAGAAGAGTCTTCGTGGAGACAGCTATCTTCGCAAAAGGTGCGGCCATGAAGGCTGAGGATTACTTAAACGAGAGCGGTTCCGGATCCTTTGTATGTCTCTGCGAGGGAAAATTAAAGTCCACAGTCTCTCTGGAGGTTATGAAGCGGGATACAAAGACGGAGATCAGTCTGGCATCCGCCGGTGAGAGCTGGTACGAGGCGAGAAGTGTGGTGGAAGTGATCCCGGACGGGGAGAAGGAGATCTGCTTTACGATCACACCGCAGCAGGAGCCGAAGAAAAAACGGACCGTGAAGATCCCCCTGGAGGGATTCCCGGACCGCCCGAATAAGACGACGAAGATCCGGGTGGCTGTGGGATTCTTAGATGAGAAGACTATGGTGGTCAAGCTCACGGACCAGGGATTTGGGGAACTGTTCCCGAAAACGGACGCGGTGGTCCGTCAGGAGGTGACATTATGAGCCTGATTCTCTGCAGACAGGAACCGGTAACGGTTCCGCTTTATATCGAGGATCTTGGGATCCATCTCTACTCCTCCCAGGAGCTCTGCTATGTGATCTACAACAATCCGCTGCTGGTGCTGGAGGGATTTATTGATAAACGCCTGACTGAGTTTTTAAGAAGCGAGCTTCGGATGCCGTTTCTTGCGGAACGGGTGGAAAAATGGATGGACAGCCACGGGGCAACGGAGGAGATCCTGTACCTGATCCTCAAGGAATGCAATTATTATACCCCGAAGGAGCAGGCGGCTTACCGACAGACCGTGAACGGACTGAAAAAACTCTCAGAGGAAGAGTACGAGAAGCGCCGCGCAGATTATTTCTATGGTCTGGATCTTTTCGGAAAAGCGGTCACGATCTACGAGCAGATCTTAGATGGGGCCGGACGCCATCTCTCCGGGGATTTCCGGGGAAAAGTCTGGAACAATATCGCGGCCTGCTACGCGAAACTCTTCTGTTACCAGAAAGCTATGCATGCCTACGAGAATGCCTGGAATGCGAAGCCGGAGGCGGAGTATGTGAAACGCATGTACTTCCTCACGATACTGAATCCGGAGCTTTCGCTTAAGGATAAATTCCGGGAGATGATCGGGGAGGACGATAAGGAAGTCTGGAATAAAGAAGTGGAAGAGGCGAGAGAAGAGTCAGAGAAGGCGCCGGAGACGCTGAAGCTTGCCGCCGTATTCGAGAAAGACCCGGCTGGCCGGATCGCAGCGGCGGGGGATATCCTGAATCAGTGGAAGATGGAATACAGGAGAATGCTGTAGTTTCCCTTGACATTTTATCAGGATTCTACTATATTATGTAAGAGCGGCCGGAAAAATCAGATGACCGTGATATGGAACAGGCGGCTGATAAAGAGACCTGCTCCATGGAATATAAGAAAGGCTGGGAAGAAGAGGAGTACATTTTCTGCACCTTCAGAGAGGACTGATCACAGGCTGGAAGTCGGTCCGGGAATGCAAAAATGGAAGGTAGCTTCGGAGCCGGAATGGTGAAATAAAAAGTAGCTGTTCCCGGGGAGAGACCTCGTTAAGAACGAAGAGATGCTGTTTGGAGGATCGTTCTGGATCCGGACAGTGAATAAAGGTGGTAACGCGGTGATTCGCCCTTTGCATGAGAGTGCAGAGGGCTTTTCTTATATGAGTAAGCAGGGCGATAGCCCGGATTACGAATGTTGGCAGCAGCTGAGGGAGTGCCCGGCAGGCGCACAGCAGCAGCCTTTCGAGAGGAGTACATGATGGTAAAAAAAGATGCAAAACAGAAAAAAGTACGGATCACGAACTGCGAGACCTGCGCCTTTTACACATATGATGACGAGTATGGATATTATGTCTGTGAGGCAGATCTCGACGAGGACGAGATGTCCGCGTTCCTCCGCGGAAGTGACTTTTCCTGCGGTTTTTACCAGGCAGATGATGAGTACGCTGTTGTAAGAAAACAGATGTAAACGAGATGATTTTGTGAGTCTGCGCATTTTGCGCTGATAATAAAAAAGTAAATTGAAAAGCAGTAACTGCTCCACATTTTTGCAGTTACAAAAAAGAAACATGTTGATAAAGTTTTAAGGAGAAGACCATGAAAGAACTGGAAAAGACCTACAATCCGGCGGACATTGAGGACCGTCTGTACCAGAAATGGCTGGACAACAAATATTTCCACGCTGACGCGGAGAGAGGCAGACGCGAGGGCAAAAAGCCGTTCACGATCGTAATGCCGCCGCCGAATATTACAGGACAGCTCCATATGGGACATGCCCTCGACAATACGATGCAGGATATCCTGATCCGTTACAAGAGAATGCAGGGTTATGAGGCACTCTGGCAGCCGGGAACAGACCATGCGGCGATCGCTACCGAGGTCAAGGTCATCGACAAGTTAAAAAAAGAGGGCATCAACAAGAATGACCTTGGACGTGAGGGATTCTTAAAAGAGGCCTGGAAATGGAAAGATGAGTACGGCACAAGGATCATCAAACAGCTCCACAAGCTCGGCTCCTCCGCTGACTGGGACAGAGAGCGTTT
>OGJU01001690.1_pt1 | contig 13157 bp, 12 predicted proteins | sample 1572251 | NCBI WGS metagenome assembly OGJU01 (sample SAMEA2582144, study PRJEB24529) | metagenome | biome: Human gut stool | place: China | collected 2011
GGAGAATCGATAGAAACGTTTGAGGCAGTGGATGGTTGACCGCCTCTTCCTGCGACAGGTTCAGCCAGGGAAAGCGCATAGGAAAAAATGTGCGCCGGCCGACGGGCGTTTTGCCTAACAGGACGTCCCGTAGGTAAGCTAACCGGTTTCCTTTCGCTTGGATAACGGTGGACAGGGCGTTGAACATTGTCTTGTAGCTGGTCTCGTCGAAATAAGGTTGGACGCCGATTTCACCAGCCTTCTGTATATCCGTAAGTGCGTTAGGAGAGGGCAGTACTACGACCATTCGGTCGTCTTGTACGTAACTGATGACGGTCGAGAAGTTCAGGTATTCGGGGTTTCCGCTTCCGTTTGTCGTGAAGAAGCAGACCGGACGGCCATATTCGAAATTGTGTTCGGTCTCTTTATCCTCCAGCCGTTCGATTTCTACGACGAGCTGGTTCAAGGAATTATAGTAACTCTTTCCTGGTACGACAGGATACCAGCACAGTCCTTGTTGGATGCTGCGGTGTATTCCGGTCCGTTCGATTTGTTGGCGGTACATCTCTTTTTCATATTCGAATTCTTTCTGCAGAAGATCGTACTGATGTTGCAGGTCTGCGGTCGGAGTCTTGAATTGAGTTGTCATCATTCTTTGTTTAATCGGGCGCAAACTTACATAAAAAAACGCAATCGGATAGGGGTTTTTCTCCTTTCCGATGTCATTAAATCAAATGGATGGTTATCTTTGTTTGTTAATTGGAAGGGTTAAAATAACTGAGTATGAAAAATAAAGTCCTATATGCGATAGTGTCTTTGTTGGTTCTGACAGGATGCGGATCGATGAAGAATATGAGTCGGGAAGACCGGGCTGGCGTAGGGGCCCAGATAGGCGCTTTTGTCGGATGGCTTTTCGGCGGAGCGGTCGGAAATTCCATAGACGATGATATCGGAGGTGACATAGGGGCGTTTGTCGGGACGGCGGTCGGAGGAATCGCCGGTGCGCAGATCGCTGCAAATACAGGCGACGAGATAAGAGTGGAGAAGAGGAATTCGGGGAATTATACACCGTCTTCGCATGTTCTCCTTCCCGATTTGCAGATCGAAGATATCTTATTGGAAGAGGACAGTGTCACCCGCGACGATAAGATCAATGCAGGTGAGACCTGCCGTATCTCCCTCGTGATTGTGAACAACAGCTTTCAGGATGCTTTGGACGTGGAACCGATAGTGAAAGTTGAGAAGGGCAGGTATTTGAAACTGTCCGAACCTGTCAAGATAGCCAAAATCACCCGTGATGACCGTATCATCTATAATGTCATGGTGCAGGCCTCCCCGAAGTTGCGTACAGGTGAAGCTGTGTTCAGCGTCCGTCTGAAAGAAGGGCGTGGCAACGGCACGGAAGAGGAAACCTTTACGGTTAAAACTGTCGGTGGTGACAAATGAGATCTTATCTGATGAGAGAATAAAACAGCCATACTGAAAGGAGGACGAATAAGACAAATATGGCTAAAAGTAATTTTATTTTGGATAGATGGTTGGCATCTGCTTTTTCTTTCTCTATAGTCTTTTTTCGAATTTCTTTCATTTCTTCAACGGATGTATCGGGTAGTTTGGTACTGCTCCCGATTTTCATGAGCCTGTTTCGGGTTTCCTTTAGGCGTTCTTTGCTTAATTTCCGGAGCTCGCGGTTTTCTTTGTCCCGTTGTAACATATCATTTATGCAGCCTAAAGTTCCCATAATTTATTAATTATTTATTAGATGAAACAAATGTACATTTTTCTGTCGGGTATTCCTTTATTTAATAAAGAAATAGTTCAAATTATCTATGTTCCGCAATCGAAATACCTATGTTTTGAAAAGGATGTCTTATCTTTGCAATCATAAAGTCAAAGAAGTCTATATTCATGGATAAAACAACTCAAACACAAATCATCAAACTAATACATCAGGAAGTGATTCCCGCTATCGGTTGTACGGAACCGGTTGCGGTCGCATTGGCTGCCGCTAAGGCTGCCGAGGTTTTAGGCTGTAAACCGGAGAAAACGGAAGTATTTCTGAGCGCCAACATCCTGAAGAATGCGATGGGTGTCGGAATTCCTGGAACCGGAATGGTCGGGTTGCCTATAGCGGTTGCTTTGGGTACGTTGATCGGCAAGTCTGCTTATGGTCTTGAAGTATTGCGTGACCTGACACCTGAAGCGCTTGCTGAAGGAAAGCAGGTGATCGAAGATAAACGGATTCATATCGCTTTAAAGGATAATGTCGACAAGCTCTATATCGAAGTGATTTGTTCAGCCGGAGATGAAACTTCGCGGGTGATAATCTGCCATGAACATACGAATGTCGTGTATGTGGAGAAGAATGGTGTGGTATTGACAGACCGGAGGAAAGAAGGTGTTTCCTGTGATGCTTCGGGCGATGAAGACGAATTGAGACTCTCTTTCTCTACTGTGTATGAATTTGCGATGGAAATGCCGCTCGATGAGATCCGCTTTATCCTGGAAACTGCCGATCTGAACCGGAAAGCAGCCGAGGCTTCACTGAAGGGAAATTTCGGACATACGGTCAGCAAGACCGTTTCCGGTGTATACGGACGTAAATATATGGGAGACTCTGCCTATACCCATATGCTGGCAATGACGGCTGCTGCCTGTGATGCCCGCATGGATGGCGCCATGATCCCGGTGATGAGTAACTCCGGTAGTGGAAACCAGGGGATTGCAGCGACACTTCCCGTCCTTTCTTTTGCCGAAGACATCGAATGTTCGGAAGAACAGTTAATCCGTGCCCTGATGTTAAGTCATCTGATGGTCATCTATATCAAGCAAAGTCTGGGACGCTTGTCCGCCCTTTGCGGTTGTGTGGTGGCCGCCACGGGAGCCAGTTGCGGCATTACCTATCTGATGGGAGGCGATAAAGTGCAGATTTCCTATGCAATCAAGAATATGATCGGCAATATTACCGGTATGATATGCGATGGGGCGAAGCCCAGTTTTGCCATGAAAGTTTCCAGCGGTGTTTCGACTGCTATGCTGTCTGCGTTGATGGCAATGGAAAACAAGGTGGTGACTCCGGTCGAGGGCATTATTGATGAGAATGTCGACAAGTCGATCATTAACCTGACTTCTATCGGTTCCAAAGGAATGGAAGCCACCGATAAGCTGGTATTGGATATTATGACCGGAAAATCCTGCTAACGGTAAGAATATGTTGACCGATATTCGTCTGTTGAGCCATCAATTGGCAAAGCCTCGGTTTAGGAGTCCGAAGGAATTGGTTGCCTGGATGGGAGCTGTCCAAGCACAGGAATATACGATGGCGAAATGGGCGGTCGGGACTCGCTTGAAGTCTTCTTCGTTGCGGGTGGTGGACGATGCGCTTGCAAAGGGAGAAATCCTGCGTACCCATATATTACGACCGACCTGGCATTTCATCGTAGCAGAGGATATCCGCTGGATGTTGCAATTGTCGGGAGGTCGTATACGGACAGCCTTCGATTCTTATGCAAGAAGCCGGAAGATGGAGATAACCGAAAGCTTCTATACGAAAGGTTGTAGATTGCTGGAACAATTGTTGGGTGGAAACAAGAGTTTGACAAAACAGGAGTTGATGGATGGGTTCGGTCGGGCAGGGGTCGAGACAGACAATCACTTGATACATTATTTTCTGGTCCGTGCTGAAACGGATGGCCTTGTGTGCAGTGGGGTAGATAAAAACAAGAAGCCGACCTATGCTCTGTTGGAAGAACGTGTGCCTCCGATGAAAGAACTCAGCCGCGAAGAGGCGCTCGCCCGATTGGCTACCCTATATTTTCAAAGCCATTCCCCGGCTACATTGTCTGATTTTGTCTGGTGGTCCGGCTTGGCGGCAACCGAGGCTCGACATGCGGTTGCGTTGATCGAAACCGATCTGCTAACCGAAAAGTTTGATTCGGAAACTTTTTACCTGCATGTTACCTGTGACTTGAAGGCCTGTTGCCGGAAAGTGTTGCATCTGTTACCCTCGTATGATGAATATCTGATCAGCTATAAAGACCGGACGACCGTTATGCTACGCGAACATCATCATAAGGCATTCAATACTTTCGGTATCTTTTACCCCGTGATCCTGTATGAGGGCCGGATCGTTGGCAATTGGAAAAAAGATTCGAAGAAAAAAGCTCTTACTGTCGAAACTTCTTTGTTCGATGAATCTCTCGATCTCCCGGAAGATTTGCTGAAAAAGGCAGTCGATTATTATTGCTCTTTCCACGCTCAAAAGTCGGGATTCCACACTTGATTGTGGAATTTTTACACACTTTCCCCAATCCACTCCACACTTCCCCAATTTCTTTTGTATTATATGTATTATTTTTATTGGTTTGTATATCAGTGGTTTGTTTTAAAATATATCTTTATTTCTATTTCTGGCACGTCCTTTGCTATTTATTTGTCAGAATTAGATATTATCCTTCCCGAGATATTGTTTTCTGATTAGATATTTGATTAGAAAAAGCTTATCGATTTTAAATCCGCTTCGCCTGTGAAGGTAAAGCGGATTTTTTAATTTAGAACCATTTGATCTTTCTGAAAATGAAAAATGATAAAGCTGATAGTGTGATGGAGATCATGACGATGATGGCAAAGCCATGCGGCATATTTTCTCCGTAGATCGGGACGTTCATACCGTAGAAGCTGGCGATGAGGGTGGGAACCATCAGGATTATGGAGATAGAGGTCATGCGCTTCATGATGGTGTTCACGTTGTTGGAAATTGTACCGGTCAGGATATCGCTATAGATATTGACCGTGAGGTGCGCCTGTTTCAATTCTGTTTCCACATCTTCCACCAGTTCGTTGTCCATATAGACCGGTTCTTGGAAGATGCTTTGCAGTTTGGTGAGCATCACTTCATTACCACGGATGGATGTGTTGAAGTAAACCATGCTCTTTTCCAGCTTCATCAGACGAAGCAAGTCTTCATTACGGATACTTTTTTCCAGCGCCTTTTCGGCATGCGCCACCTCGTTGTTGATTTGTTTCAGGTATTTCAGGAACCATACGGCGGACGAATGGATTAGACGCAGAATCAGGTCATATTTGTGACGTACGACGACCTCTTTGCGGCGGGTGTATCGGATAAAGTCCGGTATCAGTTCCGTCTTGTAGTAGCAAACAGATATGATGATTTCATTGTTCGTCATAATCCCCAGAGGGATGGTCGTGAAAGGGATTCCTTGTTCCTGGCTCTGTACCGGGATTCGAATGATGGTCAATAGCCAATTCCCTTCATATTCGATACGCGGGCGTTCGTCTGTATCGGCAATGTCGCTTAAGAAAGATTCGGGAACATTGAATTGGTTTGTCAGGTAATGGATATCTTCCGGTGTAGGGCATTCTACATTGACCCAGCTGTTTGGAAGCCACTGTTCTTTTTCCACAAAGCCGGCTTCACAATAAAGAAAAGTTCTCATTATTGCCTTCTTTCGTTTTTGTCAACGTACAGAGGCCTTGCTGTTTACCCCTGCGCGTTATTTGTTACTTACTGTTTTTATTTCTCGCGGAATACTGTCGTCCATAATTTATCATTACTTTTTACGGCTGCAAAGATAGAAAAATCTGGTAATAAATGTATATCGGAGGCGGATTTTTGTCAAGTCCGTGAGGCTGCATATTTGCGATAACGGTAATAGGCAATGCCGGCTAAGTCTGCTAGAAACCAACCGATAGGAATAGACCACCAAATACCGGTGACCCCAATAGAGGGAATGGATGCCAGCCAATAAGAAAGGACGACACGTGTACCTAAAGATAGAATGGTAAGCACGACAGACATTCCCGGCATACGGATGGCCCGGTAATAACCATAAAGGAGGAACAAGATTCCGATGCCTAAATAAAAAGCTCCTTCGATACGCAGGTATTCTGTTCCGATGCGAAGTATCTCAGCCTCATCCGGACGGACGAAAATAAGCATCAACGGCTTGGCAAAAAAGAAAACTAACAGCGAGATGATAAGGGAAAAGACGATCGTTATAAGAAATGCGCTACGTACTCCCCGGCGGATGCGATCCCCTTTCCGCGCTCCGAAATTCTGGGCAATGAAGGTGGAAAAAGCATTCCCGAACTCCTGAACGGGCATATAGGCGAAAGAGTCGATCTTGACTGCTGCGGCGAATGCGGCCATGACAACCGTACCAAAACTATTTACCAACCCTTGCACCATCAATATTCCGAAGTTCATCACAGATTGTTGGACGCAAGTCAGTGTGGAGAAAGAAGTGATTTCTCTCAGGCTGGAACGGTCGAAGCGCATATCTTCCCGGTCTAATCGCAGCCCGGGGCGGATTTTATAGGTATACAGCAAGATACCGGATGCCGCCGTTCCCTGTGCGATAACCGTTGCGACTGCCGCTCCTTCGATGCCTTGATCCAAGACGAGAATAAGAAACAAATCAAGGCCGATATTCAGAACGACTGACACGGCCAAAAACCATAATGGTGTCACGGAATCGCCTACGGCCCGAAGCAACGCTGCATAAAAGTTATACAGGAAAGTAAAGACTATTCCCCAGAAAATGATCCATAGATAGTTACGCATCAACGGATAAATATCATAGGGAACTTGTAACCATCGTAAAATCGGATCGAGCCATAGGAACACGGCAACATTCAGCAAGATGGTTACCGTGCCGATCAGCAGGAGAGAAACGTAGATGCTACGTCGCAGAGCGGACAGGTCGCCGGCTCCGTATTGCAGTGAGAAAACCGTGCCGCTTCCCATTGACAACCCTAGCAGGATAGAAATCAGGAAAACCATCAAGGTATAGGCGGAACCAACCGCTGCCAACGCATTTGCGCCGATACACTGTCCCCCGATCAGCGTATCGGCTATGTTATAGTATTGTTGTAAAAGCGATCCTGCCAGCATCGGCAATGTGAATTGTAGCAGGGTGGTGGTTATACCTCCTTGTGTAAGGTCTCCTTTCCGTAACATTGTCAGCTCTTTTTATCCGTATAATTTTGTATGAATCTGCAAAAATACGAATTAATCGGATAATCGTTCCTTCGGATCTCCGTAACCTGTCGGAGTGGCGCTGAGCTTTTGTTTTTGGGTAGAATGAACCGCTAATCGAGCATCAAGCTCATATAGGCTTCCCGGCTCTGATAGTCGAGCAACAGGCGGGTGAGCGATTGGGTGTCCATTTCTTTCAGTTCGCCGATGTTGAGAACAGAATTTTCGTGGGTGGAAGCCCAGTGATGGATGAGGCGGTCACGGTCCAGGACACGTGCCATGCCTAAGGGAAAAGTCCCCGGTCCGGTGAAGGGGGTGCGGTAGACGGCCTTTTCCACCTTGTTCTGTGTTGTTGCCTCCTGTAAGAGTAGTTTTTTGATATGGTCGTTGTCATACATCAATTCTTTGACATAGATATGGTCGCCGGCAGGATAGAAAAAGATCATTCCGATCGGTTCGTCCTGAATGTTCAAGGCGGTCAGCATCTGTCCGCCGGACATTTGCAAATCGCGCAGGATAGTAACGAAATCGTCATAATCGTGCAGCACATAGCAAGTGCGTTCCCGCTGCTTCTTATTGAAAAACTTGTAGAGGGACTCCATCGAAGGGACTTCGGGCGGGACAACCAGAACACCCTGTTCCCAAGCTGTTTCAAAAGGACGGATATACGTCTCTTCCGAATAGTCGAAAGCTTCCGTATACCCTAAATCACGGTAATAGTCGAACAGCCACGGATCAGCCGGGATGATGACCGTCAGGGCCACTTTCCGGCTTTCCATCACTTTGAAGGCATCCTGAATCAGTTGGCGCATGAGTCCCTGCCCGCGTTCGGAAGGAAGGGTACAGGCGGCATATATATAGTTTACGGATATCTCCGTCCCATAGTAGGTCATGACATACGGAAGCATTTGAAGGGCGGAAACGATCTTTCCGTCTTTCTTTATGAACAGGGCGTTCTCTTTTTTGTAAACCCGGTCGAAGAACAGTTTGATAAATTCTTCGCTGTCGTCGAAAGAAGTACGCCACAGGTCGATCAATTGAGGCTTGTTGTTATCCATCGTTCAATATTATTTTGCAGGTTTCTTTATTGCTGCGGATTTTTCTAATAGGATGACCGGGTTATACGAAAGTTTAGCCTGGCGCAAACCGGGAATACCCAAGTCTTCCTCCCGGTTCACATATGTGTATTTCTCCGGAAGGTGGGAGGCGAATTCTTTGTTGATAACAGCATAAGCCCCTTCATAGTTCACATTCGCCTTTTCGACATGGACGCCGAAAGTATCGTGGTTGATCGGGGCGCCGAAGGTGAAAGCGACAATCTGATGGTCTACGCAAATGGCTCCTCCAATAAGTCCTAATTCATCGTAATGATTCAAGGCGTAGATTATGGAACGGCGTTCGTCGTTCAGATCCTCCTCGTCATTATCTTCCCGGTTGGCCTTGTACCATTTGCATTCGAGCTGGAGGCATTCGGGAACCAGTTCCGGTGTGATAGGGATATATTTGTAGGAATACTTCTTATTGAAGTTGTTGATATGATTGCGTTTTGCCTGGTATTTTTTCCCTTTCAGGGTTGCCAAGTCTTCACGCAAATAGATGTAATCGAAATAATCTCGTTCGGGTATATAGAAAAATCCTCCGGGGATTGCTTTTTCGAGTTCTTCTTTGGCATCGGGCGTTACGCCTAACATACAGAGCGGATGGCCTTGTTCGAGCGAGTCGGCTTCCAACAGGTCGATTGCTTGTTTCAGGTTGCCTTGACCTGTAGGCGTCATATAAGCGACCCTCGTTTTATTTTCGATCCAGAAGCGGATCAGTAGACAGCCGTTAACAATGGCGAACTCGCTATCGTAGAGGAATCGCCAACTACAAATGTTGGCAAATGAATAATCGCAATTCTTGTAATTACTCGGTATCGTAAAGGATGTTATAATATCTCTATCTTCGATTCCGATCGGTTTAAACGGTATCTTCATCTTTTTCTTTTTTGATGTGCAAATATAAAACTAATAAATATCAGTGAATGTTTAGAATGGAAATAATAATGGCAATATGAAGATCATGACGATTCCCATAATGATTTGCAAGGGCATGCCGACTTTGACATAATCCATGAATGTGTACTTGCCCGCCGACATGACCAGAGCGTTCGGAGGAGTCGAGAAGGGAGAGGCGAAGCACATGCTCGCACCTACCGTTACGGCCAACAGGAACGGGTAGGGGCTGACCCCGATTGCCAAGGCCGATTGCAACGCGATGGGAGCCACCAGTACCGCTGTTGCCGTATTACTGATGAACATGGTGAGTAGAGAAGTCGTGAAATAGATTCCCGCCATAAGGACAAGTGGCCCGTAATCACCCAATCCGCTTACCAGTTTTTCCGATATCAGGTTGGAGGCTCCTGTCTTTTCGAGGGCAAGCGACATCGGGAGCATGGCGGCTATCAGTACGATGCTTTCCCAGTTGATCGTCTTGTAGGCGTCTTCTACATTACGGAAGCAGCCTGTCAGTACCATCAAGATCGCTGCGATTAGGACGGCTGCGACCGGAGGAATCGGAATGAAATCGAATACCATTGCCGCGATCATGCAGATCATGATCAGGGCGGCGACAGGTGCTTTGTAGTCCAGCGTGACTTTGGATGCTTCTTCGACAGGTTGTCCGAGGACTACCCATTGAGACTGCTTATGGCTCATGCGGGCGATGCTATCCCATGTGCCCTGTATCAGGAGGATGTCGCCGGAGTGCATCTTTACCTCTTTTATGTCAGACAGGATATATTCGTTTTTCCGTTGTATGCCTAATATGTTGACTCCATATTTATCCCTGAAACCGGAATCTTTGACCGCTTTATTGATCAATTTGGAATCCGGCATCAACAAGACTTCGGCGATACCGATCTCCTGCACACTCAGTTTTTCGTTGGACGGTCCGCCGGCGAACTCGGTGACTCTCGATTCTGTGAGCGACAGTCTGTTTTCACGGGCAAACAGTTCGATCTTGTCGAATGCTCCGAAGACATATAAGATATCGTTTTCTTTCAGTTCTGTGTCCGGACCGGCCAATTTTTGATCCACGGTCTTCATGAAGCGGCCCTGTGACGGCGATTTTCTTCGTATTTCGAGGATCGTCAGATTGTATGTTTGTGTGATATTGAGTTTCTGTAATGTCTTATTGCAAACCAGGGAACCGGAGGTGACTCTCAAGCGGTAGAGATTTTCGGAGAGTTGGTATTTCTGTGCCAGTTCTTTTGGAGTGCGGCCGCCGGAAGTCTCTTTTTTATTGTTGTCGTCTTTTTTTGCTAGGAATATTTTACTGAGCGGGATCAGGATAATGATCCCAGTCAGCACGCAGACCAATCCGACCGGAGTGAAAGAGAAGAACGAGAGGTTGTCGAACCCGGCGTTCTTCAAAGCTTCCTGCACGACGAGGTTGGGAGGCGTACCGATCAGGGTCGCCATTCCTCCCATGCTGCTTGCGAAAGCGAGAGGCATCAGGAAGCGGCTGGGGTTTATGTTGGCATTCATCGCCATACTGACCACGATGGGTAACATCAGGGCCACAGTTCCGGTGTTGCTGACAAAGGCTCCTATGAAGGCTGTCACAACCATAATTAGAATGAATAATTTCAATTCGCTTTTTCCTGCCAACTGGAGTATTTTGCTGCTGATCATCTTGGCCAGGCCAGTTTTAAAGATGGCTCCCCCGACCACGAACAAGCCGACCATCATGATTACGATCGGATTTGAAAAACCGGATAATGCTTCTTCAGGAGTTAAAATCTTACAGATCATGAGGAGTACGAGTGCGCAGAGTGCGACGAGGTCCGAGCGTATCTTCCCGTTCACGAAAAACAAGGCGGAGAGCGCTAAAATGACGAGAGTTGTTATCATAAAATGTTATTAATAGGGTTTTAACTTAATCTAAAAAGACTTGTATGTATTAAACTAATAACTATCTTTAAATGTTCGAAGTGAAATGATTTTTATTCTAAAGTGAGAAGGAAATGAATACAGATAAAATATTACCGATCGACCTCTATCATGCCGTGTCGACTGCGAATTTGACATTGGAAAGTACTTTAAAGATCATTCACGTTGAAGTCGGGCAGGATCATGAACTGTTGCCTTTGGAACCGGGAACTCTTGCTGTGATCTGCCGGGGAGGAAAGTTCGAATGCAAAGCACTTGGAAAAGAAATCTCCATAGTTGCCGGACAGGTGTTCCTGGCGTCTGTGGAAGATGTGAGTGACATATCCCGTTTTTCGGAGACAGGTTTTGAAGGGATCGTGATCTATGCCGGTAGTGATCTGCTGATCAATCGGCAACGTCTGATGTTCCGGACGATTACACCAGACGAACTGGAGGAGTCCGGGCTTTATATCCGGCTGATGCAGTCACAAATCGAGCGAATGAGCGATGTCCGTGTCAAAGTGGTGGAATCGCTTTTGCGTGCCCTTATTTTCTTCCTCCAGCAGGGAGGACATCTGGCGGACGACCGGGATAGCGAGGTTCCGCCTTTCTTCCACAATTTCGCCTTGCTGATTAGTCGTTATCATCATTATCCGGTTTATTATTTTGCCGAGAAGTTGGGAATGACTTCGACGGAACTGAATAACAAATGCAAATCGCATTCCGGTATTTCGGCTGCGGAATGGATCAGCCAGTATGTATTGCTTGAGGCGAAAGACTTACTGATTAAAACTCGACTGAGACCTTCCCGCATTGCCATGATGCTTAACTTCTCTAATTATGATACTTTTGCGCGTTGGTTCAGGCGGCATACGGGAGAGTTGCCAGGGAACTGGAGGTAATGGAATTTGAAAATTGAGAATTGAAAATTAAGATACCATGAAATGGACATTTGAGAATGCGAAAATAAAGGGGCGGATCGTCTTGACCGATTCGCTCCATGAAGACCCGGATCTTCTGAAAGACAAAACGCTGTATAAATTTATATGTGTGGATTCCGGCGAAGTGAAGTTGGATATCGATCATCAGCATGTTGTTTTGAAGAAGGGACAACTCGTTCCGCTTTCCCATTTGCATCATTTGGAGTTTCTGCGCATCGAAGGCAAATGCTATGCTTTGATGTTCAACGGCAATTTCTACTGTATACATGGCAACGACCATGAGGTGTCGTGCAACGGGTTGCTGTTTCACGGTTCATCGCATGTGCTGACTTTTGTCCTTTCGGAAGATGAACGGCGGAAGATCGACACGCTGACGAGGATCATGCAAGAGGAGTTTCTCAGTACCGATCACCTGCAAGACGAGATGCTCCGGGTACTGTTGAAACGGTTTATCATATTATGTACGCGAATAGCGGAAGACCGGCAGGGAGCTGTTCGGGAGAACAGCCTTCAGTTCGAGACGATCCGCAAATTCTATGTCTTGGTCGATACCTATTTTAAGGAGAAAAAACAGGTGCAGGAATATGCGGACATGCTGAACAAATCCCCGAATACACTGGCAAATATCCTTTCCGCCTATCAGCAGACTTCCGCCATCCGTATCATCCATAACCGCATTCAGGCTGAAGCCCGGCGTTTACTGCTTTATACGGCTAAAAGCTCTAAAGAGATCGCTTTGATGCTAGGGTTCGAAGACCAGGCTGCGTTCAGCCGTTTCTTTAAGAACGCAGCCGGACTAAGCGCGACCGAATATCGCCACCAATATAAAAAATGATAATAGTGGCGATGACGGGCTGGTCGCTTGTCCGGGTTGTAGTATCCGCTTATTGCCGGTATTTGCAACAACCCGGCAGTTGGTCGTAGACGGCTTGATCCGCTTTATAAGTATCCGTGTCGTGCCCCGCTTTGGCAATAGCTTTGCTAATAGCGTCCACAGATGTTTTGGACGGATCGTACTGTAGATGTATCATCTGTTTTTCCTTATCCCAATGAGCCGATGAAACGCCGTTTACACTTTTGGCTGCTGTTTCGATGCGTTGTTTACACATGTCGCAGGAACCTTTTACCCCGAACATGGCATGCTCGCCTGCCGGTTCCGGTTGTGCTGCGGATATACCGTGCGCGGCATGCCCTTCGTGACCGCTCATCGTATGCCCTGCATGGCCGCTCATCGGTTGTGCTTCGCCGTCATTGTTCATCATCGACTGTTTCCCTTCGAGTTGGGCGCTGGCGTCTATCGAGAATACGCCGTTGGTTACGACCTCTTCC
>OGJU01001705.1_pt1 | contig 13073 bp, 15 predicted proteins | sample 1572251 | NCBI WGS metagenome assembly OGJU01 (sample SAMEA2582144, study PRJEB24529) | metagenome | biome: Human gut stool | place: China | collected 2011
TCAGCGTTCACGGCCCTATCTGGGTGAAAGGCGGCATCCCGATAGAAGATGAACACGGACGGGTTTATCCTGTCCGCAACCGTGTCACTTTGTGCCGTTGCGGTTTATCGCAGAATAAACCGTTCTGCGACGGAAAGCACATGCGTAACCAGGGAGAGCTGGACGATTAAAAAAATAACTGCCGACGTTTTTCCGAAAAGGATACATGCTTTTTACCAAGAGGGTGCATGCTTTTCGGAAAAACGTTGGCAGCAATCTTTCGACCGATACCTACCGGTTAAATTTTTCCTTTGATAAACTGATTGCCGATCCAGTACGTTGCCTGTTCAGCCGTGAATTTCAGAATGCAATACTCCGGATCGTCCACCCCTTTGGGAAAGTGTTCATAGAACCAATCCACCCAGAGGGCTTTCTTTTCTTCCACATCGCTTACCACTTCGATTGTGCCGGTCAGCGTAACACTGTCGTGTCCTTCGTAAAAAGCGACTCCGGCTTTCGGGTTTTTGATAAAATCTTTTGTCTTCTCCGAGCTTGTTCCCGTTGAGAACCAGATCGCATCGATCCCTTCCGTTTTAATCTTCGACAGGACGACCGGACGCGGACAACCCCGTTCGTCGATGGAGGCAAGGGTTAAGACTTCGCATTTATTTAGCAAATCGATTGCTTGTTGTTTGATTTTTTCCATGTTCTGATGTATTAATTTCGTTCGGCAAACATAAAGGAAACTTCCCGCTTCCTGTTGTAAAAAATCGACTTTCTTTATTCTATGTAAGTAAGCGGATCGTCTTCCGGTATCGGCAAAGCCATGAAAGCGGAGGGGTTACTCCCCGATAACTTCCTGAATTCCTTGATGAAATGGGACGGATCGTAATAGCCGCAGTCGATAGCCAATTGCTGCATATCTTCCCCCTTCATCTGTCTTAATACGCGGGTTGCATACCGGAACTTGGTGATTCTGCTGAACTCTTTGGGAGTATAGCCGGTGATGTGTTTGAACTTGCGCTCGAAATGCCGTTGGCCGATGTACAATTTGTCCGTCAATTGCTGTATGGGCAGCATCCCGTTTGCCCGGACGATCAGATCGGTAGCCCGGATGATCTGCGGGTCTACCGGCTGGAGTCCCGGCAGACGGGCGATAAGATGTCTATCTATTATATGTATGCGTTCCTGTAAAGACTCCTTTTCGCACAACATTTCTGCAAAATGATCGTCGAACAGGACATTCAACTCGGATGCATTGACCCTCGTGTCGGTAAACTCGCCTAAAGGCATCCGGGCAAAAGCCGCCAGTCCGCAGGGGGAGAAGCGGACACCCATCATATGAAGGCGGGTAGAGCGGGTCACCAGCTCCGAGTAAACCCGCATCGGACCGACAAAATAGAAACGGTAGGGTTGCATCAGCATCTCTCCGTTCAGGGGTTGCGACGGTTCCTCGATAGAAAAGATAAAGTCCGTGCAGCCGTCGGGTAGTATCTTATAGTGCATATCGTATTCGGTTTCCCCCTTGAACTCCCAGTATTTGTCAATATAGGGGGCAAGCAGTTGGCATGGAGGATATTCCTGATACATAACGGTCTACACGGTTTTATAGGTTTCGCCGGATCCTCAATCCTTTTTCCAGCGGTTTTTTCGGCATACCGCAACTTTGGCAATAAATAGGGTTCATACTCTTAAATTTATTTATAAGGTTCTTAAATTAGGACAAATATAGAATTATTTTTCAGATTTAAAATAATACCTTTGGAGACTTTAAATTTTATAGACCATGGTAAATAGAAGAAATTTCCTGAAAAGTGCTTCTTTTCTAACTCTTGGAGGGTTAGTAGCCGGAAAGGCAGAAGCGTTACAGGCAGCCACTCCCGTTCGTACGGAAACGACAGCCAAAAAAACTTTCGGTTTGCAGATTTATTCTTTAGGAGGCGAGTTAACCAAAGATGTTCCTGCCGGAATGAAACAACTTAAACAGATGGGTTATTCTACCCTTGAACTGGCAGGTTACAATAATGGCAAGATCAATGGTGTCGATATGATGGAATTCAAGAAGATGGCAGAAGATGCCGGATTGAAGATCACCAGTTCCCACGTGAATCCTCCGACAGGCGAGGACACGCCGGATACCCGCAATATGATTATGGAATATTGGAAAAAGACGGCAGACGATCATGCCAAGTTAGGTGTGAAATATCTGGTTCAGCCCGGACAACCACGCACCCGTAGTGTGGAAGAGGTTGCTTATGTTTGCGATGTATTCAATGAAGCTGGAAAGATTGTCAAAGCAGCTGGTATTCCGTTCGGTTATCATAATCATGATTTTGAGTTTGCCAAAGTAGTTCCGGGAGGTACGGGAGCTGTCTTTGGTCGTCATAATAAAGGCGAAAAAATCTATGATCTTTTTTTGAAAGATACGGATCCTGATCTGGTATTTTTTGAAATGGATGTGTACTGGACGGTGATCGGGCAGAATGATCCGGTGGAATATATGAAGAAATATCCGGATCGTATTAAACTGTTGCATATTAAAGATCGCGCCATTTTGGGACAATCCGGCTTCATGAACTTTGAAATGATTTTCAAACAGGCGTATCAGATTGGAGTGAAAGAATATTACGTGGAACTGGAAGGTATGCCGGATGGTCGTACCCAGTTTGCTGGGGTGAAAGGCTGTGCTGATTATCTGTTGAAAGCAAAGTTTGTAAAGTAAGTAAAGTCTTAATTATATATAAGGTACGCATGAAAGCCAGTCTGTTACAGGACTGGCTTTTTTGTCGGGATATAACTTCGGTCATCTGCCCGTTTGTTAAGGACTACCCGGCAGTCAGTGCCGTAAACCCTTTAGATGCTTCTCTTTTTATCATATTCCTTATTCGTATCACAGCTGTGAAACAGAGGAAATCCAACTGTGATACAAACGGAATCCATCTGTGAAACAAAAGGAACACAGTTGTGATATGCAATAGGAGTGTGGTGTGGAAAAATTCCCCATTTCCCCATTGATTCCCCACCACACTTCTGCGGTAGAGTAAAATTGGAAATGTCGTAAAATGATCTTTTATTATCTGACAACTAGTTTGTTAGTGATTGTTTTTCTATTCCTTGCTGTTTTTGGCACGTCATTTGCAGTGTAAGTAGGTGTTAGGGAAACAAACAAGTTTCCCTCTATGAATATGATGATGAAGTTTAGAATTTAGAATAAGTGTAAGTATCTATCTCCCGATATTGTTTTCTAATATGTATTAGATTAGCAAAAACTTATCGATTGATAAAAGCCGTTCCGCCTGAGAAGGTAGAACGGCTTCTTTTATTTTATAGTTGCAGGGAGTTGGATAACTTTTCAAGCCATGCAGGCAGCATGTTCAGGTGGTTGATGCGCTCTTCTATATAAGAAGGGGCGAACAGGTTTATTTGTAAATCCTTGCATTTCTCCCGCAGGTTGTCTTCTACCGGGTAATAACTGGCTAAAACGGCTAAAGAAATATCTCCGCCATATGTTTCGCGCACCGCATCAATCTTATAAATATCATTTTGGGTGACCTGTCCTGATTTACATTCGATAAAGATTAGTTTCTGTTGGTTGTTCAGCAGTACATCTACTTCATTCTTTGTCCTTGGATTGTTTCCCTCTGTCTGAAACAGGACGCTTTGCCATACCTCTGGGCTGTTGGGACGTTTTTGGCTCCATGATCTGACTTTGTGTGCTACCAGTGTTTCCCACCAGCGTCCTTTGAAAAACAGCATGCAGGCGTTCGGTGTCGTTAGCCTGAGCAACACACGGTTCTGTTGGGCAACAAGAAAAGTACCTTGCCTCTGTTTGAAACGTAGTCCGTTTTTAAAAACACGTGATGCCGGAAGGCGTGACAGCTCCCTGTTACAGAAGATGTTGAAGAACTTCTGTATCATGGTGTGCTCTTTCGGATATTGTTCGATGAACTGTTTGATCAGGCCGGAAGCCTGCACGTCGGTATCACTCAGGTGTTTGGCGTCCTGATATTCTGTCAGGATATTTCCGCTCAGTCCCAGTATCTCCTTGTTATCCAGTTGGCTTTGCATCGGGTATTTCTCAAAGCTGTCCAGTCGGATCAGTTCGCCTAATTGTGACAGATAAAAAGCTGGGACGCTGTATTCTTTTGCGATGGTGAAAGCTGCGAATGCCATTACTTTGGTACCTTCCGACAGGTTGTAGGCAAATTCGGCGGAAGGATACGTTTGGTGTATTTTGCGGCAAACGTTACGGACATGTTCTCCGTCGTATGGTTCGGTCCGGTATAATGTCCGGCGAATGCCGTCGGGAAGGAGCGGAAATAGGGGAGCTGCCACCTCTTTTGTTTCATTCGTGCAAAGCAAATGCACATGGTCGGGGCCGAATTCTTTGATTCCGTGATAAACGGAGGTTATATCTTTGCCAAGTAATATGATCTGATGTTTCATGTTTTAAATCATGTATTAATTAAGGTTCTAAATGTAGTATTAATTTCGATATAATTCATATCTTCGTTGCCTAATCAATCGCTGTATATATAGCAAATGGAAATTTTTATTATTATCGGCCTTATCTTGTTGAACGGAATTTTGTCTATGTCTGAAATTGCTCTGGTGTCTGCCCGCAAGGCCCGGCTGGAACTGGATGCAAAAAGAGGTAATAAATCAGCGCAAACAGCTCTGAAGTTGGCTGGCGAGCCCGATCGTTTCTTATCTACTATCCAGATCGGTATCACGCTGATCGGAATCCTGACCGGTTTGTATTCAGGAGAGGCGTTTGCCTATAACCTGGCAGAAGTGGTGCGTCATGTGCCTGTGCTGGAGCCTTATGCACTGGGAGTATCTAAAACAATAATCGTTATAATTGTGACTTACCTGACTTTGATTATGGGTGAACTTGTTCCGAAGCGTATCGGTATGGGGTATGCCGAACGGGTTTCTATGTTGGTCGCTAAACCGATGTACTTTTTATCGAAGCTGGCTTTGCCTTTTGTCTGGTTGTTGTCGAAAAGCACTTCCCTTGTTATAAAAATTACCGGAATTAAAGCAAACGAAGAAAATAAAGTAACGGAAGAGGAGATCAAGGCAATCGTCAAAGAAGGCTTTGACGGCGGTGAAGTGCAGGAAGTGGAACAGGACATCGTGGAACGTGTATTCAACCTGGGAGACCGAAATGTCGGTTCGATCATGACACACCGGAGCGATCTGGTATGGCTGGATGTCACCGACAGTATCGAGAAGATCCGTGAAAAGGTACAGGAAAATCTGTTTAATATATATCCGGTAGCATCCGAGAAGTTTGATAATATCAAAGGTGTTGTTTATCTGAAAGACCTGTTCGGCCGGATTGACGAACCTGATTTTTCGTTGGAAGAGGTGATACGCCCCGCCCAATACCTTCCCGAGAACCAGAGTGTGTATAATGCTTTGGAACAGTTTAAGGAAGCACGTGTTAAATATGGTATTGTTACGGATGAATTTGGAGGAATCCAGGGAATTGTCACACTGAAAGATATTATGGAAGGGCTGATCGGACAGGTTCCGGAAGTGGGAGAGGAGGCTGAGATCGTGCAGCGCGCCGATGGCTCCTGGTTGGTCGACGGACACTATGACTTTCTGGAATATTTCGATATGGAAGATCTGTATGCCGAACATGATTATAATACATTGAGTGGTCTGATCCTGGAAATTCTTGAACGCGTTCCGAAGACCGGTGAGACGCTGACCTGGCTGACCTTTGAATTTGAAATCGTAGATATGGACGGTGCACGTATCGACAAGGTGCTGGTGAAGAAGATCGATTGATAATCTTTGTGCGAAGATTAAATAGTGGAAGGATTCAATACCTATATAGATCTGCTGGATTGTTCCGGACTAACAGACTTCTATAAGAAGGGAGAAAAACGTATTCTCAAAAGAAAAGAGTTTTTTCTTCGTCAGAATGATAGTTCACTTTATGCAGGCTATGTTGAAAAAGGGGCCTTCCGCCTCACTCGTATTGGCGACAATGGTAAAGAGGCGGTGGTTGGATATTCGTTTGAGAAAGAATTTATTTGCGACTATTCTTCTTTTCTTAAAAGGACAACCTCTGTCGTTAATATTCAGGCTACAACAGAGAGTGTTGTATATGTCGTTTCGTTATCTGATTATTTGGAATATTTAAATACAGGACCGGAGGAAAAACGTTTTAGGCATAAAGCAGTTGAGGCTTTGTTTGAAATGGTATATATGAGGTTGTTAGAAAGTTATTGCGACACTCCCGAGCAACGTTATGTCAAGTTAATGCAGCGTTGTCCCAACCTGAAAGAGAAGGTTCCGCTAAAAGAAATTGCTTCTTTTCTGGGTGTAACCCCTGAAACCGTAAGCCATATACGAAAAAAATTGTCATACCCGGAAAAGTCTTGAAGCAATTCAAGGCTTTTCTTGTTTATAATGCCTAATATTGCATCTTCGAGGATGAGGAAATCAAATGATCTGTGGAGATGAAGACTTTAAATTACCTGTTGATACTTATAGCGATAGCTGCTATTGCTGTTAGTTTTATCGTTATTGAAACTGATAACAAACTGATAGCTTTATCGACAGCATCCGTTTGTATAGCTGCTTTATTCGATAGAGGAATATATCGTATTCCCTTCTTGATAGTGGCCTTAATGTTATTAGCTGCGAGTTCTATACATGCAGGTTATGCAATTTGATGAATATGGTTAATGGGTTGACTGTAATATTGTTAGTGCTGCTCTTGGATATAGCTGTGATCTGGAGTGTAATTCATTCTGTCCGGCAGCAGAAGTATAAATTGTTGTATATCCTGATTATCCTTCTTATTCCTATATTGGGAGTTGCAATTTATTATTTAATTAAAAAGTAGTATTAATATGAAAGCATCTAAACTTATTATGTTGCTCTTTGCATTGCATTGTATATTATATTGTAACGCACAGACGATAGAAAGAGAAAATGGCTGGTATTATATAATGGAAGGGAGGAAAGACAGTATCTCAAAAGAATCAATTATAACAGTCAAAGATTTTGCCTTTCTAAGATTGGATTCTTTCTCATACTCGGATAATAGAATGATGTATATGATTGTTGGGACTATAAACCAATCCCTAGTGAGTCGATGGGCAGACGCTACGGAAAGATCTATCGGCAAACGAATTTGTTTTGTTTTTGACAATAAAGTGATCACAGATCCGCAGGTAAATGCACGGATAGAAAGTGGTACTTTCTCTATTTCTACTTATAAAGGGTATGATCTGAAAACTATGTTTCGGCGAATCAGGGAAGAAATGGATGTAGAAGAGGAAAGAATTCACTGTTTGGAAAAAGGCGACTTAACCGATATCCTTGGATATAAGAAACTGGAAAGAGCTTTATTTGAGGAATTACAAAAGCCTAACTTTAGTAGTTGTGCCGAAGATTATATGAAATCTGAAGCATATCTGAATTATAAGACTTTCATTGGTAAAAATCCGGACTATATTGAGAGGCTGTTTCAAAGTTTTCTGTTCAAAAGTAGTCCTCAAGGATTGTATGGTTATTTGATAGACGACATAATAAAAGAGAAATATCCCGATGCACCAAGTATCAGAGGAAATTCTAGAGAAGGGACAGGCAGCAAAGATTATGATATACTGACCTTAGAAGATTATCAAAAAACAATCCGGAAATTAATGGATATTGAGAGAAGCAAGAGCAAAAGCGAGCTATCCCGTTAGGGCTCTAGTCTGATCGGTAGAACTCTTATGTGAAGCTGGTTTGAAAAGCTCCCTTCTTTTGTAATCAAAATAAGGGACTTTTGTATTCAAAACATATATGTTTTAATGACGAAACATATATGCTTTGAAAAAGCCTTCAGTATAGTTTTTCTCCCCTTACAATTCTTTGATCTTATGGAGCACCTCCATTTTTCCGAAGAGGATCAGCTTGTCATTGGCTTCCAGCACCAGATCATCGGTCAGTGGGTCGACCACATAGTATTCTGTTTGTTTCAATCCGATCAGGTTTCGTACTTCTTTGGCTCGTTCTACTCCGACCAGGCGGATACCGAAGTTCGTTTGGAAGTCGATCGTCTTTAGCGTCTGTCCGACTAAAGCTCCCGGTGTCTTTATTTTATACAAATGATGTGTTTCCGTTACCTGATACCAACGCTGGAACAGGTCGCCCAGTAAACTCTGGGAGGCATAGGTTGCTGCATAATCCTGTTCCGGACGAATGATTTCCGATACACCGATCGAGCGGATCACCGTTTCATGAATGGGAGAGATCGAACGGACGATCAACCTGCTTGCATCCAGGCTCTTCAATAAGGCGACAGTCTGTACCGACGTTCCGAAATTCTTGCCATAAGTAACGAAGATGGCATCCATTTCGCTCAACGGCAGTGTATTTAGTGCATCCCTGTCAGTCGTATCGAGGCTGACGGAGCCGGAGATCGTTTGTTTTACGGCCTCCACTTTATGCAGGTTCAGATCGACACCTATCACTTCATCGCCGATACGGGTGAGATTTTCCGCGATGGCGCGTCCCAGATTTCCTAATCCTATAACCAGAAATTTCATAAGGCATTACTTATTACATTAATATATTTTCCTGGGGATATGTGTAATCCCTCTTTTTGTACTCTCTCATAAAGCTGACCATGAATGTCAGTACCCCGATACGTCCGATTAACATCGTACAGATGATAATCAACTTCCCGGCCATGGAAAGCATAGGGGTGAAGTTCAGGCTCGATCCCACCGTACTCAAAGCCGAAACAACTTCGAATGTAAGTGTAAACACCGGTGTCCCTTCTTCCGTATAAGACAATATCCAGACAGCCAGCGAGGCAAAGATGAAATAGAAGACAATCGTTGCGAAAGCCCGGCGGATAGTGGCGGGAGATATCTCGCGTTTACGAACTTCAACCTTTTCCTTTTCACGGGAAACATTCAATGCCGTGGCAATAGCTACAAAAACGGTCGTTACTTTTAAACCGCCACCGGTCGACATCGGAGCAGCCCCGATAACCATCAGGATAAGGGTCAGCATCAGCGTTACCGGACGAAGCGCATCCATATTTGCCACAGTGAAACCGGCCGTTCGGGGTGTCACGGCACCGAGCAGCGAATCAGCCAGCTTCCCTTTCAGAGGCAGGTCGGCCAATGTATTATTCATTTCAAAGAGGAAATAAAAGAACATGCCTCCGACGATCAGGACCAGCGTACTTATTACTACTATATATGTATGGATATTGATGATACGGGGTGTATGGATATAATGTTTCTGTTGTCCGATAGCTATCATAAAAGTGTTAACGATGAAATGCCTTAGCAATTTCAGATAATTGAAAACGATCGGGAATCCCAGGCCACCGAAGATAATTAACAGGGAAATCCATACATGCAGATTGTAGTTATGGGCCACTGTCGGATCACACATATTGCCGCTCAGTGTGGAAATACCGGCATTACAGAAGGCGGAAACCGCATGGAAGATAGCGAAGAAGATGTTATCCTGCGTAGTGGCTCCCGGCAACACTCCTCTGATATCCATATATATAAAGTAGGCCCCGATTCCTTCGATAAAGAAAGTAACGAACAAAATATTCAGGATAACGCGGAACAACCCACCGATACGGTCTTCGTTCAGCATATCTTTCAGAACCAGTTTGCTGGTGAAAGAAGAATGCCCCATGAAAGAAAGGGCAAAGAAACTGGTAAAAGTCATTACTCCGATTCCGCCGATTTGTATCAGGATCATAATAATAACGTGCCCGATATGTGTAAAAGTAGTCGCTACGTCAACCGTAGTCAGTCCCGTTACACAGACAGAGGTCGTTGCCGTAAACAGCGCATCGACAAAATGGATCGGGCGGGTTGTCGCGTGCGGCAGCATCAGCAATCCGCTCCGATCAGGATCACAAATATGAAACTCAGCAGGAACAGCAGTGACGGCTTGATACGTGTTTGCATAAGCGTGAAAGTCTGCCGTGACAGATGGATCATACTGAGCAATAGCATCAGCGTATAGACAAACAACGGCTTCGACAGGAAATCGAGGTATGGCAGTGACTGCTGAATCACCTCTCTGAAAAATACCTTTGCCGACAAAACGGCAAACAGCAGGAAGTAAATGCCGATATCCAGATATAGGAGCTTTTCCTGTATGATCTCACCGAACCGGACGATGTAGCGTAGCGTGATACCGATAAAAAATGCCAGTAAAATATAAATACGGCTCAGATATAAATGGTGTATGGTTTCGCTTGTCTGCTGGAACCCGAACTGGTAGATCAGTACGAATAAGGAAGCGATAGATGCCAGAAGAATGAGGCCTTCCGCGAATATATTCAGGATGCCTTTCATGTTCGCCCAGTACATCCGGCATGTGAACTGTATATGTTTTATGTCCATTTTCAAGTATAATCTGTGGCAAAAGTATTAATAAAAGTAGTTGGAGGACAGAATAGTTCAGAAAGTTTAGATAAAGCATGTTAAAAAGAGAAAGATCAACGGTTTATCTCAATATTGTTTTGTTTACATTATGGGGGATAAATGTTATTGTATGAGGTAAGATAGTAAATTGTCAGATAAATAAGCTGTTATAAATATTGAAAAAATGATTCTGTGTGTTTTGTATATTGGATAAATGTTTATATTTGCAACTGTTTAACGTAATATTATGGAAACACATATGGAAAATAACAAGATGCTTTACTCGCATGTGTCTGTTGATTGCGTGCTGCTGGGCGTAAACGAAGATAAACTATGCGTGCTGCTTATAGAACGGCAAATGGACAATAGCGATGAGAAACGTTACAAGCTTCCCGGAAGTCTGATTTTTGAAAATGAAGATCTGGATACGGCAGCTCATCGTGTATTTAATGAGGCTACAGGTTTGAAACGCGTTCCTTTAAAACAATTCCGCAGTTTTGGCTCTCCCTCGCGTACAAAAAACAAAGATGATATGCAGTGGCTGGAAAACGCCATGAAGCTGAAGATCGAACGGATCGTAACCGTAGCTTATCTGGCATTGAGTAAGATCGGACGGAAGTCGAACCCGACCAATAAATATAATTCACTGGCCTGGTTTCCTGTCGATGCACTGCCTTCTTTGCCGTTCGACCATAAAGAAATCATCGAGGCCGCTGTGGAGGAAATACGTGAGTGGGTTGAAAAGGAACCATCCATCATTTTCGATTACCTGCCTTTGAAATTTACAGCCTATCAGTTGCGTCGTACGTACGAGATCATATATAATAAGGAAATGGATGTCCGTAACTTCCATAAGAAAATGGGGTCGCTGGAATATATCGTACAGACCGACGAGATCGAAACAGGAGTTGCCCACCGTGCCGCCCGCTATTATCGTTTCGACAAAGTGAAGTATAATAAGGTGCATTCGAAATTTAATAAGAATTAATCAGTAAAGAGATGTATTTGTTAGGTTGTGACATAGGTAGTTCTTCTGTGAAGGCCTCGATTGTAGATGCCAGTTCGGGATTAACTATCGGGGCGGATTTCTATCCGAAAGAGGAAGCGCCTATTAAAGCTGTAAAACCCGGTTGGGCGGAACAGGAACCGGATGATTGGTGGAAGTATCTGAAAGAAGCCATTAAAGGAGCGATTGCGAAAGCCGGTATTCAGGGAACCGATATCAAAGCGATCGGTATCTCTTACCAGATGCACGGACTTGTGCTGGTCGATAAGAAAATGGAGGTGTTGCGCCCTTCTATCATCTGGTGTGACAGCCGTGCCGTACCTTATGGAGACCGTGCGTTTAAAAATATAGGGGAGAAGCAATGCTTGTCCCACCTGTTGAATTCGCCGGGTAACTTTACCGCATCCAAACTTGCCTGGGTAAAAGAGTTTGAATCGGAGTTATTCCGTTCCGTTCATAAGTTCATGCTGCCGGGTGATTTTATCGCCATGCGGATGACAGGGGATATCGTAACAACCGTATCCGGTTTGTCGGAAGGTATCTTCTGGGACTTTAAGAACGAACAGGTTTCTGAAGACCTGATGAACTATTTCGGATTCAGCAACGACCTGATACCTGAGATACGTCCGACATTCGGTTTGCAGGTGGAACTGCTCGGTTCCGTTGCTACAGAACTGGGGTTGAAGAAAGGTACACCTGTGACTTACCGTGCCGGCGACCAGCCAAACAATGCGTTGTCGCTGAACGTTTTGAATCCGGGTGAGATTGCTGCAACAGGTGGTACTTCCGGTGTGGTGTACGGTGTAAACGGAAAAGTGAATTTCGATACCTTGTCGCGGGTAAATACCTTTGCCCATGTAAACCATTCTGCGGATCAGACAAGGTTGGGCGTATTACTTTGTATCAACGGGGTAGGCATTCCGAATTCCTGGGTGAAGAAGAATGTGGCGCCCGAAGGAATCAGTTATCCGGAGTTGAACGAACTAGCCGCCGGTATCCCTGTCGGATCGGAAGGACTGTCCATTCTGCCGTTTGGTAATGGTGCTGAACGTATGTTGCAGAATAAGCAGATCGATTGTTCGATACACGGCCTGAATTTTAATATTCATAGCAAAGCCCATATTGCCCGTGCCGCACAGGAGGGCATCGTGTTCTCTTTCAAATACGGAATGGATATTATGAACGAGATGGGAATCGATATAGATGTAATCCGTGCCGGTAGTGCCAATATGTTCCTGAGCCCGGTCTTCCGTGATACTTTGTCGGGTGTGACCGGAACGGTGATCGAGCTGTTCGATACAAACGGTGCTGTAGGTGCTGCCAAGGGAGCCGGTATCGGTGCCGGTATCTACCAGTCGGCCGAGGAAGCCTTTGCCTCCTTGAAGAAGATCGATGTGATTGAACCCGACGGCCTGAAGGCGGATAAATATTGTGCAGCTTACAGCATATGGAAAGAACGGCTGGATAAGCTGATGTGTGAGAATAACATACCAATGTAATATAAATCATTAAAACAATTAATTTCATGGACTTTTATAAAGGTGAAAAAGAATTCTTCCCGGGAATAGGAAAGATTCAGTTTGAAGGAAGCGATTCTAAGAATCCGATGGCATTTCATTATTATGATGAAAATAAGGTGGTAATGGGTAAGACATTGAAAGACCATCTCC
>OGJU01001728.1_pt1 | contig 12889 bp, 10 predicted proteins | sample 1572251 | NCBI WGS metagenome assembly OGJU01 (sample SAMEA2582144, study PRJEB24529) | metagenome | biome: Human gut stool | place: China | collected 2011
GAAGTGGCCGGATCAACAACTACGGCTCCTGTCAGATCCAGTCCTTCACTTCCTTTTTTCACTGCTTCTTCACTTCCGACCAGAATGATCTTTGCGATTCCCTCTTTCAGGATCTGTGCTGCTGCTTCATATGTTCTGCGATCCTCAGTTTCCGGTAATACGATCGTTTATCTGCCGACAATGGATGGTATATACAATGCAACACAAAAGGATACCTTGTTTCTGCAAGCCGACAGTACGTATCGTATCACTCTTCCGTCTAAAGGAAACGAGAAGATATCCTTCTATATCTATGGACAAAAATACCTGGGGACAATTTATGCTGAACCGGGAAAGAATGTACTCGATATCGACGCATCCCTCGAAAATAACCTGAGTATTGAAAATACGTTGGTAAAAGAAAATGAAATAGTAAAAGAACTTTCCCGTTTACAGGAAGAAGTCTTTAATTTGAGAGCACGAAGAGGCGATGCTTTCCAGGTAGCAAAGGATACGGTAGCCTCTTCCGTCTATCAGAAACTGACGGATTATGCGTCGGGAATAGAGCAAAAGATTACAGGGGTGGATGATGTATTCAAAAAGAGGGCGATACAAGACGTTCGTATGCAGATATTGCTGGCCTTTATGAACCAATATTTTGGTATTAACTATCAGGGTACGGAAGAAACAAAGAAAGAGTGGGAGGCCGTCTATCCGGAAATGTTGGCATATGCGGATATCAGTCAGCCGGAGAATGTCTTTTCCGAAGCATTTGCTGATGTGATATCCAATGTAGCCGGTATAGAACTTTACATGAAAACAAAACAGCAGCCTAAAGACCGGAATGAAGGTAAACAGAAACTTTTCGACTGGTATAAAAGCAACCTGAAAGGGCGTGTACAGGAAGTCGCCATGGCTAACGTGATCCTTGAAGACGCATCGAACGAGAGTTATTCAACGGGGATACCGGCTTTATACGAACAGTTTAAAGAATTGCATCCGGGTAGCACGCTGACTCCGGCATTGGAAAAAGCGATACAGAAAAATATCGCATTCAACAATCAGGAGCTTCCCGAAGACATTCATATACTGAACACCGATAGTGTGCGTTCCTTTAAAGAGATAACCGACCGATATGCCGGCAAAGTTATTTTTATCGATATCTGGGCTACCTGGTGCGGTCCTTGTCGTGAGTCTTTTGCCCATGTGAAACCTTTGCAACAATATGCGAAAGAGAATGACATCGTATTGTTGTATGTTTCTATCGACCGTCCGACCGATGCCGCTTTGTGGAAGAAGATGGCCGGGTATTATAATCTGAAGGGCGACCACGTTATTATTAATGAGTTTTTCAAGATGGATATCTACAATACATTCGGAAATAACGGTGCCTTATACATACCTCATTGCGCTATCATCAATAAGAAGGGAGAGTTGCAATTCAAGAAAGCAGCCAGCCCGGAAGATATGGATAAACTGGCGGAACAGTTACGGGAAGCCGGTGAATGATTCTGAAATCTAACCTTACAATTCAGTAAGCCTTTAAGAAAGCAGGTTTTTGGGGAGTAATAAGAAGATGATCGGTAGATAATCTTTTAAACTGACCCGTAACTGTTTTAAGGCTTGCTGGATACGGTAATTTACCGTCTGGGTGGAAACTTGCAGGATTTCGGCAATCTCTTTATAACTTTTATTTTCAAAGCGATGCATTACAAATGCCTCCCGGTAACTGGGCGGTAAGGCATGTATTGCCTCAAAGATATGCTTTTTCAGCTCTTCCGTTTGATAGAAATCGGTGTCCTGTAGCATTTCCAGCATATATTCGTAGAAACGCGTTTCTGCCCGCAGTTGTGACTGTTGGCGGGTAAGTTGATTGATGCATCTGTGGTAGACAGCCTTGTACAGGTATTGGCAGAAGGAGGTATTGAAGGTTTGTATTTCCCGATTTTCCCATAACCATAACATGACATCCTGCACGATCTCTTCGGCATCTTCCAGACTGACAAATCGATTTGCATACGTACATAACATCGGATAGTATCTTCTGAATAAGGTACCATAAGCCTTTTTATCCCCATGTTGCATGGCTGATAACAGAAATGAATCATCTATCGCTTGTGAGGTATTTTTCATATCACTTTCTCCCTGGTTGCAAAGGTAGGTTTTTTGTCGTAGAAAAAAAATATCAAAAAAAAGTGGATTCCCGTTTAGTAATCTGTCGTAGTTCTCTTGTCTAATATATAAACAGGGATAAAAGTGCAGATGGAAACATTCAATATAGATAAGATAGAAGAGATTCTTCCCCGGTATTGTTCCGGTGAGGCAACGATAGAAGAATGCCGGATGGTAGAGGAATGGATCGGGCAGTCGGAAGATAATTACCGGATTGTCAAACAAATGTATGCCATCGATCAGGCAATGGGCACGGTGCGGATGGAATCGCAGGTAAATACAGAGAGGGCTTTGGCTTCCGTCAACCGTAAAATGAGTAAGGAACGTTCGCTCGTAAATTGGTTTACCTGGGTACAGCGGGTGGCAGCTATTCTCTTTGTTCCCCTTCTTATTATCTGGGGCATTGAGCACATTACTCCCCGGACTGAGATTGCCCGGATGATCGAGATAAAAACAAATCCGGGAATGACGACGACTGTCGACCTTCCTGACGGTTCCAAAGTTTATCTTAATTCAGAATCTTCTTTGACCTATCCTTCTTCTTTCAGTGGAGAAAAGAGAAATGTTCAACTAAAAGGAGAGGCATTCTTTGAAGTACAGAAAGATCCTGAACATCGTTTTATCGTATCCGGTCCTTGTCAAACGCAGATTGAAGTCCTGGGAACGTCTTTTAATGTGGAAGCATTCGAGAGAGATTCGTTTATCTCCACAACGTTGGTGGAAGGGAAAGTCCGCTTTGCTTATCAGAAGAATCAGAAACTTGCTACGGTAGAGATGAAACCCGGACAAAAACTGCTGTATGATACAACCTCTTCTCAGGTTAAGCTGTTCCGGACAAGCGGTGAAACAGAGACTGCCTGGAAAGACGGAAAGATTGTTTTCCAGGCAACTCCGTTACCGGAAGCATTGCGGATGTTGGAGAAACGTTTTAATGTAAACTTCGTATTATCCAATGACCGCCTTCGCAGTGAAGCCTTCAATGGTACTTTCACAAACCAGCGTCTGGAACGTATATTGGAAATATTTAAAATATCATCGAATATAAAATGGCGTTATCTGGATACCCAGAATACGACAAATGAGAGAGCGAGAATAGAAATTTATTAATCTAATTGAAAAGATCATGAAAAGCAAACCACCCTAAAGAAAAACATCCGGAGAAATATTGGCGTATTTCACCGGATGGAAAGAATTAATTTAAAACGCTTGTTTGGCGACAAGCAGTAGTAAATCACTTTTATTAATTAGATCAGTACAAAGTTATGCAAAAACATTTTAATACCCAACAGTTTTGGGTAGCAGAGTTTCTGCGGTTTATCTTAAATAAAATACCGAGAGTTATGAAGTTATCAGTCTTCTTACTATTATGTTCCATAGGTTTGGCGCAAGCAACAGACAGCTATGCACAGAAGGCTACAGTGAATCTGGAGATGCGGAACCAAACGGTAAAAGAAGTGTTGGATGAGATCGAGGAACAATCAGATTTCTCTTTCTTCTTCAATATCAAACATGTCGATCTGCATCGGAGAGTCTCTGTCGTAGCTAAGAAAAGCGATATATTTAAAGTGCTGGAAACAGTGTTTGCCGGTACGGATGTGCGTTATTCGGTAGTGGATAGAAAGATAATCCTGTCGACAGAGAAGCAGGAAATTCAGCAAATTAATCAAGATAAAAAAGTTACAGGTGTTATCAAAGACCAACATGGTGAACCTGTTATCGGTGCGAATGTGTCTGTAAAAGGTACGACTATAGGAACAATTACCGGTATCGATGGTGATTTTGCTTTAGAAGTGCCGGCAAATGCAGTCATACAGGTTTCTTATATCGGTTATGTCCCTCAGGAACTTCGTTTGGGCGGTAAGAATCATCTGGATGTTGTGTTGAAAGAGGATTCGCAAGCATTGGATGAAATAGTAGTCGTAGGTTATGGCGTACAAAAGAAAATAAATCTTACCGGTTCGGTATCATCTATTAAGAGTGAAGAGCTGGAACGTCAACCGATCGTAACCATGAAGGATGCTTTGGCAGGTTTGGTTCCCGGTCTGACAGTTGTGAAGTCGTCCGGACAACCCGGATCGAGTAATCCGACCATCACAGTACGTGGGGTAGGAACGTGGAAAAACGCAGGTCCTCTCGTATTGGTAGACGGTATGTCGATGAGCATTGCTGATGTTTTACCTAACGATATTGAAAGCATATCGGTATTGAAGGATGCGGCCTCGGCTGCTATCTACGGTTCACGTGCTGCCAACGGGGTAATTCTGATTACAACGAAAAAAGGAAAAGAAGGTAAAGTGCAAGTGAATTATAACGGAAATGTCGGTTGGCAACAAGCTACGCGTCAGCCAAAATCGGCTACAGGTTGGCAGTATGCGGAGTTGTACAACCGTGCAATGTTGGCCGACGGCAAAGCATTGCCTGACGGAACGACATTACTATTCCCGCAGGATAAGATCGATCGTATGAAGAATGGTACAGGAGATATCGATCATAATGAAGCGAATACCGATTGGTTCGATGAACTGTTACATACAGCTTTACAACATACTCATGATATTTCTATTACGGGAGGTAACGACCGCGTGCAGTATGTCGGAACAGTAGGGTATGCAAAACAGGACGGTATTATCGAGTCGTCATACGAACGTTATAATACTCGTTTGAATACGACGGCTAACCTGGCTGATTGGCTTACTATTCAATCAAACATTGCTTATATCAATGATGTCAGCAAAGAGAGTCCGGGACTTGGTTATGCCTATTATTACGCACCACGTTCATTCCCCAATATGCCGGTTAAATATTCGGATGGTACCTGGTCGTTCCACTCTACACCGAAGAATCCGGCGCGTATGACGACTGATGAATATGGTTATCAACGATATGAAACGGATAAGTTGTCGTTGTTACTTTCGCCTGAAATCAAACTGTTCGAGAACTCATTGTTCCTGAAGGGCGTATTAGGCTACGAAAGTAAAACATCTTATGTGGACAAGTTTGAAAAGAAAGTTATTTACGATGCTTTCGAACCGGCCGGACAGAGCGAGAATATATTTGTGGCCCGTAATACAAAGACGGATACCTGGTATCGCAACCGCAACCTGACCTTAAGTGCTACAGCCAATTATATGAAAAAAATCGGCGACCATGATATTAATGTATTGTTGGGAGCATCACGCGAACAGTTCAGATATAATACAACCTCAGCTTCACGAAAAGATTTCCCGACCGATGATTTCGAAGTAATCGATCCGGGTGATGCCGCCACAGCTACGGCCACAGGAAATAAGACCTATAGTGCCTTGACTTCTGTATTCGGTAGATTGAATTACTCTTACAAAGATCGTTACCTGTTTGAAGCGAATGTTCGTCGTGACGGTTCTTCCAAATTTGCCCGCGGACATCGTTGGGGTACGTTCCCTTCTTTCTCGGCTGCCTGGAGAATATCTGAAGAATCTTTTTTCAGTCCGCTTAAGAGTGCTGTGCAGAACCTTAAACTGCGTGCATCGTGGGGTAAGCTGGGGAACCAGAGTATCGATAATTATCTGAGTATGTCTACGTATGCTGTTGTAGGTGGCGGTACCCGTTTTTATTTATTCGATGGTACTGTACAATCATTAATGACGGAAAGTGTTATGGGTAATAACATTATCACATGGGAAACGAGTACGAACCTGAACTTCGGTCTCGATGTCAATGTGCTCGATAATCGCTTAGGTCTTACGTTCGACTGGTATAACCGGGATACGGATGATATTTTGTTAAGCCTCGAAGCTCCCAGCCTGTTGGGTATCACACCGCCTATTTCGAATGCAGGTAAGGTGAGAAACCGCGGATGGGAATTGACTGTCAACTGGCAGGATCAGATAAACAGCGACTTCAGTTACAACGTTAATTTCATGTTGTCCGACGTAAGGAATAAAATTCTGGATATGCACGGATACAAGTCACCGACATCCAGCCTGACTACCCGTATCGAAGGCGAACCGATCGATGCGCTGTTCGGTTGGCAAACGCTGGGACTTGCCGACACGCAGGAAAAATATGAACAATACAAAGATGTGATGTTGACATACAACTCGAATTTCTCAATGGGTGATATTATTATCGCGGATTTGGATAAAGACGGAAAGATTACGGAAGCCGACAAAAAGATTATCGGTAACCAGATACCCCGTTATACCTTCAGCCTGAACCTGGGATTCAATTATAAGGCATTGGATTTCTCTGCCATGTTCCAGGGAGTAGGTAAAGTCGATGGTTTCCTCGGACGCGACATTATCGAACCGCTGGGTTCTCAAACGGCTATGGAAGAACATTATTATGATTCTTTCGACCCGTCGAACCCGACTACCGGTAAATATTATCCGCGTATGACAATGGCCAACCGCCTCAATTATGCCAATATGTCGCATTGGGTACAAGATGCCTCTTATCTGCGTTTGAAGAACTTACAGGTAGGGTATACATTTAAGTTCGGCGAAAAGTCACCGGTAGAGAGGACCCGGATTTATTTCTCCGGCTCCAACCTGTTCACGTTGACAAAATATAGAGTCTTTGACCCGGAAAACGGATTGAATACCACTTCTTTTCCGAACTCACGAGTATATAGCATAGGTGCTAATGTTACATTTTAAAAATTGAAATCATCATGAAGAATAAATTATTATCGATAGTCTTTTTAGTAGGATGTGCACTCTGTTCTTGTGACGACGTGCTGGACGCACTTCCTGAAGATAAATTGCCGGAAGAAACTTTTTGGCAGACACCCGGTAATGTCCGTGCATTTGTTGCAGACGTATATTCCCGCTCTTTCCCGTTGGAATATGAAATGCATCCTTGTTTCGATGAAGCGATGTCTGATAATTCCCATATGGCATGGGAGGGATGGTATACCAATATAAAATTGATTGCTAACGGTTCATATCTTACAACCACTTCTGTTGTAAATAATAATTGGGCTTATGCCTATACCAATATCCGTATGACCTGTCAGTTTCTGCAAAACATAGAGAAATGTACAGAGTTGGATACTGCGGAAAAAGAGGCGCTTACCGGACAAATACGCTTTTTCCTGGCTTACAGTTATATCCGTTTAGTCGCCCTGTACGGAGATGTACCTTTGGTTGAAAAAGTGTTGACAGAAGAAGAGTCCAAAATTCAGACCAGAACGCCCAAGGCTGAAGTGCTGGCGTTTGCCCACGGTCAACTCGACCAGGCTATTAAGGAGTTGGATGGTAAGGCACTCGGAAAAGGACGTGTTACGGCCGGTGCATGTAAGGCCCTGAAAGCACGTGCTTATTTATGGGAAAATGATTATAGTAACCTGCTGGCTGTTACATCGGAATTGATTGGTAAATATTCGCTCAACACTGCCGGTGAGACACCTTATGCCGACCTGTTCAACGGGAATGCCGAAGATGCGGACGAAATTATTCTGGCACGTGAACATGCCCATACAAGTGGAAGTATCACAACCGGTAACCGGTTGAATCAAGCATTTTTCCTGAAAGAAATGTCTGGTGGAGATGCTCTTCGTGCACTTACCCCTACCGGAAGTTTGATCGATGCTTACCCGATGGCTGATGGCCGGTTGATACATGAAAATGGTTCTACTTATAATCCGAAAGATCCTTATAAAGATAGAGACCCCCGTCTGGCACAATCTATTATCTATCCCACTTCTACGATTCGTGAATCGAAAACAATGACATGGGTACTTTATGACCCGGAATCAGAAGAAAGTATCCCGGGACAACGTTATGATGCGAAAGAGCCTTCATCTACCGGATATGTCTGGAAGAAGTATTGCGACTGGAGCGACCATGCCATGGTCCAAATCCTGGACGGTGGTGTAGATGTTATCTATTTCCGCTATGCAGATGTATTGTTGATGCACGCCGAAGCATTGCTCGAAACGAAAGGGGTTGCCGCTTCTTCTGAAATTTTCGGTATTATCAACCAATTGCGTGATCGTTGTGGCGGCGGACGTGTAACGGCGGCCAACTATACATCGGAAGATGCACTGCGGACATTGGTTCGTAACGAACGCCGTGTGGAATTGGCTAATGAAGGTCTGCGTTTCTTCGACCTTCGCCGTTGGAAGGTTGCTGAAAAGACTGTTTTATGAGTTTGGACGGTGTCGGTGCTACCGACAGGACAGTAACCGTGGATGGTGTTCCCCGTCGCTATGTGGAAACATATAAATTCGATCCTTCCAAGCATTACCTGTTCCCGGTACCATCTAAAGACATCGACCTGACCAACGGTTCGTTGACGCAAAATCCGGGATGGAACTAAGCTGGATCTTTCCATCGTAATAAACATTGAAGGGCTGTGTCAAAATGGGGTTTTGATACAGCTTCTTCTTAAATCATAATTAGAAAAACAGTTGATTTTATATGAATTACTATTTTTGGGCAGGTTGTCTGCTTATGGTGGGACTACTGGTCGGATGTCAACCAGGAGAAAAGAAGACATTGGCCGATAAAGGTGAAAATGTCTTTCCTGTCTCCACCCATCGGGCATTGAATCCGATAGCACCTCCGGGCGTATTTATAGCCGATCCGGAAGTAAGGCAAATGCCTGACGGACGTGTCTATATTTATGGTTCGCGCGACGAACCCGGTAACAGCTGGTGTTCGCATTCTTATAACGTGCTTTCTTCTTCCGATCTGGTGAACTGGCATGTGGAGCAATTCTCCTTTGCCACCGAAGGGGTGGGGAAGCAGGTCGACTATACCGACAGGCTTTTGTTTGCACCCGACTGTATCTACCGGGATGGAAAATACTATCTCTATTATTGCCTGGCCGGAGGTGGGGAAGATGAAGGTGTTGCCGTTTCTTCTTCTCCTTATGGTCCGTTCAGGGATGGGAAGGTAATGGAAGGGATAAGCGGTATTGACCCGTCCGTATTCATCGATGATGACGGGCAGGCCTATTTGTTTTGGGGACAATGGCATGCCAGGGGGGCAAAGCTGAGTAAGGATATGCTTTCCATAGAAGGAGCTGTTCATGACAGTTTGCTGACCTATAAAACGCATTTTTTCAATGAAGGCAGCTCGGTCCGCAAAAGAAACGGCATCTATTATTTAGTATATGGAAGCCATTCCCGGCATGGAGAGTCCAACTGCGCTACGTTGGATTATGCGACAGCGACTTCTCCGTTAGGTCCTTATACATACAGAGGGGTCATTATCGATAATTGGGGTAGTGACAGGAATCTGGTGAACAATCATGGTTGCATCACCGAAATCGACGGACAATGGTATATCGCTTATCATCGTCCTACCCATGCAACTGCAACAGGTACCATGCGGAAAGCCTGTCTGGAGCCTATCACATTTAATCCGGACGGCACGATACCTGAAGTAGAAATGACTACACAGGGAATCGCCCGTCCCCTCTCTCCGTTCTACAGGATGGATGCAGCCAGGGCTTGTCTATTGTCAGGCAATGTGATGGTATCCGTACGCAGGCCGGATAACGATATTCCGGTAGAGTATTTGGCAGGTATTCGTGACGGGGATTATGCTTATTGGAAATATTATGACTTTACCGGTACCGATGCCGACCGTTTTATTTGTAAGACATGGGGCAAGAACAGGGCCGCAAAGATAGAAATTCGTTTGGATGGTCCGGAAGGTGAGTTGCTTGGAGTCTGTGATCTGACTCCTATGGAGGGTGAAGTGGCTTATGCCGTTCATGAAACAAAAATTAAACCGGTTACAGGCAAACATGCGTTGGTACTGGTCTTTAAAGCGGTTGAACCGGCAGATACAGAGGATGAAGACTTAATGAATTTGGAGTGGTTTACTTTTTCTACTTCCCATACTCCTCGGTGAAGTGGTATTTTTTGAAAAAAGGACTATAGTTTTGCCTGGTTGGGCATTATACTATAGTCCTGAATTCATCTCAAAATAGAATGATTTCTACTTCTTCTATTCAAAATAAGTTTTCCGGAATAATTCCTTCATTTGTTCATCTGTGAGTAATATCTGCTTATTATCAACCCTCTACAGATGAAGGCAATGAATAAACCCTGGTGCTTCGATACCCGTTTTTCTCCAATTTACCTTCATCGATCAGCTTTTTCAGGTCTTCTAAAGCACGATACTTGGAGCAACCCGTCAGTTCCCGGTAATCGCCACAAGTGATATAATGATGCTTTTCCAGGTATTCCGTCAGCCTGCGGACCCGTTCCCCGAAAGGGGGCAACACACCTTTTCCTTCCGGCATGCGTTCCAGATCCATTGTCTTTAGTTTGTTTTTCAGGTATTTGCCACAGCGGAAATTCACATTCTTGAAGTGGATCGACTCGCTTCGGATCTCCTTCTTATCCATGACCGGACGCGAAGAAAGCGAGACGCTGAAAAAGCCCAATTCCTCCAGTTCGACATTATATCCCTGATCCAGACGGCTGGCCATCACATCGGCAATGACCCGCAACGCCCCTTTTAGATCGGCTCCCGACATTCCGGAGCGAGCTTCCGCCTCTTCTATCAGATCGTTCGTACGGATTGTTCCGTAAGGTACTACACGCGGATGCAACGCCTGTTTTTTCTTATCTCCCGTTGGGTTCGGATTGCGAACCATTCGATATCTTGCACACATATCAGTTGTTTTTTAAGGTGTAACCAGGCATCCGGTAATGCCGGAGTGCTTTCTTATATCTTATTTGTCAGTTATCATACGCTTGTTCGACTGCTGTAGGACGCTTGTAAGACTACTGTTGAATAAGCGTATGACAATTGAAAAACAAGAAAGAATAACGCACTAAAGATATAAATAATAATCGACAGAAGCCTTGTTATCCATAGTTTTTTTTCTTATCTTTAAGCAGAAAATACACCTTGGATCACAAGCAAATGAATGTAACACAGTATAAAGACGGAAGTAAGTCCGTTAAAACCTTTTCACTTAGTGAATTAGTCGATACGATGAAGGGTCGTGCGTCCGGTCGTGCAGTAGAAGAATTCCGGGAAAAACTGGAGGAGTGTCCTCCGGGTTGTCCTTGTCCGGCGGCAAGTAAACTGCCCCGGATTGTTTTTGGTGCCGAATACCGGAAGAAGAACGGAGAGATGAAAATGGCAGCCTACAATGGTCTTGTCCTTCTCGAAGTCGGTAAGATGGAGGCGATTGGTTATCAGTAGCTGAGATCATGCAACATATCCGTAAGCGTAGCCGCCTTAGTTTCAGTAGCACAACGATCAATGGCTTTGGTCGTTTACTGCGCCGAAATAACTATCCTTCTCGCCACGCTTTGCGTGGAAATTTGTATCATGTAGAAGAGATCGGATGATATTCTTCATTTTGTTCATCTGCAAGGCGTTTATTTTTAACGTTATAGCTTTGCAGATGAATAAATGAAGGAAAAAATGGGAAAACATTTAAGCAAGAGTTACGGCAAGAGTTACTTTATTAAAGGCTGCTAATGTGGATGCTCGGTACAATCCGCAGAAGATCAAGGAGTATGCGGAGAAAGTTTTATGAAACTTCAGGTTTCTTGTCGCTGTAGTTCGATTATGTAATATAGGCATCACTCATCGTTATTAAAGGATATTTTTAAATCAGTTCTTTCAAATCATAGTACATTGGAATTGTATCGTCTTCGGCATCGTTAACTAATTGTTTAAATCCGCGTCGCCGCAATCAAACGGTTTTATCTTTTCTAATTCTTCTAACTTTGCTAATTTCATGTTCACATCATAAAGGTTGCTATTTTCTTTATATTCTCGTAAGCTTCCTTTATACGTCTTTTTTCATCGTCAGAAGCTGGTTTCACATCCTTAATGGATTGATTAAAACGCTTTGCGTCTTCTCCAAATATGATTGGAGTCTCTTTTATCGGTTTGGCCATCGTAATAATTGTTTATAGTTTATAAATCCGATACAAAGATAAATATTATTCTTGATCTTTCTCCTATTTAGTCAAGGAAAGATCAAGAATACACGAATGAATTAATACTATCCTGTTTTTGTCAAACATACAAAGCTTCCTTTTCGATATTTCGTTTCAGATACTCATCCATACGATCACGCAATCTTACCAGGTCGACCCGGGATCCTAGCAAAGCTTCAAGCTCAAATTTGATGCGGGCTAATGTGAGTAGATTGGGAGCGGGGGCTTCAAAACAAATATCCACATCGCTATTTTCTGTTTGCTCGCCACGGGCAACACTGCCGAAAATCCCCATACGGACAATACCATATTTACCGGCATGGGAATCCATATATTGCCGTAATAGTGTCAAGTATTCATTTGTCGATTTCATAGCAGTTACCTTTTATGAGGTCAAAGATAGTTCTATTTTTTTGAAAGGGAGATTACTTAGCTTTGTAAAATCCAATCAGGTTCTCCGAATTTCTTTATTGCCTAATTAGAATTAAATCACTAACTTTGCGGCATTTTTAGAAGAAAGATAAATATAACGCGAAATGAGTAAGAAATTTGCCGAATATTCTAAGTTTGACTTATCGAATGTCAATAAAGAGGTGCTGAAGAAGTGGCAGGATGGAGACATCTTCCACAAGAGTCTTGAAATCCGCGAAGGATACCCCTCATTTGTATTTTACGAAGGACCGCCTTCTGCAAATGGTATGCCGGGTATTCACCACGTTATTGCCCGTTCGATTAAGGACATTTTCTGCCGTTACAAGACCATGAAAGGATTCCTGGTCAACCGTAAGGCGGGATGGGATACGCACGGACTGCCGGTTGAGTTGGGCGTGGAGAAAT
>OGJU01001732.1_pt1 | contig 12879 bp, 10 predicted proteins | sample 1572251 | NCBI WGS metagenome assembly OGJU01 (sample SAMEA2582144, study PRJEB24529) | metagenome | biome: Human gut stool | place: China | collected 2011
GTTGAATTGCATATCGCAAATATGCTGTTTGGATGTTGCACTAATTTCTTGACTTGCGATAGCCCGATTTGTACGGTGAATGCGGCTGTTTTCAACATTTTGAAGGGACGCTATTTTGCAACAGCCCCTTTTTTACTGTCAAACCTGCGTGAATGGGGTCGTTTCCTGCGTGAATCGCTGTGTCTAAGCCCCGATGGTTATGTTATAATATGGTCATAAGGGAGGAACTTGAGGATGGAGCTTCGATTTGCGGTCGTAGAAGACCGCCTGCCCGACGCTCAGCGGTTGGAGAGCCTTTTGCGGCTGGCCTTCGGCGGCGGGCAACCATTGGTCTGTGACCATTATGAGAGCGGCGACGCTTTTCTGGCGGCGTTCCCCTCAAAAGAATATCAGGTCATTTTTCTCGACATCTGCATGGAAGGCACCAACGGCATCGAGACGGCGCGCATCCTGCGCCGGGCCGACCCCGACCTGCTGCTGGTGTTCGTGACTTCGTCCCCGGAATACGTATGGGACGCGTTCCCCGTCCACCCCTTCGACTATCTGCTCAAGCCCTACCGGGAAGAAAAGCTTTTCCAGCTGGCCGACGAGCTGCGGCGGGTGCTCTTCCGGGCTGAACCGGAGCTGGAAGTCCGCATCGCACGGCAGCAGGTACATCTCCCCCTGCGGAAGATACAGTACGCCATGGCCCAGAATCACTACGTCCGCATCGTCAGCGACGACGGCGAGTGCCGGGCAGTCTCCACCTTCTCTCAGGTGGAGCAGCTGCTGCGGGCGCAGGAGAACTTCATCGTCTGCAACCGGGGCGTCATCCTGAACATGGACAAGGTGCTCCGGCTGGACTGTGACTGCTTCGAGATGCTGGACGGCACCTGCCTGCCCGTGCGTCAGAAGGACAAGAACTCCCTGTTCGCCCAGTTCACACAATATCAGTTCCGCCATATGCGGCGGGAGCTATGACGCCGAGAGGAGGCCCGACCTTGGACTTTTCTTTATTTGGACGCTATTTTCTGGACCTCGCCATCTTCTACCCAGGGGCATTCCTCTGCCTCGCGCCCCTGTGGGAGCATGTGAAGGCACCCCGGCGCACCGCTGTGCTGACAGCCGCTCTCGTCACGGTCATCTGCCTTGCAGCGGCGGCCCTCTGCGCCATCTTCGAACTCGACAGCAACATCCTGCTTCTGCCCACCCTGCTGGCGGCGTTCTGGCTGCTGCGCTGGCGGGTGGGTCCGGAAGTTTCCGTGAGCCAGACCGCCTTTCTCTTCGCCGTCTCCGGCGTCATGATGGCAGTCTGCTCCCTGCTTTCCGTGGTGCTCAACGCCCGGGCTGAGGTAGGCAACGACGCCCCGGCCTGTCTCGTCTCCACCTCCCTGCTCAAGCTGGGACTCTCGGCAGTGCTCTGCATCATCTTCTGGTTCACCGCCGTCCAGTGGAGCCGCTGGCTGCTGCGGGAGTACCGGGGCGAAGCCTTCTGGCAGTCGGCGTGGCCGCTGCCCGCCATCTATGCGGCTTTCCTCGTCTTCTGCATGCCGCTGGACCCGGGCGTCGTGCTCATCAACCGTCTGATGATCATTTCTGTTCTGGCCGTCTCCATCTCGCTGCTGGGCATCTTTTTGCTGCTGTACGAGATGTATCAGGTGGCCCGGGAATACACCCGCAGCGCCCAGCTCGACCGGGAAAACCAGCTTCTGGCCGTGGAATCCCGCCGCTACACCGAGCTGCGGACCTATATGGAGCAGACGCGGCATCTCCGCCACGACTTCCGCCAGCACCTCCACGTCATCGCCGGACTCACCGAAGCCGGGCAGGTGGATGAGCTGAAAAACTACCTGCACCAGTACGAATCCGAGCTGAGCGAGGAGCGCCCCACCCTCTGCGCGAATCCTGCCGTGGATGCTCTGGCCGGTCACTACGACCACGAGGCCCACAGCCTCGGCGTGCCGGTGGACTGGCGGCTGGAACTGCCCCGCCAGCTGGCCATCCCGGAGGCCGACTTCTGCATGATGCTGGGCAATCTGTTGGAAAATGCTTTCCACGCCAGCCAGAAGCTGCCGCCCGAACAGCGGCAGGTGAAGGTGATGGCCCGGATGCTGAGCCCCGCCATGCTGGGCCTGCTGGTGGAGAACCGCTATGACGGTGTGCTCAAGTGCCAGCAGGGCATCCTCCACTCCACGAAACACGACGGAATGGGCATCGGCCTCGTCTCCATCCAGACGGCCGTTTCCAGATATGGCGGTTCTATGACCGTCGAGACCGAGAACGGTTTGTTCCGGGTGAATATTTTATTGAACCTTTAACCTCTCAGTCTCGCATTCGCTCGATATCTCCCCTACCGAGGGGAGATGGCATTGCGAAGCAATGACGGAGAGGTTGACACAACTAATTAAAGGAGGACTCCACCATGAAAATGACCCGACGCAGCTTCCTCAGCGCTTCCGCTCTCACACTGCTGTCCTGCCAGCTGGCCCCCGCCGCCAGGGCAGACTGCCTTCTGTCCGACCTTTTCCACGGCGCAGACACCGCCCTGCCGCCGAAGCCTCTGACGGCAAAAGTCGTGGACGCCAACCCCTTTATGGGCCGCAGCGAGTCAAACATCCACCACGACTGCTACAACACTGACTCCACCGACGCCATCCTCCCCGTGGGCATCTGCCCCGAGGTCAACGTGGCAATGGAAAAGACGAATCCCAACGCCTCCCCGGCCATCTTCTTCGACAACTTCGATAACCCCGTCAGCCCGTTCCTGGGCGGTCTGGCCATCCGTGACCTCGACGCAGAAGAAGTCCGCACCATCGGCTTTTTCTCTCCTGCCAAGCACGACGGCGGCGGCTATCTCATCCAAAGCTCCTATTCCTTTGTGGACGGGCGCAACCTCATCGTCTGCCCCACCAGCCACAACCATGTGCTGATGCTTCGCGCCACCGACGAGAACGGTACACCTCTGCCGGTTTTTGAAAAGGTACTGGACATCAACATCAAAGAGGCCGCCGAGCGGGTGCTTGGCCGCAGCCTCGAGCAGAATCTGCTCTCCATCGTCTTCGACTACGACGGCAACCTCTGGTTCGTCACCGGCGGCTTCCGCATCTACCCCAGCCGCGGCCAGCAGGGCGCGATGGGCTACATCTCCCACAATGCCATCGACGCCATCCTTGCCGGCGGCACCGCCGACCTCGACCACGAAGTCCATGTCTATGCTCCCGCTCCGGGCGAGGGTGCTGAAAACGGCATTGCCTCCTGCCGGGAGGGTGCGGTCATCCTGACGAACCTTGCCTGCTACCTGCTGCGTGCCAACGGCGGCGTTGAAGTCGTCTGGCGCACCCCCTACGACAGCGTGGGCGCAAAAGACAGCCGCGAAGGCGCTGCCACCACCGGCGGCGGTCTGGCATGGGGCGGCGGCTGCTCGCCCTCTCTGAGCCGGGAGCTGGTCTTCTTCACCGACAACCTCGAGACCGTCAGCCTGATGGCTGTGGACATCCACACCGGCGAAGTCGCCGCCAGCCACCCGGTCATCGACGAGCTGCCCGCCAACATGCCGGTGTCGGTGGAAAATTCGGCCATCGTCTACGACCACGGCAATGGCCGGGTCAGCACCATCGTCTGCAACTGGTTCGGCGCAGGCAGCCCCAACCTCGCAAAGCCCGACAGCGACTCGTCCATCCAGAGCTACGAGAACATCTACGACCGCAACTGGCTGCTCAAGGGCAACTGCATGATCATGCCCGGCGTCGAACGGGTGGACACCATCCGCACCGCCGACGGCTGGACCATGAAGAGCATCTGGTGCCGCGACGATCTCAGCGATACTTCCATGATGAAGCTCTCCACCGCCACCGGCTATATCTACGGCTTCGTGCAGGACGTGGACAGCGGCATGTGGCAGTACATCGTGCTGGACTTCGACACCGGAAAGACCGTCCTCACCGTGGACGTTGCCTCCCTCTACGGCTACAACAACATGGCCATCGGTATGTACGCGGGCCGTGACGGCAACAAGCTCTACTGCCCCACCGGCTACAAAGAGCTTCTCCGCCTGCAGGACCGCTTCGTCTTCCTGCCCGAGATGCCCTACCGGAAGGTCGATCTGGACAAGACCTCCCGCCGGGTGCTCTCGGCGGCAGAGTTCCAGGCCGCAGGCGGCGCCGGCACCCCCGCAAGCTGGCTCCACACCGCCACCCTCGACAACCTCCACCCCGCGACTACTGTTTCTTTCCGCATCAACGGCTTGACCGGAAATGCCGCCGACTATAAACTCTTCGCCCTCGGCACGGATGGCCGCTACCATGAGGTGTCCGACTGGCACTTCGACGATGCCCCGGCCCGTCTCAGCGCGAAGAAGGTCTACACCATCTGCCTCACCGCACAAGACGGCGGCAGCTTCGACCTCTCGCCCGACGCCAAGGAAATCACCCTCTCGGTGGTGCTGGCACGATGAATCTCTAAACCAAAAGCCCATCTGTACCACGGCGCAGATGGCGTTTTCATCGTTACAGCGTTTTACAGGGTGCTCAGCAGGCGGTGGCCGCCGTTCTGGTCGGCGGCATAGCGGGTGGTGCGGTTGACCTGATTGTCCAGCGGCAGGCCCTCAGCGTAGCGCTTGAGGTTGTGGATGAAGATGTCCACGATGTTGTCCAGCGTCTTGGGCAGGCTGAACTTACCGGAGTTGTGGGGCGTGATGATAGCGCCCGGCTCACCCCACAGCGGGTGGTCGGCAGGCAGAGGCTCCGGGTCGGTGACGTCGAGGCCCGCGCCAAAAATTTTGCCGCTGCGCAGGGCCTCCACGAGGGCGTCGCTGTCTACGGTGGTGCCGCGGCCCACGTTGATGAGGATGGCACCGTCCTTGCAGCGGGCGAAGCGCTCGGCGTTGAACAGCTTGTTGGTCTCAGGGGTGCCGGGCAGGCTCAGGGCGATGAGGTCGGCCTCGGGCAGCTCCTCGTCCAGCTGGCTCTGGGCCACCACACGCAGGCAGTAGTCCGGGCAGGGCGTGTCGGGGTGGACCGTGCGGCGGACGCCCACCACCTCAGCGCCCAGCATATGGGCGCGGCGGGCGAAGTTGGAGCCGATGTCGCCCATGCCGACGCAGAGCACCCGCGCCCCGGTGATGCCCCTCACGGGGCGGTCGATGGGAGCCCACTGGCGCTGGTTCTGGCGGTCGCGGTAGAGGAACATATCCTTCTGGATGCCCAACCACATGGCCAGCATCCACTCGCTGATGGCCAGACCGTAGGCACCGGTGGCGTTGGTCACCATGCAGTTTTCGGGCAGGACGCCGGGCTTCAGATAGGCGTCGGGGCCGGCGGAGTTGGACTGGAACCACTCGATGTGCTTGTTCTTGCTGAGCATCGACACCGGTGCGTTGCCCAGCACGATGTCGGCCCAAAGCACATCTTCGGCGTGGACATCGTCCAGTGCGTTGAAACGGAATTCAAATTCCGGCACGGATGCCTCCAGCGCGGCGCGGTGGGTGTCGTTCAGAGGCAGACATACCAAAACTTTTTTGTGCATAGGGATACCCTCACTTCCTGTGTATTCTTCTATAAGAATACTCTCCCCCGCCCCGCTCCGCAAGAGGCAAAATGGCCGCTTTCTTAAGAATTCCTTAGGATCTTATCCCACAAATCCCAAGAAGTATGTGATAAGCTGTCCACAATGCAGAAAATCTGCTATACTGATACTATCTTTCCGCACGGTGGTGACGCCCAATGTGGATACTATCTACACACAGGCATGGCTGGATCTTTCGGAGGAACCGATGATTTATGTCGTTCCGGCGACCAACCGCTTCTTCAATGTTCAGGTTCTGGATGCGTGGACGAATACAGCAGCCGTTCTGGAAGAACCGGGCATCTATGCGATCGTCCGCTCCGGCTGGCAGGGAACGCTTCCAGAAGGTGTCCGAAAGATCGAAGTTCCTACAACGACCGTCTGGACGATCGCCCGTATCGTTCTCTCTGGAACAGAAGACCTGCCGAATGTCTATGCGATCCAGGAGCAGATGCAGCTGACGCCGCTATCGATGTATACATCGGGCAGTTATGTACCTCCGAAGGGCAGCTATATACCGGAAAATGACTTTATTCCGGTGAACAAAGTTCTGGCAATGACTCCGAAAGAATTTTTTGACACGGCGAATGATCTGATGGTGCTGAACCCGCCCGCCCCAGAAGATGCCGCGCTGCTCCGCAGGCTCGCAGCGCTCCATGTAGGGCCGGGAGAGACCTTCGATGAAAGCCTGCTTGGTCTGGGCGGAACGCTGCGCTGGAAAATGATGCTGTTGCAGCTCAAGAGCAAGCTGACCGAACAAGCCACACAATATGCCCGGCAGATGGGACAGTGGATCTACTATGGAGACCCCATTGGCGATTTTGGCACCGAATATACCTACCGGACGATGGTAGCTCTGATCGGACTGGGCGCGAACACAACGGATATCGCCATCTACCCCAAGACTGAGGTGGACAGCAGCGGCAATACCCTGACCGGAAAAAGAACCTACAAGTTGCATTTTACCAGTTTTCCGCCGACGGTGGACAACGGATTCTGGTCGGTAACGGCTTACGGCGATGACGATTTCCTGATCGATAATCCCATCGGCCGCTACTGCGTGAATGACCGCTCGGGTCTCACGCCCAATGCCGACGGCTCTGTGGATGTGATCCTCTCTGCGGATGCCCCGGAGGATACAACAAACTGGCTCCCCATCGCAAAGGGCGGCTTCCATCTCTTCCTGCGCATCTATAAACCGGACTGGAACACGCTGAACAACTGGCAGGCACCTACGGTCGATGTAAGATGATCTGAGATCCTATGCGAAAGTAAAAGGAGGAACCCCGCAATGAAGATGACCCGCAGAAATTTTATTTCCACCTCAGCCGCCACAATGCTGGCGTGCGGAGTATCCTTGTCTGCTCATGCAGCCGGAAGTGAGTCTGAAAACGGTCTGAATTTTATTACCGATATTTTCAGCGACCCAGCGAAACCGGGAACAACACAGGATGCAACGCCCCTGACTGCCGAGAAGAATGCGGAATGGTACAGCAAGCTGGATTTTTCCGACCGGCGGGAATTTGGCAATGCTGAGCGCGGAATGCTGGACAACGCGGAAGAAACGATCATCTACAACGATGACGGAACGACGGCATGGGATCTGCCAAGCTACGGCGACCTGAGCGGCGATGCGCCGGATACGGTCAACCCAAGCCTGTGGCGGAATACGCAGCTCAACGCAAAAGCCGGACTGTATGAGGTTTGCAACGGCATATATCAGGTACGCGGGTTTGATATGTCCAATGCGACCTTCATCCGCACTGACAACGGCTGGATCATCTTTGACGTGCTGATGTGCAGGGAAAATATGCAGGCAGCCAAAACTCTGATGGAAAAACGCTTCGGCACGCTGGATGTCAAGGCTGTGTTGTACAGCCACTCCCATGTGGATCACTTCGGCGGTGCAGAAGGTGCGATCGACCGGAACAATGTGGCAGATTCCAGCCTTTCCATCGAGCAGCAGCTTGCCTCTGGAAAGACGGTCGTTCTTGCTCCGGAAGGTTTCCTGAAACACGCCATCAGCGAAAATGTCTATGCAGGCATCGCCATGGCGCGCCGCGCGCAGTATCAGTATGGTACGGTGCTGGAAAAAGGCTCGAAGGGCGCGCTCTCGATCGGCATCGGCATGGGGCAATCCACCGGTCAGGTGGCACTCATTCCGCCGACCTTTGAAATCGGTTCGGATACGCCTGCACTGACCATCGATGGGCTAAAGATCGAATTTCAGCTCACACCGGGTACAGAAGCGCCCGCAGAGATGAACGCTTATTTTCCGAAGTACCGCGCCCTCTGGATGGCAGAAAACTGCACCGGTACGCTGCACAACCTGTATACTCTCCGCGGTGCGCAGGTCCGGGATGCGAACGACTGGGCAAAATACATCATCGAGGCAGATCAGAAGTTCTGCGACAAGACCGATGTGGTCTTTCAGAGCCACAACTGGCCGCACTGGGGCAAGGAGATCCACGAGTATCTGCTCAACACGGCGGCAATTTATAAGTTCATCCACGACCAGACCCTGCACTACATGAATCTGGGTTACACTTCCACTGAGATCTCTTCCATGATCTCTCTGCCGGACGCACTCGAAAAGGTCTGGTATACCCGCCAGTATTACGGTACATTGTCGCATAATTCCAAGGCGGTCTATCAGAAATATCTGGGCTGGTACGATGCGAACCCCGTCGATCTGGACCCGCTCCCTCCCAGCGAAACAGCGAAAAAGTTGGTGGAGTATCTTGGCAGCACCAATGCCGTTCTGCTTAGGGCGAAAAAGGACTACAACAAGGGCGAATATCAGTGGGTCGCCCAGATCACGAAGGAGCTGGTGTTTGCCGACCCCACCAACCAGAAGGCGCGCAATCTTTGCGCAGACGCGCTCGAACAGCTGGGCTATCAGGCGGAGTCCGGCGCCTGGCGCAATGTCTACCTGATGGGTGCAGCCGAATTGCGGAGTGGCAATCTGTCCGGCCGCGCCCGCACAGCGAACGGCCTCACCAACAGTATGCGGGCGATGACGGTTTCCATGCTGCTGGATTATATCGCGATCCTGTCGGATGGCAATGCTGCACAGAACGATGACCTTACTTTGAATCTGAACGTGACAGATGAGAACGAACAGTTCTACGTCACCCGTAAAAACGGCGTACTGCTGGCTTATCCGGGCGAAAACCGTACAGATGCGCAGGCGTCTGTCACCTGCAAGCGGCTCCAGCTGTTTGCCCTGATGACCGGTCAGCAGGCAGGACAAGTTCAGATCACAGGCGATGCCACCGTCCTGAAACGCCTGCTGGCGTACGCCTCGAAGTTTGAAAAGACCTTCAATATTATTGAACCGTAATAATGTCTTGGTCTCCGTCCAGCGGATGCAGTTCACGGGTTTTGGGTGTTCCCAACAAGCCTTTTGCAGCGCAAAATAGTGTCTGTATCATCACAGTCGTCAGCTTCAAAGAGGTCTTTGAAGCTGGCGGCTATTTTTTTTTTGCATCCCGAAAAAACCGCTTATCATGAAACGCTATCAGATCAGCATCTCGTTCAACTTCGGCTTCACCCCATACATCGAGGGGGAGTAATCTGTCCGCCTGCAAAATCAGGCATTTGGCTGATTCTCGATGCAGCCTCTAAGAAAGCAAAAAGAAAAGCACCGTACTTCAAACGAAGTACAGTGCCTTTTTGGTGGAGAATAGCGGGATCGAACCGCTGACCTCTTGCATGCCATGCAAGCGCTCTCCCAGCTGAGCTAATCCCCCATAGCTGGCGTGTCATTCCTGACGACGTGTGTTATTATACCAGCCAAAAGGAGAGTTGTCAACAGCTTTTTTCAAATTCGTGCAAAAAAGTCCCGCCGGGTGCATTTCTGCCTCCGGCGGGACTTGCGTCCAGAAGAACTCAGGCTTTGGTGTACTGACGGTCGAAGATCTGGGGTGCTGCCTTGATGAGCAGCACAGCGCCCACCACAGTGATGAGCGTCTCCGGCAGCATATAGCTGGCGTTGTACACGAGGCTGTAGGTCCAGGCGCTCAGACCCTCATTCAGGTTGCCCCAGACGAGGACGCCGGACAGGAAGCTGCACATGAAGCGCAGGAAGCCTGCGATGGCCGTACCGACGGCCACGCCGACCATCCGGTTCTTGAAGGGGCGGGCGAAGAACTCTGCGGTACCCAGAGCCATAAAGGCCACCAGATAGTCCAGCAGGATCTCGCCGAGGAAGTAGATGAAGGTGGGCGTCGGGGGAGCCCAGAAGCCCAGCAGCATCTGCAGGCAGCCGTTCACCAGACCGGTGAACAGACCCCACTTGACGCCGTGGCGGAAAGAGACGAGCACGAAGGGCAGCATACTCAGCAGAGTGACGCTGCCGCCGTTGGGCATGGTGAAGATCTTGATGTTGGCCAGCACGGTGCCGATAGCCACCATCAGCGCGCACTCCACCAGCACCCGGGTCTTGGAGTAGGATTTCGACATGAGGATTCCTCTTCTCATAATAATAGTACACAAAAACAAAAATACGCCTGCTTTTGTTGGCAGGCGCACGGGCTGTTTGTGAAAATCGGGACCTTTCCGCAAACTACCTACGCCGGCATTACCCGGATCAGGTTCAAGGGTCTCTGCTTCCAGCAGATCTCAGCCTCACGGCGCCCCTGTTTTCATGTCCGCTTTCAGTATAGCCGCTCTCCGCCAAAAGTCAAGTCCCCGGCGGTATATCGGCCCGCCGGGTCACATATTCTGGAACAAGCACACTTTGGCGGGAGGGAGCAGTCATGAAAGGTGATCCGGAACAGCGGGCGCTGCTGCTGGGAGAGTACATCGTGGAGCATGGGGCCACCGTGCGGGCGGCGGCGCGGGCCTTCGGCTGCAGCAAGTCCACCGTACACAAAGATGTGTCGGTGCGGCTGCGGACGGTAGGCCCGGAGCTGTTCCGGCAGGTGCAGATGGTGCTGGCCCGGAACAAGGCTGAGCGCCATCTGCGGGGCGGCGCGGCCACCCGGGAAAAATACCACAAGCCTCGTTAACGGAAAGCGGCGGTGTCCAGACACCGCCGCTTTGTCATGTCATCTGGTGGAACTGCTCCAGCGCCGCCTTTTCCAGCCGGCTCACCTGTGCCTGGCTGATGCCGATCTCCCGGGCCACCTCCATCTGGGTCTTGCCTTTGAGGTAGCGCAGTTCCATGATGCGCTTTTCGCGCGGGGTGAGGCCCGCCACGGTCTGGCGGAACTGCAGGCCGCTGATCCAGCTGTCCTCGCCGTCGGGGTCACGCACCTGGTCGATGACGTACACCGCATCGCCGCCGTCGGCGTAGACCGGTTCCTCAAGACTCAGAGGCTCCACCACCGATTCCAGCGCCGCCGACACCTCGCGGCGAGACAGACCGGTCTTCTGGGCGATCTCGTCCACAGTGGGCTCACGGCCCAGCTGCTTTTCCAGTTCCTCGCGGGACTGCATGGCCCGGTAGGCCGTGTCCCGGAGGCTGCGGCTCACCCGCAGGGCGTTGTTGTCCCGCAGGAACCGCCGTATCTCGCCGATGATCATCGGCACGCCGTAGGTGGAGAACCGCACCTGCTGGGCCGGGTCGAAGTTGTCGATGGCCTTGATGAGCCCGATGCACCCCACCTGAAACAGGTCGTCCATGTTCTCGCCCCGCTGCGAAAAGCGCTGCACCACGCTGAGCACCAGCCGCAGATTGCCCTCTATCATGCTCTGGCGGGCCTCTTTGTCCCCGGCCCGCGCCCGGGTAAGCAGGTCGCGCTTCTCCTGCTCGGACAGTATCGGCAGTTCGGCGGTGTTCACGCCGCACAGCTCAACCTTGTTGTACATCCCCTACCCTCCGGTTTCGTTTCAGTTTCACCGGAAGTATGGCCGCAGGGGCAGGATAACATTCATTCCAAATTCAGGGGGGCTACTCCCCCAGCTGTTCCCTCAGCTGCCGTATGATCCTTTTCTCCAGCCTCGAAATATAGCTCTGGCTGATGCCGATGGCGTCTGCCACCTCCTTCTGGGTCCGCTCCACGCCGTCCAGCAGGCCGAAGCGCAGCTCCATGATCTGCCGCTCCCGGGGCGAGAGCTGCTCCACCGACCGGCGGAGGCTGGCCCGCTCGGCGTCCTGTTCGAGACGCTGGCCCACCTGATTCTCCTCGCTGCTCAGCACGTCCGACAGCAGCAGCTCGTTGCCGTCGCCGTCGATGTTCAGCGGCTCGTCGATGCTGGCCTCCTGCCGCCGGTTGGAGCTTTTGCGCAGATACATCAGGATCTCGTTGCCGATGCAGCGGCTGGCGTAAGTCGCCAGCTTGATGCTCCGCTCGGGCGTGAAGGTGTTCACAGCCTTGATGAGCCCGATGGTGCCGATGGACACCATATCCTCCGAGGGGACGCCGCTGCCCTCGTATTTCTTCGCAAGGTACACCACCAGCCGCAGGTTATGGGTGATGAGCTCATCCCGGGCGGCGGGGTCTCCGTCGGCCATCCGGGCCAGAAGAGCTTTTTCCTCTTCCGGGGTCAGGGGCGGCGGCAGACCCGGCCCGCCGTTCAGATAATGTACGCCGCCCGCCCAGCTCAGTCTGGCCCAGAGGCGCTGCAAAAGATTTACAAATCGTTGAAACACAGGCACATTCCTCCCACTGTATTGTCATTTACCCAGCAGCGCCGCCGTTTCCGCGCTGACGAGAGCCGTCCATCCGCCCGGCGGAGGCGGCATATCGCAAAACGCTGCGTATATTCCGTCCTGTTTTCTACCGTTTGACGCAAGCGCGGCAGGCAGGGCGGGCAGCAGACAGTGTCCCGCGACGGTCTGACAGGGTACGAACCGCACGCCCCAATCCGGGCGAGGCTCTGCGCCGACGCCCGCGAGGCAGGCGTCCAGATACGCCCTCACCCCGGCGGGCAGAGGCACGGCATCCAGCCGCACCAGCACCACCGCCCGGCCCGAAAGCGGCTCCTGCACATGGAAGCCGGTGTCGCAGAAGACGCTCAGCGGGACGACCTGCCCGGCCACCGACAGCTCCGCCCCAAAGCAGGCCGGGCCGCTGCGGCCCAGAACGTGCAGCACTCCCTCTACCACGCCGCAGACCCCCGCTGTGGACGCCAGCAGCAGCCCCGGCGACACCGGCAGATAGAAGCTGAGGTTATTGCAGGCCGCACCGGGCAGGAAAAGCGCCCCCGTGAGGGTCAGATTGAGCAGGACGAACCACGCCGTGAGCCGGGCAGTGTTCCGCGCCCCCTGCCAGCCGTAGGCAGCAGCTACGCAGAGGGCGGCGGACATACCTTTATAAGTAAAGGCCAGCGGCCAGGGGGCGGTGGGGGCCAGCAGGGCCAGCGACGACACTGCCGCCGCCCCGGCACCGC
>OGJU01001742.1_pt1 | contig 12811 bp, 8 predicted proteins | sample 1572251 | NCBI WGS metagenome assembly OGJU01 (sample SAMEA2582144, study PRJEB24529) | metagenome | biome: Human gut stool | place: China | collected 2011
GTGTACACTGATAAAACTGGGGAACACCAAGAAGCTACTATGGACGATGGTATGTTGTACGGCGGCGACAGCGGTACTGTAATCAAGAAAAAACTTAACAACCAAGTAAATGTTAAGGGCGGTATTACAGATCCAACTAAATTCACTGCAGATGACAATATCGGTGTTGTATCCGATGGTACTGATACATTGAAAGTTCGCTTAGCGAAAGACCTTAAAGGCCTTGATACTGTAACAGCAGCTAAAACTGTAACAGCTGGTACAGCTACTGTAGGTAAACACGAAGTAACTAAAGCTGATGGCACTAAAGAGACTGGTAACTATGTAACAGGTCTTGATAACAAAACTTGGGATGCTGATAATATCGTAACTGGTCGTGCAGCTACAGAAGACCAATTAAAAGAAGCTTTATCTAGCCAAACTAATGCAGGTCTTAAATTCGATGCTAACGTGGGTGGAACTAAGACTAACAAATTAGGTTCCACTGTCATCGTAAAAGGCGAAGGCACTGCAGCTGATGCTAAGTACAGCGGCGAAAACATCAAAACATTCATCGATCAAGATAAATCTGGTAACACAACTATTAACGTGAAGATGAATAAAGACATCGTTGCTGATTCCATCAAAGTTAATAAAGATGGTAGAGATGGCAAAGATGGTGTATCCATTACAGGTCCTACTGGTACTGCTGGTACAGACGGTAACAATGGTAAAGTAGGTATCACTGGTGCTGATGGTAAAGACGCAGTTTCTATCTCCGGTAAAGACGGTGTAGGCCATATCGGTTTAACTGGCCCTGCTGGTACAAACGGCAAGGACGGCTCCAACGGTATCGACATGTCCGTTAAGAATGGTTACGACGATCCTACTAAGGGCGTGAAAGGCGAAAAAGGTGTAGATGGTGTAGATGGTATTACGCGCATCGTGTATACTGATAAGACTGGTGAGCACCAAGTAGCTACAATGGACGATGGCATGTTGTACGGTGGCGATAGTGGTACTGTAATCAAGAAAAAACTTAATAACCAAGTAAATGTTAAGGGTGGCGTTACAGATGCGACTAAACTTTCCGCAGAAGATAACATCGGTGTTATTTCTGATGGTACTGATACATTGATGCTTCGTTTAGCAAAAGACCTTAAAGGCCTAAATTCTGCTACTTTCAATAATGGTACAAATGGCAACACTGTTATCAACGGTGGTGGCATGACTATTAATAATGCAGCAGGTAACCCGTTGACATCTATCACGAAAGACGGCGTTACAATTACAGATGGTCCATCTATGACTAAAGATGGTATTGACGCTGGTAGCAAGAAAATCACTAACGTAGCTGATGGTACAATTGGCGCAGGTAGTAAAGATGCTGTAAACGGTGGTCAATTACACTCCGCTGTAGAAGGTCTTAAAACTAAAGGTTTTGGTTTAACCGCTGAAGATGGCAACTCTGTTAAGAAGCCTCTTGGCGATACTGTAACTGTGAAAGGTGACGGTACAAACATTACTACATCTGTTGATAATGGTGCTGTGAAAGTAGCATTGAGCAGAGACCTTAATGTAGACACTGTAACTGCAAACACAGTAACAACAGGCGATACTAAGATGGATACAAATGGTGTAACTATCAAAGATGGCGCTAATGAAGCGGTTAAGTTGACTAAAGACGGCTTACAAATCAACGATGGTGCTGATAAAGCTGTTACAATCAACAAAGATGGTTTAACTATCGAAAACGGTCCTAAGGTAACTAAAGACGGCATCGACGCTGGTGATAATAAAATCACTAACGTAGCTGATGGCACAATCGGCGCAGGCAGTAAAGATGCTGTAAACGGTGGTCAATTACACTCCGCTGTGGAAGATCTTAAAGCTAAAGGCTTCGGTCTTAAAGCTGAAGATGGTCAATCTGTGAAGAAACCTCTTGGTGAAGTAATCGATCTCAAAGGTGATGGCAACATCAAAACATCTGTAGATGGCACTGCTATCAAGATGTCCTTGAACGATACAATCACTCTTGGTACAGATCCTGCTAAACAAGTTAAAATTGATGGTACTACTGGTACAATCTCTGCAGCGAATACTGTGAAAGCGGGTGATGCTGTTGTAGGTAAGCAAGAAGTAACTAAAGCTGACGGTACTAAAGAAACTGGTAACTACGTAACTGGTTTGGATAACAAAACATGGAATCCTAATGACCCTAAAGCTGTTTCCGGTCGTGCGGCTACAGAAGATCAATTAAAAGTTCTTAACGACGACTTTAATGAAAAAGTTAAAAACGGTCGCGTATTCCAAGGTGACCAAGCTGGTAACGATGGTAAAGTAGTTAAGGGTTTAGGTGATACAGTAAACATTAAGGGTGGCGCTGATGTAACTCGTCTAAGCGACAACAACATCGCTGTGTTGAAAAATGCAGCTGGTGATGGCTACGATATCAAGTTGGCTAAAGATCTTAATCTAAAAGATGGTTCTACATCTTATACTAAAGTTGTACCTGGTGCTGGTCCAACACCTGGATATACAGTAGATACTAGAGTAGATGGTGGCGGCATTACAATCACTCCATCCATCAATGGTACACCTGTTCCAGGTCGTACAGTAACTCTTACAGAAAATGGTTTAAACAATGGTAATAACACTATTACTAATGTGGCACCTGGTGTAAATGGTACTGATGCAGTTAACGTAAATCAATTGCGTAATGCTGTAAGTAGTGTGGATGGTAAAATCGCTGATGTAGGCGCTGCAAGTGCTGCAATGGCTGGTTTGAAACCATTACAATATGACCCATTAGAACCAACACAAGTAATGGCTGCTATAGGCAACTATAAAGGTAGCACGGCTGCTGCTATTGGTGTGGCTCATTATACAAATGAATCTACAATGCTTCATATGGGCTTATCCTTAGGTGCTCATGATAACATGGTTAATGCTGGTGTATCTTATAAATTCGGTACATCTGATGCCAAAAAAGCGATTCCAGAACGTTACAAAGCAGGTCCTATCAGCTCTGCATATGTAATGCAAGATGAAGTGACTGCATTGAAAGCAGAAAACTTGCGCATGAAACAACGTGATGAAGAATTATCCGCTAAGTACGAACAAGTACAACGTGATAATGAAGAAATGAAAGCTCAAATCGCAATGCTCATGAAACAAGCTGGTCTTACTAAATAATCACTTAATTGAGAGTGTACCGAGTATATAATACATACGAAAGCCGCTCTATATAGAGCGGCTTCCTATGAGGAGAATCTATGAAATTAATTAAATTATTACCATTAGTGGCAATTGCTGGCGCATGCTTAGTTGGCCAAGTTGATGCCGCTAAAGATGAGTTAATGATGCCTGAACCAGATGCAAGACCTTTCACTGTTAATCAAGTAGAAACATCTATCGTTGTTCCTAGTGAAGAAGTTAGAGAAACTGTAGCTGAGTTTACAGCGTTCCAATTAGCTCAACACAACAAAATCATTCAAGACGACAATCGTATTATGATTGGTCAACAACGTTATCGCAATAACGTGTTGTACTATATGAATGTTCGTCGTAGCTGGTACATCGTGAGTCATCGCTATAAAGAAGATAGCTATGCACGCTTGGCACTAGATCGCTTGTACAAAGATTACGAAACATTCTTTATGCATAATATTATTGTAACTGAATCTAGCCAATTTAATTATTCTCAACGTATCTTACAGATTCTTGAGGAAAACGTAGAAACTATCAATAATGATGAATTGCGTTTCTACATGAATGAAATGGTTATTTATAGCTTGCAACAAGCAATGAAAGACGGTAATAACCGTGTAAAAGTACTTAACTAGAAGTACAAATATTCTTAATTGAATACGTAAGGGGCTGTAACAGAATGCGGTTTTACCGCATTCTAGTTGCACTCCCTTTAAAATATAAGAAACACCAAGAAACTTAGGTTTGTAAAATCGTATGTTTTCTTGGTGTTTTTTGTTTTTAGACGCACTTAAATAGACCATTAGGCCTATTTAAAAATTTCTTGGTTTAAGCAGTTTGTTTTGCAGTAAATAATGGTGTATTAATTCGTCCTGCTTGTATTCTGTTATGTAATTTTGCTAGATTGAATCCCATGGCCAACAGTTATAACATCTTATGCACGTTTCCACTGCCACGGTGTAACAATCGTCTAAAATGGATCTGTACTAATTCCATATGTTGTACTTCAATTTCTTTGGCTAAGAAAGTATATATACATTCATCATTCATACAATGGGTCTCTAGCCCTAATTCATTCCAGATGTCTTGCTTTAATATAGCTAATTTAGATGGTAATATATCTAGTCTTTTTTGTACTGCTTTTCGCCAGACAAAGGTGTATTTATTGGCATTCCTTTCAGTATACATCTACGAAGTAAACCATTATGCCTTTCGTTTGACCCACGTTCCCAAGCAGAATAAGGTCGAGCAAAATAAATAGACAAAGTTTCATTTCTAAATCAGATATCTCTGAAAATTCCACCCCGTTATCTGCAGTTATTGTTTGCATAAGCAGGCTAGATTAACATCTTTAAACGTATTTAACCATGCATGCAGTGTTTCTTTTACATCAGTAGCCCGTGCTGAGGGACATCGTAAAGCCACATACAATCTGCTTTTACGCTCAAGTAAAGAGATTAAAACATGGTCTGTCTTATCTTTTGTTCCACGGACGGTATCTAATTCCCAATGTCCGAATTCCTCGCGCGTTTCAATATTAGGATCGCGAAGCTCTATGGATTTACCAAGCTCTCGGTTATGTTTAGCATATCCAACAGCAGCATCAAAGGACCAATGATCATCTAGCGTCTTGCTTTCAATCCAATTTATAAAAGATTCTATAGCACCAACTTTCATGGTATTAAAGGAGCCCACACGTTGTCTTTCATATGTTGCTTGTCCAGAATCAGCTAAATATACAAGTTGAGATTTACCTTGTCGAATTTGAATTACAGTATCGTGTTTTAATTCTGTATAAATAGTTGTTCTAGAACGGCCCAGTGCACGTGAAACTGCAGAAATACTATCTCCTAGAACGATTCTCTTTTCTAAATAAAATCGTTCTTTGAAGTTTAAGTGTTTGTGCGTAATGTCGTGTTATGATTATTGTAGTCCATAGTGATTACCTCGGTTGTATTTTGATTAGACACCTAAATCATAACACAAGGTTCACTATGGATTTTTATTTGTTCAGTTTCATTCTACAATTAAGCAAAACAATTTATTCTTGGATCCATCGTGGTTTTCTTGCTGTAACAGCAAAAGTACTTCGCCGGAAAGGCAAAAAGCCTGGTGTACAAGAAAAGCGTGGACGGTTTAATGTGGAAAAGACCATTAAGGACCGACCTCAAGAAGTTGAAAACCGTAAGACTTTTGGTCATTGGGAACTAGATACAATGGTGTCTTCCAGAGGTCAAAGTAAAGGTTGTTTAGCTACATTTGTTGAACGTAAAACTCGATTCTATGTAGCAATAAAAATGGACGACCGAACTAAGGACTCTATGTTTTTAGCTATTAGTTCCCTATACAACACATTAACAAGTAAATTACTTAAAACCTTTTCAGTGGACCGTGGTAAAGAATTTGCGTGCTTTGAACAGGTTGAAAACGAGTTTGGGATACCAATGTATTTTGGTGATGCCTATGCAGCATGGCAACGTGGCTCTAATGAAAATAGTAATGGGTTACTTCGAGAGTTTTTTCCTGAGAAAACCGATTTAGCTAAAGTAACACTAGATAAACTAACAGAAGCACTAATGCTGATTAATAATCGACCTAGAAAATGCCTTGGGTTTAAAATACCATTTGACATGCTTAAACATGAGATTAAAAAATTGATTTAATTTTGTCGCATTACTTGTTGCAATTCATCATATCAAAATTGATAAGCAATAAAAAATAGCAGCTACAAACCCCTTTAAGGGCTAGTAGCTGCTATTTTTATATGCCGAATAGGCTAATTATTTTCTAAAAAATCCCAATCCTTCAATATGTAGTAATTTTTGTTCTAAATATTCTTCGCTCGGTACGATGAACGTAGTTCCGTCACTATTGGTACGTTCTATCTTTAAATTAGAATCCATAATAGCTATCAATGCTTCTTTGGTGGTTGGTTTTTCAAGCAATCTCATGACGAATAAGAGGCCGTGGTCCACAGTTTGATCGATTTGATTATACATATTGCCTACGGTCATATATTGTTGGCCACCACCTTCGGTGAGTGTTTCTATGTATTTAATAAATCGTTCTGGAATATATGTCTTATTTTCTATAAACGGCAATTGCTCGTATCTTTCACCAAGAACGTAAACCTGTCCCACGATAGCCAATAGGAACAATCGTTTATATATAGCATCCATATCGATATCGATATGAGGATGATGCTCTTTCACATAATTCACTACATCATGTACATTGAATGGTTTTCTAAGGTCCATCAATTCCTTAATAGAAATAAATACGGGATTTGTCCATTCTGGTGGCACTCCATTAAATTCATTGATGGCTGTATAGAAATAGAGTTTGTTTAATGTGTCTATCGTAACGGTTTCGTTGCGAATAATTCTGTCTGCATTTCTCGGTTTAGTGAGTAAAGCCATGCGGAACTGTGTATCGTAGACATAGTCGTAATACTGTTCCTTATCCACATGATTGCCTTGGGATAGGGCGTTGATGTTTTCTACCACCGCATCGTCGAGCCATGTAATAAAGGAGCGTTGTAACGACTCATCACCAACATAGGTGCAACCTAAACGTTCGGCCCGTTCCACAAACTGTGATACATACACAGGGTCATTGAAGGTTTCTAGATATTCGTGCCCTACATAATAGTCATTTGACTCGATTACACGGTTGATATTGTTGATTTTGTAATCAGATTGTACACGAGATCGCTCGTCCATCTTCATCGTTTCAGCGATGAGCTTTAACACATTCTTCGTATACACCGTACGATCTTTTAAGGAATCATTAGGTGCATGTTTTTCCGAATAGAGCATGATGTCGCGCAGCTGTTCCAGACGTTTCCAACCAGGATACGTATTATAGGATATATAAGCGATACCGCGGTTAGATAGATTACGATTACAAATGGAGAGGATTTTATCCTTTACCACATCTGGTACCCAAGACCAAATGCCATGCACCAAAATGTAATCAAAGGTACCAAAATCGTCATCGATATCCATAATATTCTTTTCTAGCAATGTCACATTCGTAAGACCCATCGATTGAATGAGCTCATTACCATGCTGTACTTGCACTGGTGAAAGGTCGATACCTGTGAAAGTCGCTTCTGGATAATACAACGCTTGGGGAATAATATTCCCACCGCAAGATGAACCTAGCTCTAATACGCGAGCCCCTTTAAGAGGTGCTGGGTTAAGTCCATATATTTTGCCCTTCGCTAGGAGTGAGTTAATATTTGTATTTGGGAATGCCTTGGAAACATAGAGAAAATTGTCATACGAATCTTTTAACTCATCAATCCCCGCTTGCGCCTCGGCTATATCATGAGCTGGTGGTGCAATATGTTGTGCTACAGTCGGCTCAGTTGTTTGTGTATCTAATTCTGTGTTTTTATTTTTCATATGAAAGTCCCCTTAGTACTAACCTCTTTATTTACTTAGTATACTATAAAGACATTTTTTATGCATATATTTTAAGGAAGGTACAGATGGGAATAATTGCATAATTTATTTGGTCTAAGCAAGTAGAATGTGTAGCAACTGTTTTATTTATTGTCCAATATGCTGATGGTATTACAGAACAGGAAATTATTAATCAATTTACAGAATGGTCTCAACGTAAAGCTGAGGAATTTACTATTCTTTGGAACCAATCATTTTTATGATTGGTTCCATTTTTTGCTCAAAATCTGAATACATACTTTGCATCTACGAACGTGACGTGGTCCATAGCTTACTAGCTGTATAACTTGACTATGTTGTTAGCGCTCTCTATATAACCATTAGAAAATGATTGGTAGTAGGCATATAATCTCACATCCTACTTTTAGAATTTTGATACTTTTTTTGTAAAGCAGGTGAGTTTTATATGCTCGTTTTCATGTCCAAAATATTCCCTGTGTATTTTCCCGAAATAAACAGTTTTATGAAATTTAAAAAAATGAAATAATGGCGATATAACAAAGTAAATTGAAAGTTAGAAAACATGGATAATATATGAATTTTTATTATATCGATATTTGTGAAAGTCATTAAAACGATAAATGGATAATTTATAAGTAAAACTGATATATTCATCGAAAAAACTAGTAGCATATCGAAAATTATTGAAAGACCAATTCTAAAGAACAAAAAAATACTCATAAAATGTATGTTTTTTATGTAAAAATATAAAATTAATATAAATGAAATTAAAATATTGAAAATAAATGAGTGAAAAATGAAGAAAGCTATTTACAAGAAGCCTTTTTTCTGCTATCTTATATATGACGCAAAATGAGTAAAAAATGAAACTCTGTAAAATCGATAGTTTTGGACAGCGTTTAATGTATATATACTGACTCATCGAATTGTAAGAAATCATTTTGATTGTAATTGTGTCTAACTAAGAAAGGGGTTCATAGTTTCTATGAATAAGATTTTTAAAGTTGTTTGGAGCAAAACTAAAGAGTGCTACGTAGTAGTATCTGAAGTAGCGAAAAACAATGGTGGAAAGAAAAAAGTGTTAGCTAGCGTATTAGCTGGTTTGGCAATGGTAGGCGCTGGCGCAATGGGTACACCGGTACATGCGGATGTAAACTTAGGTAATAGCGCGGTTAATATTTCTCCTAACGGTACTTATAATGGTTCTAATACTGTAGGGAAAAACTCTGTAGTTGTTGGTTATCAAAACAAAACTGACAACAATTCGGGTACATTAGCATACGGTGCTAATAATACTGCTTATGGTGATAGTGCATTTGCCATTGGTAATAATAACGTAGCTAAAGGTGGTAATGCCTATGCAATGGGTAATACTGCAGAAGCTTTAGGTACAGTTGCACTTGCGTTTGGTAACCAAGCAAAAGCTTTGGCTAACTATACTGTGGCTATGGGGTCTGGTGCCAATGCATCTAATGAAAATGCTGTTGCTGTAGGTCGTAGAACTAAAGCAGCTGGTGTAGCTGCTGTTGGTATGGGTTTAGAGGCTAATGCAGCAGGTGATAACTCTGTAGCTATTGGTAAAAATAATACAACTACTGGTGGTGCAGGTGGTGTTGCTATCGGTAATACAAATACATCTACTGGCGATCGTGCGATTTCTATTGGTGAATCTAATAATTCTCAAAAAGAAGATACAATCACAATGGGGTATAGCAATACGGCATCTGTTGGTGGTGCTATTGCCATTGGTCAAAATAATGAAGCAAACTCTGGTGGTTCTGCAGGTAATACGATGATTGCTATCGGTCGTGATAACAAAGCGAAAGCACAGGATACTATAGCTATTGGTCGTGAAACTACAGCTTCAAAAGATTTATCAGTAGCTATTGGTAATCGTACAGAAGCAACGGCTAATGCTGCTATTGCTATCGGTACTAATGGAGCTCCTAGTGGTGGGAATACATATAAAACAACAGCAAGTGGATTTGCTTCTATTGCCGTAGGTATGCAATCTGAAGCAACAGCAAGTGTTGCCACCGCTGTTGGTGGTAAAGCCTCGGCAACAGGTGCAAGCGCTACTGCCGTTGGTCATGGTGCAACTGCAAGTGAAAAAGCATCTGTTGCAGTTGGTAAAAATGCAACTGTAAAAAAACAAGCAACAACTTCTAACTATGAATTCTCTGGTTCTAATGGTACTCCGAGCCCAGCAGGCTATGATACGGAAACAATTACTGTTAATTCAGCCTCAGCCCCTGCGGGTGGTGCCGTAGCCGGCAATTATTATGATGCGGGTTCTGGCGTTGCTATCGGCAATGGCGCTACTGTTAGTGATGAATCCGATCGTGCCGTTGTTGTTGGTGCTGATGCGAAAACTAATGGTAATGCTCACTATTCCGTAGTATTAGGTTCTGGTTCTCATGCAGATGCATCTGATGGTTTCGTAGGCGGTCATGGATCTTCTGTTGCATCCCGTGAAAGTATCGCTATTGGTTCCGGTGCTAATGTATCTGGTACTGAAAATATTCGTTCTCAAGCCATTGGTTTCGGTGCTACTGTAATTGGTACAGGTGCGTATGATGCCACAGCGATTGGTGCTACTGCACAAGTTTCTGGCGTACAAGGCGGTGTAGCACTTGGTTCTGGTTCTCTGTTGAGTCGTACAACGAATTCTAATGAAAATGCTGGCTTTAATAGTAAATTTGTAGATGGTACAAAGGTTCGTAATCGTGCTTATACTGCTGATTTGACTGGTCATGGCGATCAATGGGATTCTGGTTCTATTAATACAGGTGCTGTTTCTGTTGGTAATGACACACAAAAACGTCAAATCATCAATGTAGCAGCTGGTAACAAAGACACTGATGCAGTAAACGTAGCACAATTGAAAAACGTTGGTGTACGTGTTGGTGCTGATACGAATACAGCTACAATCGGAACAAACAAAGTTGCAGCGGATTTCCTTGCATACAATGGTCAATTGAACATTAAAGGCGATAGCAACCGTGTTACAACTGAATCTTCCAATGATGCAAATGGTAAAGATGCTAATGTAAATGTTAAATTCGATTACGATGGTTTGGTGAAATCTAAAGCTGGTTCCTCCGTTACAGTCAATCAAAAAATTGAAGGCGGTAAAACTGTATTCGAAATCGATGCAGCCGCAGGCGGTGCAACTTCCACTGAAAGTGTAGTTAAAAAGGCCGCTGCAACAAACGATACAAACATTGCTGACATTTCTGTAGCCGATAATAAAAATACTGGTGATGTAGGCGCAAAATACGAAGTATCCGTGTCCCGTAACGCTGTTAAAGACGCAGCTCGTGAAGCTGTAACAGTAAATAATGGTGGTACTACAAAAGCTGATGGTTCTTATACCGCTGACTCAAACAATCCTATCTCTGTAACACCAACTAAAGATGATACTAATCACAATACATCTTATGCTGTGACATTCGATGGTAATAAAGCAGCTAAACAAATTCCGTTGACTTACAAAGCTAATGGCAATGGTGCTAAAACTGTTACATTGGATAAAGGTTTAGACTTTACAAATGGTACAAATACAACTGCTGAAATCGGTAACGATGGCGTTGTTAAGTACAATTTGAACAAAGACGTTGATTTGTCTAATACTGGTTCCTTAACTGTTGGTGGTACTAAAGTTAATAACGATGGCATTACAATTAAGGCTCCTACAACTCCTGGTACAACTACAACAGATGTTAAATTGACTAATACTGGCCTTGATAATGGCGGTAACAAAATTACTAATGTTGCTGAAGGTACGAATAATACTGATGCAGTTAACGTTAAACAATTGAAACAAAATCGTACAGAAGTTAAAGCTGGTGACAATGTAGTTGTAACTTCTGATGTGGATGCAACGGATAACCATACTGTTTATACTGTAAATGCTGTAACACCTGCTGTTTACACAACTCCAGACGGTGAAAAATTAACGAAAGACAAAGACGGTAAATTCCATAAAGTTGGTGAAACAGCTGAATATACTGGCGATATCATCACTTCTTTCGAAAACCCTAAAGCAGCAGCTGGCCAAACAACAAAAGATGGCGGCATGATCGTTAACAATGTTGGTTCTGCTATTAAAAATCAAACTGGTGCAACATACCTAGACAAATTGAAAGCAGCAGCTGATGATAACTCTAATGTTAAAAATGCAGTAGTAAACGTATCTGACCTTAAAAATACATCTGATGCTTTAATTGACAAAGGTTTACGTTTTGATGCTAACGAAGGTGGCGAAAAAACTAACAAACTTGGCTCTAAAGTAACTGTTCAAGGCACTGGTGCTTTATCTACTGGTAAAGCATATGCTGATGAATACAACACAGCTAACATCAGAACTAATATTGAACAAGGAACTGATGGCAATACTACAATTAATGTTGGTTTAGCTAAAGCATTGAAAGGTATCAACTCCATCTCTAATGGCGGTTCTTCTATCACTATTAGTGATGTTCCAGCTGGTACAACTACTCCTGCTGTAACTATCTCTGGTGGCAACTTGTCCATGGGTAATGGCACAATAAACAACAAGATTGTGAACTTGGCTCCTGGTACAGCAGATACTGATGCAGTTAACGTAAAACAGTTGAAAGATACTGAGTTACATATTACCCCTGGTACATATACCCCAGGTACTGATAAAAAAGTTAAATTAACATATACAGATGGTAGTGGTAGTGTAGTATCTGGTAAAGAAGCCGTTATCGACTTGTCCGGTTTATCTACAGGCGGTACAACTGCATCTTCTTGGAATGTTAAGTCCTCTGCTAATACTACAGATGGTGGTGCTGTTGCTGATAACCATAATGCAGCCGCTCAAAACATTGCAGATGGCAAATCTGTAGAATTCCAGTCTGGTAAAAACTTAGTAGTAAAACAAACTAATGATACTGCTAACGGTAATGCTACTGTAGAATTCTCCTTGTCTGATAACATCACAGCTGGTAAAGATGGTGCTAATGGTAAAGATGGTTCTGTTGGTGCCACTGGTAAAGATGGTGCTTCCGTAGTTCTTAACGGTAAAGATGGTTCTATCGGTATGACTGGTCCTAAAGGCCAAGATGGTAAAGATGGTATCAATGGCCGTGATGGCGCTAACATCTCCATGACATCTGCTAAAGGTGAACAAGTTCTTATCAACCGTGATCCTGCTCATAATGGTG
>OGJU01001744.1_pt1 | contig 12797 bp, 13 predicted proteins | sample 1572251 | NCBI WGS metagenome assembly OGJU01 (sample SAMEA2582144, study PRJEB24529) | metagenome | biome: Human gut stool | place: China | collected 2011
TGTCTATTGCTTTCTAAGGCTAAGGTGTTTACAATACTCATAAAGGGCTCCTTTGGGTTATTTTTTAAGATTCGACACCTTAATTTTACCACAAATGGATGCTCTTTTTTCATTCATCTGATAGGTGAAAAGCAATATTCAGTTAAAATATAGAAACTATGTGGTTTTCAGCCACTTTCACGGCTGTACCGTGAATAATATAGGATTTATTATATATTCTAGTTGCCAAACTTACTTGTGAACGTCCAATAATAAGTGTATCACAATGTGCTAATTCAGTACTTTCCATCCTGGTAATTATGATGATAACGTTTTCTAAAGGTTTTATGCGCTGGGTTAGCATCTTAAGAACATTCTACATCCTTACAATATGTTATCACTACATACCCTCCTCTGATAAATCCATGTATGTATACCAAACTTCATTATCATCTAATTGGTAACATCGTAATTGTGGAAAATCATTTTCTAACTTTTCGCTTCTTTTGTATGTAATAATAACATCATCATTCCGAACATCCTTAGGATAATCTACTTCAATTTTATACTCATATAAATAAAATTGTAAAACTGAATATATATTCCAGTTTGAATCTTCTTTTCTATCATCATAAACATATACCCTTCCTAATTTTACTCCTTTTTTTTCTAATTCACATTTTTCTTCATATGATGACATAACCATTGAAGATACTCTCTCTTTTATATACTCATTATAATTATGGTTTGCCCAATGGTATCCTATAAACATTAATATAAGAATAGGCAATATTGCCCACTCTCTGCTCCTTTTTTTACGAGAAAATAAAATTGAAATAACTGTAAAGAGAACGCATATTAATATTGCTTTATAATAAAACTGTGCTGTAACTTTTTCACCACGATAAGTCAAATAAGTATACAAAAAGGAGCCAGCATTTGAATTTGTCTTGACAATAGGAACAACTACCTCTATAAAAACTACTATAAAAAAAGAACCTATATATATTGCTTTTTTTATACAATCCCTATATCTCTCTTTGAACGTTAGATATACACCAGTATATAAAAAAGGCATTGCAAACACATTCCAATATCTAACATAACACATTGCCTTATATGAATATATATTACCTTTATCATCCGTATTCCAGGTATTATACATTTTAATAAACCAATTAGAAACTAGAAAAGCACTGAACACAGCAACAATACATAAAGCAGATATCGCAAGAACAATATTGACATATATATTTTCTGTTTCTTTTTTTGTAATTACTATATAAAGATACTTAACAAAAACAACAATTGCTAATATAAACAATCCACCCGTCAAAATCATCTGTACACTAATATGACCAATTATCATATCAAACCATATTTTCCAAGTCTGAATATCAGTCAGTTTTAATCCTGATGCTACAGATACAGATGTATTGCCCAATCCCTTATCTGCATTTATCCATATCGCATCTTGATAACGTTTTATTATTATTTTAGCCAATAAAAAAAGCGGAATAACCACCCCAGTGCAAAACAGTACCTTTTTTTTCTTATATAAAAATACCCCCATAAGTGTTAAAAAAGATGCTATAACCATTACAATTGCTCGTGTATGAAGAAAGCAGGAAAAGAATGAAGCAACAGCATATACTATTGTCCACTTTATGCATTTATCTATATTCTCTATATATTCTACTATCCTACATACAGTTAAAATTATTATCCATAATAATACATCCAAAATAACATCATTGATAATATTGGCATCATTATTAGGATGCAACGGTATTGTACAAATCATACTTAATAGTATTAATCGAACATTAGAAACTGCTTCAAAATAATGCTTTCCAATAAAATATGAAATGCTTATTATTACACCACTTCTTAAAAATCTCGTTACAATCAAAATAATTCTATATATCAAAATTGGAGAGAGCTGTAACTTAAATAAAGGTGCGAATAATGCATAATAACCAAATCCATAGTAACCGCTTTTATTTATTACAACACTCCAATCATACCCTGCCCATGTTGCAGCACCCACTATTGCTCCTAACTCATCTGTTGTTGTATGTAATGGATATGACTTAAAGAAGTCTACTGATAATGTAAATCCAACTATCAAAATTGCCAACAACACAGATACAATTTGATGTTTTTCTATAAAATTATTTATAACTTTTGTAATCGAACTATTTTTTAAATCCACCATATTGTTTTTCCTTTATAATCCTATAAAGTTTTTAAATTTAATACCAACATCTTTATAGTTAAAATTAGCAATAGCCCATTGTTGTCCATATTCTGCAATTGAACAATATTCTTCTTTATTTTCAAGTATTTTAATCAAAATATTTTTCAGTTGCTCATCATTATCAAACAATATTCCATTTTGTCCATCTTGAATAATTTCTGCTGTTCCTGCAGAATTCCTACCAATAACCAAAAGTCCACCTAACATGCCTTCAACAGTAACTCTTCCAAATCCTTCTGCTCGGGAATTCATCAACAATATATCATTTAAGGCTATTTTCTCCTTTACATTCTCACTATATCCTGATATCACTACAAACTGTTCTAAGTTATTATTCTGTATATATTGTTTCATTGCATTTACATACTCAGGAATACCCGTTCCAACAAATTCCATATGAATATTATTAATTCCCATATCTCTTAATTGTTTGATTACTTTTAACGAATTCATTGCCCCTTTTCCATCACTAAGTGCACCAATTTGTATAATATTCAATTTATCATTTTGTAAAATTACATGATTGGCTATAATATAATCATCCAATATAAAGCCGTTAAAAAACATTGTATACTTCTTTAGTTTGTATAATCGCGTATACTTTTCCTGTATTGCCTTAGAAATAAATATTACATAATCTGATGCTTCGAGTAAATCACGCATTCTTTTTTTATTTCTATATTCACATCCATGATCTTCTTCCATAAACTCACGCACATAATATATGTGTGGAACTTGAGCCATTTTAGCAGCTCGTGCCCCTATATCAACCCCTGTAGAATTGGAACAAACTATATCTATTTTTTCCTTTTTTATATATTTGCATAATTTCAAAGATGCAAATGTATTTAAAATATCAAATATGTGAAATTTTAATCTATACTTTTCCGATATTCTTTTATAATTTCGACGATATAGCATAGTTTTAAAACTTATTTTTCTTTTACAAAATTCTTTTTGAGCTAGTCCTTCTTTCTTTTGTGGAATAAGCACTTGTATTTCTATATCACTACATTTTTTCAACCCTTGTATCAAACTAATTAATGATACTGTAGAGCCACCTATTGAAAACTCATGCGATACAAAAAGAATTTTTATTTTATTTTTTTTCATCCAAGTTATTCCCCATTTTTATATTATGTCATGCTGAATTCGTAGTCTCTAGCAATTTTACTTTTTTAACTTTCTTTATACTTAGGTCTTCTTTTATTACATCTATTTTTTTAATTCATGTATTTCTATTCTTTAAAATTTTTAAGCCATCCCACAAAAGAATATTGCATTACAATTTTTTCATCTATTTTTTTATAATCACTTTTTAAGAATTCACGTATCTGATTTGGATCTTGATTATTCCAAATCATAATATTGTTCTCACAAAAAAATGGTTCTTCTTCTATTTTAGGGTTATTTGTAATTAATTTCTTTTGATAAAAAATTGATTCCATACTCCTTAAAGTCAATCCTTCTTGACCTTCTTTTACAAATTCAACAATACACTTGCTTTCATTTATGATTTGTAGTAATTCTGAATACTCCATTCCATTTCCATATAATTTTTCATCTTGTTCTTTAGATGTCTTATCTCGAACAACTCTCGCAAAAATTTTTAATCCCATTTTGCTGAATTTGTCATACATTTCTTTTACCTGTTTATATCTTCCTTTGTCTTTAATTACTATAGAAACATCATATTTATTTTCTACGGGAGACAATATTGAAGGTAAATAAAACTGTGAATTATATTGTAAATTATATGTTTTACAATTACTTTTATCATAAGACCATAACTCACAAATCTGTCTTTTATTTTCTGGTACTATAAATGTTGTGGATGTTATACTATCCCAAAAATATAATATAATTCTCGCACTAGGATTTTTTTTATGAATATAATCAATTATATTAGTGTTTAATAAGCTATAAAAAACAATTATTGTATCATATTGGTTTAAATTTTTCTTCCACTCCTCATACCATATCCATTGAAATGGTAACTTTATTTTTTGCATATGCATAACAGCCAATAAATATTTCAAGCTATATTTACTAAACTTGTATGTAGCTTGAGCATCAATATTTCGATAATTCTTTTCACATATTTGTTTTATATAATATCTATCTGTTGGCCATCTGACATTCATCAGCAGTAAAGTCTTTCCCATATGACACTATCATTCTCCTATACAAATCTTGCAATCTCCTATACGGCATCCATCCAATTTTCTTAGATTTAACTATATTAAGCTTGTAGAAATGAAAAGGAGAAAATTTCTTGCCATCCTCTTCATTTTGGGAAATAACTACTTTAATCTCTCCGTTTCCAATTTCTTTTGCTACCATTTCAGCCATTTCTTTTACAGAGCAATATGTTTCTGGATTGGCCGCATTATATGCTTGTCCAGCCTCTCCCTTTAGTAGAACAATCAATATTGCGCTTACAGCATCCATTGTATAAAGATAACATCTCTTACTTTTGCCATCTGTCAATAATACAATATCTTTTTTCTCCATGGCACATCTTGCAAACTCAGCGAAAACTCTCTTATCATCATATTGAACACCTGGTCCAAATGTCTGAGCGAGTCTAATACTCATTGCTCTGATTCCATATTCGCTCGCATAAGATGCAATTAATGATTCACACATTCGTTTACTTTCCGGATAACAATTTCTTACATTCAACGGATTAAGATATCCTAAATCTTCTTCCGATAACAAATCTTCCGTTTTAGGTGCTCCATAAACTTCCATTGAGGATAAATATACAAAACCTTCTACATTATTTTTTTTAGCAAGTTCCAACATATTGTTTGTTCCTAAAATAGACGTTTTTATTGTTTCAACTGGATGCTCAATAAAATATGCACTAGCTGTTGGGCATGCCCCATGTATTATATAATCAATTTTTTCCTGTATATCAGGTAAATTTTCTACTGTTCCTAGTACAAATGATATTGAGTCGCTATCCTTCATCTGTTCAGCAAACTTATCTTTTGCTCTATCAATGTCTCTAACTAATGCAAGTATATGTATATTTAATTTTTTTTGTATATTAGCATAGACTAATCCACTTATTAAATTATAGCCAATCAGCCCTGTTGCTCCTGTAACCAGTACTGTTTTATCACATAATTTATCCCATGGTATATAATCACAAGTCATCAACTGATCCAAATCTTCTCTAAAAACTTTATTTTGTATCCACATATTATAGCCCCCTATATAATTGTTCATCCTCTTGTGCGTCTAATAAAGCTCTCATTGTATAAAAATCATCTGGTGTTGTTATTTTAATGTTTTCATAAGGTCCATCTACCAGATAAAGTGGATATCCATACATTTTCATCATGGTACATGAATCGATGCAGTCAAACATTCCCTCTTTTTGCGCTCTATTATGTGCTGCTAAAATATCTTTTAGCCAAAAGCTTTGGGGTGCCTTGGCAACTCTTGATTTAGCTCTATCTGGTACATTAATTATTACTTCACCATCGTTTACAACCAGTATGGTTTCTTTAACTATTGCTGTTGTAATTGCTGACCCGTGAATTTTCACGCTTTCTATATTGTCACTTATTACTTTCTGGTTAATTAATGGTCGTACTCCATCATGTACCAAAACGATTGTTTCTTCTCCCATGGATACTTCCTGTGCAGCTACAAGTCCATTATAAATAGACATTTGACCTGTTTCCCCACCAGGAACAATCTTTTTCACTTTTTCAATTCTATATTTGTACAGTAACTTTTCTAAGTACTCTATCCAGTCTTCTTTGCATGCGATTACGATTGCATCTATTTCTGGATGTTTTTCAAATAATTCTAAAGTATAAATAATGATAGGCTTACCATGCATTTCGAGAAATTGTTTGGGTATATCTCTTGAATGCATACGCTGTCCACTTCCCCCAGCAAAAATTACGGCAATATTCATAATCAATGCTCCTTCATCCATTTTAATATGTAGTCTGCAGCTATCTCGCTTGCATGCCCTGTCTCTTTTAATCCAACCTCTTCAAAAAGATTATTTAATTCTTTTTTATATTTATCAGCATTAAAAGTTGTAATAACTTCCTTTAATTCCTGTTCATTAGTTGCCACTGGAAAAGGTAAATCTTCTAATTCATAATAGTTATCTCTTTCTTCCTTATAACGTGCTATATCTGATGCATAAAGAAAACAAGGTTTTCCATTGGTGACAAAATCAAACATACAGCTTGAATAATCCGTTACAAGTACATCACTAGCAACTAGTAACTCCTGCATAACATCATACTCTGAGGCATTGATAATTTTATCTGTATACTGAATAAAGCTTTTTGCATCCTGTAAATTATTGGGATGCAATCTAACCAATACAACCCATTCTCCCCCAAATCTATTGCTCAACGCTTGCAGTAAAATATCATAATTGAGATTTAAGTCGCTAACTCTGTAATCCGTCCTAAAAGTAGGAGCATATAATACTATCCTCTTTCCATTTACTTCAAAATACTTATTTACTTTATCTTTTATATCTTCTGAATTTTGAAAAAAAATGTCATTTCTTGGGCTTCCATTTTCCAAAATTTGACCCCGATACCCAAAAGCTCTATTATATATTTCGCTAGTTCTTCTTGAATTAGCTAACATAATATCTGTATTTTTAAAATTATATTTACAATTACAAATATCTATCTTACTTATTTTATCTCCAAGATCAGCTCCAACTTTTTTTAATCCATAACTTCCATGCCATGTTTGAATGTATAGTTGGCTTTTTCTTTTACGAAATCCATATTGTTTTGCATTTGAATCAATCCACACCTTTGCTGTTGCAAGTTCATATATTTGGTGCCAAAAATCATATTTTACTATTCTTACATTCTCTGGCACCTCTCTATCTGTCAAATCATTAAGTAACCATACAATGTCTAAATTATTTGTTTTTTTTAGCAGGGCATCCGTTATATATTTAGGATTATCTCCATAACGTTTTCCTTTCATATTGCAACAAACTATCTTATTTTCTTTAATTGGTAATATATCCATTACACAAAATACTATATAGAATAAACCCCCATAAATTTTAAAACATACATATATAATCGTAGCAAAAATTTCATTTTTAACTGCTAATTTTTTTATTTTGCTAATCATAGTCCTTATCCTCTTTCTTTTATACAAAAATTGGAATTACTTTTACAATTCTATAGGACTAGCTTATTCAATAAAAGCATTCCTTATTCCCTTTTAAATAATTCTTTTTACATTACTATCACTCAATACAATTTTATCCTTAGGAAAAATATTATCTAAATCTAAACATCATATTAACTAACTTATTCAACTTATTTCTTTTACAAAAAAAATAAAATACATAAGTACCTATTTTTTGTATTACTGGTATTTCAACGTTATTAAATATTGATTTATATCTGTTTTTTTCATAATTCTGAAAGCTATCATTTACTATTTTTTGAAATTCTTCTGTAATAACATTTATACTTTTTATTGACATACTTTTATTATCATTTGAAAGGTATTCTCTCTTTCTATTCCGTACAAGCAAAAAATATGTCATAAAACTAATAAATGTAAATTCAAACAGCTCATAGTCGCTACTTCTATCTTTAATTTCATTTTTTACTTTTCTAGCAACTTTTTCCCACTCTGCAAAAGGTAATACAGAAGCATCTATTGGTTTTGAAGTTATACTTCCTTCATGGACGACCTGATAATATCCTTCATATTCTACAAAACCAATCCTATTTGATAGGAAAAAAGCTTGTAAATTGAATGAATTATCCTCATATGTTTTACCATCTGGGAATGTAATACCCCATTTTTTTATATACTCTGTTCTATATAATTTACCCGATATATTAAGTCTTCTATTCAAACAATTTTCATTCTTTATTCGATACCTAATTGTTTTTAATTTCTTTCCATCCTCAGTAATTTTATATTGTCCACTGCATACCATATCAAGGTTATCTTTTTCTGCTTTATCAACCAATATTCTAAGATAATTTTTATCATAATAATCATCAGCATCTAAAAAGGTAATATATTTCCCATTTACAGCATCAAATGCTGCATTTCGAGCTGACGATAATCCACCATTTTTTTTATTTATTTTTATAATATTATCTGGATAACATTTAACATACTTATCAATAATTTTTTCAGAGGAATCCACGCTTCCATCATTTACTAATATTATTTCATAATCTTTAAAAGTCTGATTTAATACCGAATTTATACAATATTCTAAATACTTCTCCATATTATATACTGCAATAATAACTGACACTGTTTTTTCCATTCCGTCAATCCCCTTTGATTTAAAATGTTGCGTAAGCAAAAAAATCCCAACATAAAGTATTTTCATCTTAATGGTAATTACATACTTTATATTGGGATTTTCAATATTTCTATTTTCTTTTTATCAAACTAATAATGTCTAGCTAGTTTATACTATTTCAATTGTTGCATACAGTAGCCTTCAACTACCTGTATAAATTCTTTCGCTACTTCAACTTGACGTTCAATCTCTCCTCGTTCCGATCTCTTTAGGCTGCTCCATATAAAATTACTCCTTCTTTATGAATATTGGCATAAAACGGATAATTCACGATCCATTTTTGGAAGTGTTCCTCACTCTTTGCAATCGGTTTTATATCCATTTCATTGTCTAAATTAAAATCATATGTCATATACGATAGTTTCTGACTATATGCCTTTAAATCCATATCTGACAAATCGAGTAATATCATGATATCTATATCTGAATCCAATCTATAATCACCTCTGGCATAAGAACCATATAAAATCACTTGTCTTAAATGTGTTCCATATATCTTCTTAACTTGTAATACATATTGTTCCATCAACTCTCTCTTTGCAGGTGTCATAGTCTTCTCCTTTCCTGAACAGGATATTTTCAGATTTCATCTATGATTTCTTTACTTACAGTATATCTTTTATGAACTTTCATTACAACCATTTTCCTAATATAAAGTATGCAATTGTCAAGGTTCATTTGTTTATTTCAGCAAGCCTTTTAAGCGGCTTAACTTACTTCTCCATACGCATCTGTGCTTCTTCGTGTGTTGCTGCCTTATCTACCACATGATATGTTCTGATTGCCTCTTTCTCCATCTTCTGCTGCATATATAATGCGTCATATTCTGCACGTCTGACATGATACTGTGTATCCTGTAACAGTCTTCTGTTTGCGGCTATTGTATCTGATACCAGACCAATCACGAATGTTACAAAGCCCATAATCAACAATGTACTCGCCAATATCAGGGATTGTACATGTCCCGCAGATGTGCCTGTAATAACGAAATAAAGATATCTCAGGATAAAGATAAGCCCAACTCCGGAGGGCAACAGCATCAGATAGGTAAACGTCTTGAGCGGCTTGTACATCATATAAGCCCGTAGAATCGTTACCATAGATTTCTTAACATATCCCCAGATACTCTTGAACAATCTGTATGGGCGCAGTTCACCATTGGTATGAATCGGTACACTGGTGATTGCCAGCTTCTCACGTCCAGCCTGTACAATGGTTTCCAGAGTATAGGTGTAGTCATTTACTACATTAATCCTCATAGCTGCTTCTCTGCTCAGTGCACGGAAGCCACTGGGATCATCCGGTATATCTGTCGCAGATGCCTTACGTACAGCCCAGCTTCCCAAATGCTGCAGCTTCTTCTTGATTAATGAGAAATGCTCTGTATCATCAATAGGTCTGGCGCCTACGACATAATCAGCCTTTCCTTCCAGTATTGGTTTAATGAGCGTAACTATATCTTCTGCACAATACTGATTATCCGCATCTGTATTCACGATAATATCTGCTCCCTGCCTAAGGCATTCATCCAGTCCTGCCATGAAGCCTTTTGCCAGTCCTTTATTCTGGGTAAAATTCACTACATGATGCACTCCCCATTTTTTTGCAACCTCCACGGTATTATCCTTACTTCCGTCATTAATGATCAAATATTCGATCTCATCAATTCCATCTAAATGCCTTGGTAAATCATTCAAAGCAATTTCCAGTGTTTCTGCCTCGTTATAACATGGTATCTGAATAATTAATTTCATTCGTTATATCCCCTCTCACTTTTGTACTCACTAGTTCTCTTCTCTGTTCTTCTTCACCGCTGATACAATGCCTACACCAAAAATTGCAATTACCAATACTACAATAATGCTTCCCCATATCATTCGATTTCTCTTCTGACGCTGCAATTCCAGCATTTCTTCATATATGCTCTCGTAGTCATTTCCAATACTGTTAAATTCTGCATTCAATGTATCTACATTTCCAATAGGAGTTAATGCATTTATTTGGACATACCCTGTCTTATCTCCTTTTGAAACTGTACACCACTCACCATCCGTATAAGCAGTAACCATGACTGTATCTCCTGCCACAAGTTCCTGCACTTCTTTCGCAGATTCTGACGCATTTTCTCTCATCTGCGTATTTTCATTTAGCTGATAGAAGCTGTTTACCGTAATTTCTGTCTTCTCTGCTGCATAACAATTAGAAGAACTATACAATACTCCCACCAGCATAATAAATACAGCCATCATTATTTGTATCCATGTTTTCTTTTTCATAATTTTGTTTCTCCTCATTTATCTTTCATTCGTTATAGAAAATAGCCAGATGCCCCATAACACGCCAATAAGTATATTGATTTTTTAACTCATTAAGCCCACTATATAAATAGTCTGTAACCACCAGATCATTCTCTGCAATGTCCTTTTTATCGTAAATTAAATGAATCTTCGTATTGCGTAGGCGAAATTGTAAATTATCTGCCAGATATCTGTCTCTTTCCTGGATATATACAAGTCTGTCATGATGTTCCATTTCTTTCTCTGCAATATCAATCAGCTGCATATCCCTGAAGTTTGCCATCTGTGTTGCTGATGAGAATGTTGCTGCCAGATGAATCCCCAGAAATAATTCCATTGCCATGATAATGGCAACTAATACTGGTAATTTCCTGCTATTGCTTATTCGAAGTATAAATATGATATATATCACCAATATCATACCAAGGATATATGCCATAATATGAAATGTTGCAGGATTGAAATCTGCTCCGTTATATAAATAGCTGATTCCCAATATCATATATGCATGTATATTGGTCTGATGATATTTATCAATGATGTATATTATCAGTCCCAATACTGGTAATTGCAGAATTGCAATGCACAGAGCAGGTTTTACAATATGTCTGCTTTCCATAACACCTATACAGCCCAGCCCCATAAGAATCGGCAGGATTTGCTCCATAGGTCAGACCATCAATTCTTCCACCTATTCCTGTCGTATAGATAGCTGTTACTGCTATCTCGCCTGCTGTCGCTAATAATATAAAGAGATATATGAGCTTCTTTTGTTGCCGCAATCTTTTAAAGCATACATATACGCCCCAGTAGAATAGACCAAAACTTGCAAGCCCCAGATACCATATCTTGCATAAAATACTGATCATCAGATTTCTAAAGCCTATTAAAGTGAATATGCCTTTTATCTTAGCTGTTTGTCCATTATAGTCGTTATAGGCTATGACTTCTTTTGCGGTGTCCGTATAGATATTTTGAGTTATATATGCTTTTATCCTGTCTGCTATCATAAATAGCAATGCGAGTGCAATAATAACAGCTGCTATTTTTATCCAGTTCTTTGTGCTATTACCAATGTGCATAAAAGCATAGATGCCCAATGTAATAACTGCTGCTATCAGTATTGCTACGGTTCTCATATGTACCGTATATATGTAAATAAGCGAAATAATCAGTGCGACTAATATTCCCGGCTTATGATTGTCTAAATAAAGCGTCATCAGCATACATATGATAATGTACATACTCATAACTACGATCTCTGTCATGGTAGATCTCGAATAGTGTAACCATGACGGATATAAAATGGCGATCCCCGTAATCAGAACCAGAGAAATCGTCTTCTGTCTCTCTTCCTGTAATCTCATGATATTTTTAAGCAACACAAAATAAGCTAATATCATAAGTAGGAAATTAACTGTAACCGCTGCCCTATAAGCAACTATTGAATCTTGAAAAATCTGAAATATGGGGTAAAGAATAAGAGTATATCCAAAGGAATAATAAGAACCAAGTGATACGATGTCTGACCAGTCACATCCCGAAAGTGTCGCTGCATATGTCCAATATCCGAATTCATCCGGAATCAGTTCGAAACTGTAGATTTGATGAATGCTATACATATAATAGCAAAATAATAACAATACAAAGATAAATAGATATTTAGTTGTCCCGGTCTTCTTCCTCATGTTGTAAATATGTTCCCCTTAATATAATCTAAAAATCATTTCCCCTGATTGTAATATCCGAGCAGATGTAGTGCATCTGCCCGGGTAAATTTTACATTATTTTGCAATAATTGCATATGTACCAAGACCAGCCTGTACTGCGAATGTTACAGTTGTAGGATCTGTATCCTGATCTTCAAGAATTGTTGTAGCTCCCCCTGGCTGTACACAGATTGCAGAATATG
>OGJU01001745.1_pt1 | contig 12793 bp, 6 predicted proteins | sample 1572251 | NCBI WGS metagenome assembly OGJU01 (sample SAMEA2582144, study PRJEB24529) | metagenome | biome: Human gut stool | place: China | collected 2011
CTTTGGTCTGGTTTTTTTTGAAACTCAATACCGGCGTAAGGAGATCGGAGTGGGTAAAGTGTTCGGTGCTACGGTAGGGGAGGTTTTGAATATGTTCAACAGGTCTTATCTGCGTATTGTCTCGATCTGTTTTGTGATCGCTGTCCCGTTTGCTTATTACGGCGTATATAAATGGCTGGAAAACTTTTCCGATAGGACCCCGATCTATTGGTGGGTGTTTGTGTTGGCTTTCGGCATTGTGGCCGGTATAACCATGCTGACGGTTACATTCCAGAACTGGAAAGCGGCAAATGAGCATCCGGTGAACAGTGTAAAAAGTGAATAATTAATCTAATTTGTCTAATTATTTTACACCAGTGTCTAAAATTTAGACACATCTGATAACACCTTGATTCGTCAAGGTGTTATTTATTAGATGATTACATGTTTGGCATGCGTTTTGAACCTATTCGGGTAAAAATAAATATATAATGAAAACAATTCTTCGAAATTTCATCAGTGTATTACGTCGTTTTAAGATGGCGACGCTTCTTAATATTTTAGGGCTTTCAGTGGCTTTTTCTGCATTTATGATTATTATGATGCAGGTCGATTATGATCAGAATTTTGACACTTTTCATAATGAAGCCGATAATATCTACCGGGTGGAGCTACAGTGGGGTAAGGAAACGCCTCAGGCTATTGTAAGCCGGTGTTTTTCAACTTCTCACCGCATATCGTTGCCGGAGCCATTAGCTATCCTATCTATAGTGAGACGGTTTTTATTGTAGATAAGGACGGGAAACAGGATAGTTATATGGAACCGAATATGACTATTTATCCTTCCTTTACCGATGTGTTTACTTTTGATATGTTGGAAGGAACGAAGGATGCCCTGAAGGACCCGGAAAAGATCTTGATTTCGGAAAGTCAGGCTAAAAAGATATTCGGTACGGAATCGGCTGTCGGCCGGAGAATGAAAGCGAAAGATACCAGAGGGCGGTTGGCCGGTCTTTTTACCATACCTGAGATGGATTATACGGTGGGAGGTGTCTATAAGGATTTTCCGGTAAACGGTATCCTCCAGAATGCTGTCTATGTGAAACTGGATGATAAGGAGGGCCTGAATGACTGGGGAAGTTCTAATTATTATGCTTATATCCGTTTGGATAGCCCCGAAGCCGCAAAGGATTTGACAAACGACTTTCTGGATTATTATAAAAAGCACGAGATAGGGAAAAATATGCCGTGGTCTACCGATGACCTGAATTTGCGGCTGACTCCTTTGACGGAGCTTCATTATGTAACGGATGTTCTTTATGACATGGTTCCTAAGACTAGCCGTCAGACGATATTGGTTCTGATTGCCATCGCATTTGTTATTATGCTTATTGCCGGTATCAATTTTACCAATTTCAGTACGGCTTTGACTCCGATGCGTATGAAAAGTATCAATACGCAAAAGGTGCTGGGTAGTTCTAATGCAACATTACAGTTCTCTTTATTGATGGAAGCGGTCTGTATCAGTGTCATGGCTTTCTTGTTGGCATTATGGATCGTCCGTATGACGGCAAGCAGTCCCATAGCAGGCCTGATCAATGCGGATATCTCTTTTTCCGCTCATCCGGTGTTGATTTCGTTGACGGCTCTGCTATCTGTGCTGGTCGGAGTGCTGGCCGGGATTTATCCGTCTTATTATATGACATCCTTCTCGCCGGCGCTGGTGCTGAAAGGTAATTTCGGGCTTTCTCCCAAAGGAAGGGTATTGAGGAACGTACTGATCAGTGTGCAGTTCATTTCTTCATTTGTTTTGATTATGGGCGCTATGTTCATGTATTTGCAAAATAACTTTATGCGAACCAGTTCGTTGGGATACGACAAAGATCAAATCATCGTGACAGACCTGACGGCTACAGTCTTAAACATGAAAGACGCTTTCACGAAGCGGATGGAAGGTTTCTCCTTTATTGAGGATGTGACCTGTGCGGAGTTTCTGCTGGCCAGCCAGGATCAGTATATGACCTGGGGACGTGAACTGAATGGTAAAAATATTCAGTATCAGGTGATGCCGGTCGATCCTTCTTTCCTGAAGGTACTGAATATTGCAGTAAGTGACGGACGGGATTTCCGGGAAGAAGATACTTTGACGGAGCATGGTGCCTATATATTTAATGAACGTGCGCGAAAGACTTACGACATTCAGCTGGGGGATAAGATCGGTGATATGGAGGTGATTGGTTTTGTTCCGGATATCAAGTTCGCTTCTTTCCGTACGGAGGTGGTTCCGATGGCATTCTTAGTGCGTGGTAAAAGTTATTCGGGAGGTGCGGCGTTTGCATATATCAAGGTAAAAGCCGGTTCGGATATGGGAGCAGCCATGGCGCATGTCAAGAATGTAATGAGTGAGATTCATCCGGATTATCCTTTCGACATTACTTTCTTTGATAAAGTGCTGAATAATTTATATGAAAAAGAAACGAGTCTGGGAGCATTGATCACATTATTCAGTCTGATAGCCGTCTTTATCTCGATGGTGGGTGTCTTTGGTCTGGTAGTATTCGACAGCCAGTATCGCAGAAAGGAAATAGGTGTCCGCAAGGTGATGGGGTCTTCCGTGTCGCAGATTCTGATTATGTTTAACAAAACGTATGTCCGTATCCTGTTGATATGCTTTGTGTTGGCCGCTCCGTTGACCTGGTATGCCATTCATGCCTGGTTGGAGAACTTTGCTTACCGTACTCCGATCTATTGGTGGGTATTCATACTGGCTTTCCTGCTGGTGTCGGCTGTGACGATCGTCACTGTTACCTTCCAGAACTGGCGGGCGGCAAGCGAAAATCCGGTGATAAGCATAAAAACAGAATAGCAATCATGCAACATTTCTGAATTTATTACGTATTTATTAAAAAGTTGTTTGGTGAACAACCTTAAATCGAAGTAATAATTCAATTGATATGAAAACTATTTTAAGAAACTTTGTCAGCGTGCTTCGCCGTTTCAAAATGGCGATGTTGCTGAATGTATTTGGATTAAGTATCGCTTTTGCAGCTTTTATGGTGATTATGATGCAGCTGAATTACGACTACACGTTCGATTCCTGCCAGCCGGAATCAGAAGCGATCTATCGGATGGATATGCAATATCAGGGAGAACAGGGAGCCATTATGAGCCGTCCTTTGGCGAGGGCTTTTACAGAATCGTCGCCGCATATCAAAGCAGGAACCCTTATGACATCGTGGACTTCCGACGGGTTTTACAGTGTCGAACGGAGCGGTGAGATACAAAACTTTCAGGATCCGATAGCGACAGTGACCCCCGACTTTACCCGTGTTTTCCATTTCGATATGGTGGAAGGCGATGAAACGGCGCTGGAGCAACCGAAGTCGGCCATGATTCCCGAAAGCATCGCTAATCGCCTGTTCGGTAATGAATCGGCTATCGGTAAACAGTTGATGGGCGGGACATCGGGAAAGGTAGTCGCGATCGTCAACGGTGTTTTTAAAGACTTTCCCCGTAATTCTTCTGTCCGCAATATCATTTACCTCCAGATGGATCCGAAGGAAAATTATGATGAGTGGGGTAACAGTAATTATTATTTCTTTTTCCGTATGGATGATCCGGCAAATGCGGAAGATGTGAAGGAAAACTTCAAAAAGAATTTCGATAAGACAAAAATGGCCGGTTCCGATCTGGATTGGGAAAGGGATAAGATCGACCTGCATATCACTCCGCTTACCCAATTACATTTCCTGACCAACGCTTCTTACGATTCGATGCCGAAAGCCAGTCGTCAGACAGTACAGGTACTGTTTGCCATCGCTTTCATAATCCTGCTGATTGCCGGTATCAATTTTACGAACTTCAGCACGGCATTGACGCCGATGCGCATTAAGAGCATCAATACGCAGAAGGTGCTCGGTAGTCCGGATAGCCTGCTACGGCTGAGTTTATTGGGAGAGGCTGTCATTATCAGTTTCGTGGCATTCCTGATTTCGCTGGTCGTATTGCATCTGGCTGAAAACTCGTTTATTGCTTCTCTGGTGGATGCCGATATGTCTTTGGGGATACAATGGAAAATTATCGGTGTCACAGGGATCATTGCCTTGTTGGTCGGTGCGCTGGCAGGGGGTTATCCGGCTTGTTACATCACCTCTTTTCCACCGGCCCTGGTGCTAAAAGGGAGTTTTGGATTGTCGCCTAAAGGACGTGTGCTGCGGAGTACGCTGGTCAGTATTCAGTTTATTGCATCCTTTATCCTGATCATCGGTTCTCTGTTCATGTTCCTGCAAAACCATTATATGCAAAGTGCGCCGCTTGGATATGATAAGGACGAACTGATTGTTGTCGAGCTGAACAGTAAGATTAATAAAAACCTGAGTGTGCTGGAAAGTGAGATAAAAACATTTTCAGGAATAGAAGCTATCACGTGTGCCGACCAGATCTTGTCGAGCCGGGACTATTATATGGGCTGGGGACGGAATTATAACGATAAACCTATCGATTTCCAATGTATCCCTGTTTCTCCGAGTTTTCTGCATGTCATGGGAATAAATGTGATCGATGGCCGTGATTTCCGGCCGGAAGATGATCTGAAAGATAAAGGAACGTATATATTTAATGAAAAGGCACGCGATATGTATGATCTTGTGGTGGGTGAATCGGTCGAAGGGGAAGAGATTGCCGGAATTATTCCTAATATCAAGTTCGCTTCTTTCCGTAACGAAGTGTCGCCAATGGCATTTTATATCGGCGGAAAGTATTGGAAGGGAAATGACGGAATCCGGTATTACAGTGCAGCTTATATCAAAGTAAAGGCAGGTAGCGACCTGTGGGCTGCCATGGAACATGTAAAAGCATCGTTGAGCAAGATCGATCCGGTCTATCCATTTAAAGTCTCTTTTTACAATGAAGTGTTGCAACATACGTACGACAAGGAGTTGAAGATAAGTAACCTGATAACCTTGTTCAGTCTGATAGCCATATTTATCTCTGTTGTCGGTGTTTTTGGCTTGGTCGTTTTCGAAAGTGAGTATAAGCGCAAGGAAGTGGCGGTACGGAAAGTATTGGGTTCTTCTACTTCGGAGATACTGTTTATGTTCAACAAAAGTTATCTGTTGATCCTGTTGATCTGTTTTGTGCTGTCGGCTCCGGTTGCATTCTATGGCGTATATCGCTGGTTGGAGAACTTTGCTTACCGTACTCCGATCTATTGGTGGGTATTTCCGGTAGCCTTTGTTATTGTTTCGGCCATTACTTTTATAACCGTTACTTACCAGAACTGGCAAGTAGCAAATTCGAATCCGGTGGAAAGTATAAAGTCGGAGTAATCCGGCTTTAGAATGGATGCCATAAAAACAAACTGATATGAAGACAATATTACGAAACTTTTTCAGCGTGCTGCGCCGTTTCAGTCTGGCCGCTTTCCTGAATGTTGCGGGGTTGGCTGTTGCTTTTGCAACCTTTATCATTATTATGATACAGATCAGCTTCGAACGTAATTTCGATCGTTGTCATCCGACGGCCGACCGTATTTACCGGGTGGAATTAAGTGGCGGGGTGGTAGAGGCAGAGTCCGGGACATTTTCCCGTATCCTTCCGCGAGGATTGATCGAGGCTGTTATAGGATCATCTCCCCATATCGAGGCTGGTAGCCTGATTTTCCCTTATAGTCCGGCCATCTATTTTACGGTGACGTCGAACGGCGAACGGGAAGGCTATCATGAATTGATTCAGACTTGCCATCCGGCGCTGACCCATGTATTCGATTTTCCGATCATCGAAGGAGATATCGATTGCCTGAACGATCCTGAAAAACTGATTTTACCGGAAAGCATGGCTCGGAAGATGTTTGGAAAACAGTCGGCTGTAGGTAAAGCATTACATGCCGAAGAGCAAATAATGAGCAAGAATGTAAGGGATTTTACTGTCGGAGCCGTTTATAAAGACTTTCCGGAGAATACGCAGATTCGTAACCTTATTTATACGGGTATCGATAATACTATGCGTGAGAATTTCGGATCCAGTAGTTTTATATGTTTCCTTTTACTGGATAATCCGGAATCGGCCCGGCTTGTTACGGACAACTTCAATGCGAACTTCGACTTTTCCAAGTTGGGGAGTGGGAAGGTACAGATAAAGTTGACGCTTCTTACGGACATTTATTATATGAATGAAAGCCAGGATGGTACGATTTTCCGCAGCGGTAATAAAGAAGTGACCTGGTTGCTTTTTTTTATTGCCTTACTGATCATTATAGTGGCTGCCATCAATTTTACGAATTTCAATACTTCGTTGACACCGATGCGTATCAGGAGTATCAATACCCAGAAAGTGTTAGGCAGTCCGGATTGCGTATTACGTCGGGCTTTATTGGCCGAAGCTGCTATTACCAGTCTGGTGGCCTGGCTGGCGAGCCTGTTCATTGTGCATGTGCTGGCTTCGACCGGTACCATGCCGTTTATAGAGGCTGATTTGAGTATAATAGATAACCTGCCGATTGTCTTGTTGACCGGTGTTATTGCATTGGTTACCGGCATACTGGCCGGATTATATCCTTCCTGGTACGTGACCTCCTTTCCTCCGGCCCTGGTGCTGAAAGGAAGTTTTGGGCTTTCACCGTCGGGACGCAAATTACGTACGGTGTTGATCGGTATCCAATATGTGGTATCTATTTTATTAATTATCAGTGCTTGTTTTGTTCATTTGCAGAATAAATATATGCGTGGTTATTCGCTGGGATTTGACAAAGATCAGATCGCGATCGTTCCTTTGAGCAGTGACCTGTATATTAAATCTCATGAGACTTATGTTAATCGCCTGAAGGAATTTTCCGGTATCGAAGATGTGGCTTTTTCTCTGGAGAAGGTCGGTTCGCAGGATGGTTACAGTACGAACAGCGGTTCTGTCAAGGAAAATGATTTCCACTTCTTTATGATCTTTGTTTCCGCAAATTTCCTGCGTGTGATGGGAATCCCGGTAGAAGAGGGGCGTGACTTTTATCCGGCCGATGAAATGGCTGAAACTCCTTCTTACATTTTTAATTGTACGGCAAAACAGGAAGTAGGCATGGAAGTGGGGGATAAAATGGATTCGTGGGCGTCGGGTGATATTGTCGGGTTGACAGGCAATGTCAAGTTTACTTCGCTTCGAGAGGGAGAAAGTAATATCGGTTTTGTGACAGGGAAACTGCCTTATCCGCTAACTACTTCTTATATACGCCTGAAAGCCGGGGCAGATGTCGATGCAACCGTTTCACATATTTATAAAACACTGGCTGATATAGATCCGGCTTATCCGGTCGAGATCGAGTTTTATGATGCTGTGTTCAACGAATTATATCATAAGGAAGAGAATTTGCGTAGCCTGATCACGGTATTCAGCCTTTTGGCGATCATTATTTCGCTTGTGGGTGTCTTTAATCTGGTGGTATTCGATACACAATATCGCCGGAAAGAGATCGGTCTCCGAAAAGTGCATGGTGCGACTATCGGTGAAGTTTTGAAGATGCTGAACAGTTCCTATATTTATATTGTCCTGATTTGCTTTGTGCTGGCAGTACCGGTTGGTTATTATGGGATCAACAAGTGGCTGGAGAGTTTTGCCTATAAGACACCGATGTTTTGGTGGGTCTATCCGCTGGCTTTGCTTATTGTACTGACTATTACTGTCGGTACGGTGACTTACCAAAGCTGGCAGGCTGCTAATGCTAATCCGGTGGATAGTTTGAAGTCGGAATAACAGCGTTTTACATAGAATCTGTTTCAATGTCTAATAATTTGACAGCATTGTCTAATTATTAGACATTGTTCTTTTCTGACGGTTGGGCTAATATTCTGTTATTCTGTGCGTTGTTGCTTTGGCATGCAATTTGAATTACCAAAGTAAACATAAATAGTAATGAAGACAATACTAAGAAACTTTTTAAGCGTACTGCGTAGGTTCAAGATGGCAACCTTTTTGAATGTGGCGGGATTGGCAGTTGCATTTGCAGCCTTTATCGTTATTCTGATACAGGTAAATTATGAACGTAGTTTTGATCGTTGTCATCCGACGGCGGAAAGAGTTTTCAGAGTGGAGTTGGAAACTCCCGGTACATTCGGTCTTATTTTACCCCGTGGATTTGTAGAAACTGTTATTCAGTCATCTCCGCATATTGAGGCCGGATCGTTGATCTATCCTTATAATTCGGCTATTTATTTTTCCGTTATGGAGAATGGAGAGAAGATTGGTTACCGCGAACCGGTATATACTTGTAACCCTGAGATTACCCGTGTCTTTGATTTCCCGATATTGGAAGGGGATATCGATTGTTTGAAAGATCCCGATAAACTTATTTTACCTGAAAGAATAGCTCGGAAGATTTTTGGGGACCAACCGGCTGTGGGTAAAATGTTGCATGCCGAAGAGAATGTTGAGACCAAAGATAACCGTGAATATACCGTTGGTGCCGTTTATAAAGATTTCCCCGGGAACACCCAGATGAGGAATCTGATCTATACGGCTATCGGACCGACTTTTCAGCGGGATAATTTTGGGGCGAGTAATTTTGCCTGTTATGTGTTGCTGGATAAAGCGGAATCTGCACAGGATGTGGTTGATAACTTCAATGCAAATTTTGATTTTACTAAAATAGGAAAGAAAGATCAACAGCTTAAACTTACCCCTCTCACTGCTATTTATTATCTGAATGAAAGCCAGGACGGAATGATTTTCCGCAGTGGAAATAACGAAGTGACTTTGTTGTTATTTTTTATCGCCTTATTGATCATTATCGTAGCTGCTATCAATTTTACCAACTTCAGTACAGCCCTGACACCTCTTCGTATTAAGAGTATCAACACCCAAAAGGTTCTGGGCAGTTCTGATAGATTATTACGAAACGCTTTGCTGGCGGAGGCTGCTATTGTCAGTCTTATAGCCTGGTCGATCAGTTTGGTTCTGGTCTGGATGCTCGGCAGGACAACCGCTTTACCTTTTGTGGAAGCTGATTTGAGTATCTTGAAGAATCTGCCGATTGTTTTGATTACGGGTGGAGTGGCATTGATAACCGGAGTAGTTGCCGGATTATATCCTTCCTGGTATGTGACCTCTTTTCCACCGGCACTGGTGCTGAAAGGCAGTTTCGGACTTTCTCCGTCCGGTCGTAAACTGCGTACCATTCTGGTCTGTGTACAATTTATAGTTTCCATCCTGTTGATTATCGGGGCTAGCTTTGTACAGTTACAAAATGATTATATGCGTAGTTTCTCGCTTGGTTTCGATAAGGATCAGATTGCTATTGTGGAGTTAAGCGGAGAACTTTATAATAAACATCATGAGACATATGTAAACCGGTTGAAGGAGTTTCCGGATATCGAGGATGTTGCTTTTGCCATGGAGAAAGTGGCTTCAAAGGATGGTTACAGTACCAATGGAGCCGTTTTGAAGCAAAAGGAGTTTCATTTTTTCATGATCATGACTTCTCCCAATTTCCTTCGGGTGATGGGTATTCCTGTTGAAGAGGGGCGCGATTTCTCTTTGTCCGATGAGTTATCGGAAGAACCTGTTTATATATTTAATGAGACAGCTAAACTGGCGGTAAATATGGAACAGGGAGATATTCTTCAGTCATGGATTCCCGGCCGTATTATCGGATTTACCGGAAATGTGAAGTTTACCTCTCTTCGCAACGGTGAGAACAATATTGCTTTTGTGGTGTCAAAGATGCCTTATCCGATGTCTGTCTCTTATATTCGTCTGAAAGCGGGATCCGATGTGCATGCTGCTGTTAATCATATCCGTAAGACATTGGCGGATCTTGATCCGGCCTATCCGTTTGATGTGCAGTTTTATGATACGATCTTTAATCATTTGTATCATAAGGAAGAGAATTTGCGTAGCCTGATTACTGTTTTCAGCATATTGGCAATAATCATATCGCTTGTGGGAGTATTCGGATTAGTCGTATTCGATACACAGTATCGCCGGAAAGAAATCGGTGTGCGTAAGGTACATGGGGCGACTAACAGTGAAATTCTGAAAATGCTTAACCGTTCATATATTTATATTGTACTGGTATGTTTTGCCCTGGCTACGCCGATCGGTTACTATGGCATTAAGAAATGGCTGGAAAGTTTTGCCTATAAGACACCGATGTACTGGTGGGTATATCTGGCCGCATTGACAATTGTACTGGTCATTACCATAGGTACAGTCACATTCCAGAGTTGGCGGGCGGCAAATGCCAATCCGGTAGATAGTTTGAAGGCACAATAAGTATTTCAACTAAACAGATTTACTATCATGTTTTTTGAAATGAACTGTCATACTATCATTTATTTGTGTAATATGTTGTATATATGCGTGTTGTCTTCTGATAGTTACCGTTTTTAACTGTCACTTATCTATCATGCAACTATCATAGCCTACTTGAAAAGACGGATAGATAAGTACTTCTTTTCAGTAAGTATACTGTTTAAAATCAGATGGATAGTAATATAAGTTGCTTGACACCCAGGTCTTGATATGCTCGACACCCGGGTGTAAGCATCGTTGAGATGGGGGTGTGAAACAGGTCGAAATGGGCATGCCGGCAACAAAAAATAGGTATTCGGATGAAAATAAGTCATAGGTTTGAGATAAAAAGGTAGTAGGGCGACGAATTATAAGAGGTGGTATCGAACGGTTACAGGTACTTTTTATGAATTGAAATGACTGTTCTTTGGTTAAAATCTCGTTAAAATGATGGTTGTATGTTAGATTAGTGATAGTTAAAAGCGGTAACTGTCATAGGTTAATGTGCATGTATATAGAGATTTACACGAGTGAATGATAGTATGATAGTTGATTCGTAGAAAACCTGGCATTGTAAACGCAAAAAAAGGATATCCCATATGGAATATCCTTTCTTCTACTGATATATAATAAATATAATGTCAGTCAATTAGTTTCTGGGAAGTGCTTCTTTCACTACCATTGCCCGGCCTTCGTATTCTGCACCGTTCAATTCGTTGATAGCTTTGAAGGCTTCTGCATTTTCCGGCATTTCAACAAAAGCAAAACCTTTTGATCTTCTGGTGTCGCGGTCTACAATAAGTTTTACAGAATCAACTGTTCCGAACTCTTCCATTACATCTCTCAAATCTGATTCCTTAACATTGTAGCTAAGGTTACCAATATACATGTTCATAAATATAAAAATAAAAAATTAATAATATAACAATAAAACTTTAGGAAGGTCTTTATCAGAGATGGAAATACTCAATGTTTATAACTGAGGAGATACATGTGAAAGTAAGATCGAAATAAATCTCTTATTGTTTCTGATGCAAAGTAACGGAAACAATTTGGATAATGAACTATATATCTTGTTTATTATTCAATAATATATTATTATTATGAAATAAGGTCATTAATTAGTAATATGCCGTTATTCCGTTTTGTATAAGTTTATCCGGCATTAGTTCCATCCTCTCGTTTTTTCTATCGGAAAAATATACGGGTAAAGCGGGTATATATTCGTAATATTGCAGTAGAAATATTAAATATGATATAGCATGAATAACCTTGAACGATCCAGGCACAGGAGGCCTGTTCTAAGTACCTTGATCTTGTTACTTTCGATTGTAACAATGAGCGCACAAACAACGACCTTGCATCCGGTTGCTTCCAACGACTGTGGTGTGGACGGCAAACAGCCGTTTCTGGTAAAAGGCGATAATTATACCATGCCCGATGAAACGGGAGGAAGTATGACGGCAAGAACCTGCAATTTCGGAGGGTCTGTTATCTATGCTTTCGACCGTTTGGATATACAGGCGGATTACCAGTTGGAGGTAGTCTATCTGGCGGATAGCGAGCGGCGGCAACGGATCGTAGCCGATGGAAACGAGGTGCAGGCTCCTGTCGTTCTTGAAAAAGGGAAGGAACAGCGTTATCGTATCGACCTGCCGAAAAAGGCATTTGCGTATGGGCAGCTGGTACTGGTTTTCGAAGTATTGAAAGGACCGAATGCCATTGTTTCGGAATTGAATCTTTATTCATCCAATCCAAAGAAACCGATTCCTTTTGAAGGGGATAAAAAGCTGGCGCTGGCGCAGACGCAAAGTTATCGGGTAGATACGACCGTGAATGTGGAAGAACATCTTCCGGTTTATACAACTGTTCCGTACAGTGTGCCGGGCGTGTATAATCCGGTTCTGTCATTGAACGGAACCTGGCAGTTTAATCCGTCTCCGAAGGCTGATTTTTATACCCGTAAGGCCGATACGGACGGCTGGCATCCGATTGTTGTACCCGGACAATGGTCGATGCAGGGATTCAAAGTCGATTCTGCCGGTTTTGGAGGTTATCAGACTCTTTTTACGTTGCCGGCGGACTGGAAAGGCAAGCAGGTGAAGTTGCGTTTCGACGGTGTATCCAGCGAATGTATTGTCTGGCTGAACGGAAAAGAGATAGGGACCCATATGGGGGGTATGACTGCGTTTGAGTTGGATGCTACCACAGCTTTGCAACCGGGAGAAAACAGATTAGCACTGAAGGTCCGTAGCGAATCGCTGGCAGATATGCTGGGAAGCCTGACGCAGTATGCCGCTCATCAACTGGGAGGTATTACGCGCAAAGTCACGCTTTTTGCCGTACCCGATGTGCATATTTTCGATCTCCGTATCGTGACGGAGTTGGATGAACAATATAAGGATGCTGAACTCAAAGTGTATCTGGCTGTGACAAATGCCGGAAAGGAGACGGAGAAGAATATAGCAGCGCGTCTTTCTATCGGCGGCCTTCCCGTTGTTCTCGATCAGGTAATTCCGGAACTGTCTCCGGTCCCAAACTG
>OGJU01001748.1_pt1 | contig 12779 bp, 8 predicted proteins | sample 1572251 | NCBI WGS metagenome assembly OGJU01 (sample SAMEA2582144, study PRJEB24529) | metagenome | biome: Human gut stool | place: China | collected 2011
GATGGATTACTTGAAAAAAGTGGAACGTGAAATATATGGCACAGAGGAATTTGAATATACATTGTTTTCCGACCAGGTGAAACAGATGTATGCGGCAGACCGTCGGATGGCAATGCTTTACACTGCGTTTGCTTTTATCGCCATTGTCGTATCTTGTTTGGGGCTGTTCGGCATTTCCCTGTTTGATATCCGCCAGCGTTACCGTGAGATTGCCATCCGCAAAGTGAACGGTGCCATGCTGAAAGACCTATATGTGCTGTTGCTCCGCCGTTACGTGGGGATGCTGTTGCTGGCAGCCGTGGTGGCAGTGCCGCTGGCTTGGCTGGCCATCTACTATTATACCGCTGATTTGGTGGTGAAGGCTCCGGTGACGGTCGGTCTGTTCCTGACAGCCTTCCTGATAGTAGCGGTGATTTCTGTGGCTACATTGCTCTGGCAGGTGAACAAAGCTTCCCGCATCAACCCGAGTGAAGTAATGAAAAGTGAATAATAAAAAACAAATTTATATGAACACACTACGCTATGCATTACGTTTCCTGCTCCGTGCACGGACGTACACACTGATTAATCTGTTGGGGCTGGCATTCAGTCTGGCTTGCTGCATCATTTTGCTTCGATACATCCATCGGGAACTGACGGTTGATACCCATTGTGTGGACCGGGAAAATGTGTATGTGTCTCGTTGTCAGATTGGCGAGAACGATGCATTGGTTTCTTCCACATTGAATGGTGATACGCTGGCTGTAGACCCGTCACTGGTCATGCAACGTTCACGGGTCACACTGCTGGATCATGACATGATACGTTACAAGGACAATCGTTTGCAGGTAAATATGATAGTGGCCGATACGACCTTTCTGAAACTGTTCCGTTATCAGCTGTTACAAGGAGAATATTCCCTTTCAAAGCCAGGGATGGCCTTGTTGAGTGAGCACCTGGCACATAAGTTGTTTGGCAAGCAGAATCCCATTGGAGAGACCTTTGTTCTGTCTACTGGGAAATCAGTGACGGTATCTGGAATCTTCGCTACTCCTGAAAATAAGTCTATCTTGCAGGTAGATGCCATTCTTTCTGAAATGCCTGGAGCACTTTGGGAAAGAATGCCCATGGAGTTTGTCCGTTTTGTGCCAGGAGCGGATATTCAGAAATTAAATGAGGCAGGCAAGATCTTGCGTCCTACGCAGGTGGGAGATGGCAGTATGTACACTTTCTCCCTCCTGTCATTGAAGGATGTATATTGGGAGTCACGTTTGTTGTACCGCACTTCTCCTACGATGTGTGTGTCGGGCAACCGGGCTCAGTTGTATGTCTTGTCGGCCATGTGTATCTTTATATTCTTTATCGGTCTGCTTAATTACATCAATTTGTATGCGGTGCTGTTGGGCAAGCGATTACGGATTTATCTACTTCATCGGGTGTGGGGAGCAGGCTTTCGTCCTCTCTTCATGTTGGTGTACTGGGAAAATCTGGTACTGTCGGTCTTGTCGTTGTTGCTGGCCTGGACGGTGGTGGAGCTTGCTCAACCTTTTGTCAACCGTTTGTTTGACACGGTATTTACCGTAGGGACGTTTGACGTATGGGTGTCATTGTCTCTTTTGGTGTGGTTGCCGTTGCTCATATCATTATGCACGGTACTTCGGTGCTGGAAATCCCCGTTGGGCATGTCGCTGGTTTGTTCGGGGAATGACAGGAAGTCAATACGCTTGCGTCAGGGATTTCTGTTCGTGCAATATACGGTAACCATTGTACTGGTTGTCCTTGCCTTGTTCTTCCATCGTCATCTCAACTTGCTGTTGAATACTCCACCGGGATTTCAGGTGGAAAATGTGATTCATGCCAACTTAGTGTATGAGTCGACTGACTATGCCTCTTATACCGATGAATCGATACAGGCCCGGAAGCAGCGGGTTGCTCAGATTGATGAGGCGTTGAGTAAATGTCCAGACATCGTGAACTGGACAGCTGGTTTGTATTCCATTTTGGATTTCGACTATACGGCGGAGTTTCAGAATGCGAAGGGAGAAACCGTTTCATTGAGTCAGAATTTTGCTACTCCCGAATTCTTTACCTTGTTCAATTTGAAGCTTGTGGAAGGGAAACTGCCCGTTGAAGAAGACGGGTTTGTGGTGAATCGGGCGGCTTTGCGTGCTTTGGGATACACCTCTTTAGAGGGAGCTACCGTGTTGGATCTCCGTATGAAAGAATTTGTTCCAGATTTGCAGGCCCGTCCCATTGTGGGAGTGATAGAGGATTGTTATAGCGGACATATTTCCAAAGGAGTACGTCCCATGCTGTTCATGGTTTCTCCTACTATGCGGGGAGCCGTGTATCAGATAGCATGTCAGCCGGGCAAACTTTCTCAGGTGATAGATTATCTGCGGAAGCTGGAAAGGGAAGTATATGGTACGGAAAACTTTCAGTATTCGTTACTGAAGGACGATGTGCAGAAGTTGTATAAATCCGATCAGCAGGTAGCTACCATTTACTCGGCTTTTGCCTTTATTGCCATTGTCATTTCCTGTCTGGGCCTGTTGGGTATTTCCTTGTTCGACATCCGCCAGCGTTATCGGGAGATTGCCATCCGCAAGGTGAACGGTGCCATGCTGAAAGACTTGTATGTGCTGTTGCTTCGCCGTTACGTGGGGATGCTGTTGCTGGCAGCCGTGGTGGCAGTGCCGCTGGCTTGGCTGGCCATTCACTATTATACCGCCGATTTGGTGGTGAAGGCTCCGGTGACGGTCGGTCTGTTCTTGGCAGCCTTCCTGATAGTGGCAGTGATTTCCGTGGCTACGTTGCTTTGGCAGGTAAACAAGGCTTCCCGCATCAACCCGAGTGAAGTAATGAAAAGTGAATAATAAAAGAATGAACTTATAATGATTGCACATTATTTGAAAGTGGCTTTCCGCAATTTGTGGAAATACAAGACACAGCATCTGATTGCGTTGGTCGGAGTAGGGGTGGCCTTGCTGTGTTTCAGTATCTGTCTCTACGTGGTCCGTTATGCTTTCAGTATGAATCATTGTTTTGCAAACTATGAACGGATTGCCGAACTCAATATTCGTGACATGAAAGAAGGGAAGGTGTTGGGTTGTACTCCTGCGACGTTGGCCGAGGAACTGCGTCTTCAAAAGCCGGATGGGATTGAGGCATTATGTGTGGTGGATTATTCACCGATAGAACGGCCTTTCAACGTGGAGATGCCTGACGGGAAGCAGTTACCTTATTCCTTCGCCGTGGCAGAGACGGATTCTTCCTTTTTCCAAGTATTGACTCCTAAGATTTTGTGCGGTTCGGCTGAAGTGAGCAAGATGATGCCAAATTCATTGGTCGTGAGCGAAAGTATGGCACGCCGGGTATATGGGGATATTCGACAGGCGGTAGGAAAACAGCTGGTACTGATGCGCCGGTTGTACACTTCGCCGGATTCTACTCCACGTACCGGTGGAACGGTTTATACCATTCAGGCAGTGATTGAGGATATTCCAGAGAACAACAGTATTGCTTTTATGAAGCATCTGGATATGTTTTCCCTCAACGATTCGGAAGGAATCATCCAGAATGATGCCCGTTATGCCATTATCAGCTCCTTTACGTATGCGTTGCTGCGTAAAGGTTTTACTCTGGAGCAACTCAATGAGTGGTTTTATCGCAGCAAACAGACGCATCGGATGCATGATACAAGCTTTGCGGTGGAAGCTCATCCGATGGGAGATAGGGACTGGAATGGGGGACTGCTTCGTACGATGGTATGGACTACAATGGTAGCCGGGGTATTGATTTTACTGGTGGCCTTGCTTAATTTCTTTCATCTGCTCGCGGGGTCTTTCCTTACTCGTATGCGTGAATTCAGTATCCGGCGAGTGGCGGGAGCGTCTGGAGACAGTCTTTTCGTCCAACTGTTTACACAGTCTGCTTTGTTGGTTTTGCTGGCCGGCCTGTTGATCGGTGTTTGCATCGAGGTGATGGCTCCCTGGTTGAGACTGGAAATGGCCGGATTGTATTTGCAGTTTGACGCTTCTCTGCTGATGGTACAGAGCCTTGAGTATTTGGCTGGCTTGTTGGGAGTATGTGCTTGGGTGTGTGGAATAGTCGTGTGGAAGGTACGTCGCATGCAGGTGCATGCAGGGGTGACTGGCGGTGTGCACCGGGGAGGAAAGAGACGGCTGCGGAATCTGTTGTTGGGAGTGCAGCTGTTCATCTGTTGGGTTTTTATCTCACTGGCAGCGGCACTTTATCTGCAATCGGATAAAACGGGACGTACCTTGTTCGGGACATTGAGCTTGGAGGAGAAAGAGCAGATTTTGAGCATTCCGATGGATTTTTCCTTTATGAACGCCGTGCAGAAGCAGGATCTGATACATCAGTTTAAAAACTTGTCGGGAGTCGAAGAGGTACTTCCGGCCGACATCAATTATTTGGGAGGTGTTTCCGGTACGGGTATGTATACGGAGAAAGATGATAAAGGCAGTTATGTGGATGTAAATGTGATGCGTATAACTTCCGGTTTCTTTCGTTTCATGCACATTCCGATGCGGTCGGGACATACGCCGCGTGAATCGTCCGATTTGGTGATAGACGAGGCATTATCTCATCGTATCGGAACGGACATCATGGGGAAACCGCTTTATAATTTTGACGGAGATGCCTACACGGTTAAAGGAGTGTGCCAGACATTTGTGTCCAGTGTGTATTATGATAGTGAAGGATTTATATTCCTCCTGAGCGGGTTCGATGATTATTGTGGGCATTGCTATATAAAATGTAAGGAAGGACAGGCGGAAACCGTCTCTCAGGAGGTCCGGAAGATACTGAAAAAGACGTTGCCGGAAAGTGTGGAAGTGAAGGTAAGCACGTTCATGGACGACATCCGTGAGTCACAGGCGCTTGAGTTCAAGCTCCGCGGAATTGTATTGTTCTTTTCGGTAGTGGTGCTGGTGATTTCGTTGTTGGGCGTGTATTCAGCCGTGACCATCGACACGGAATATCGGCGGAAGGAGATGGCTATCCGAAAGATTAACGGTGCCGGAATGCGTCAGATAGTCTGGCTGTTTGCCCGACTTTATGTTACTTTACTGACGGTGACGGCTGTGTTGGGATTTGCGTTGGTTGAATTTTTGTTGAGGCAGTTTAGTACCTTGTATACGGTGTTCTTCCAGCATGGGGTGGCTTTCTATTTTTGCCTCTTCCTGAGTGTCTCCTTGTTCGTCGCCCTTACGGTAGCTTTCCGTATTTGGCAGGTATCCCGGTTGAATCCGGCAGAAGAAATCAAGCGGGAGTAATATAATAGTATAATAACCTAAAATGAATAAATAACCATGAGAAAACAAGTATTAGCCTGTCTGCTCTTAGGTGCATTGGGAGCACAGGCACAAGAGAAATTTGTAGTGGAAGGACAGTTGAAGCACATTTCCGACGGAACCGTGTTCAGTTTGATGAAGCGAGAGGGGAATGTAGGGAGTATGGCGGCTACCGACACGTTGCGGAACGGCACATTCCGTTTTGAGCTGACTACCGCCGGAAACGGGCTGGAACGCTATGATTTGATGGCACATGACAAGACGAGTTTTCCACCCATGTCGCTCAGCTTGTGGGTGAATCCCGGAAGTCGTTTGCTCGTACAGGGAGAAAATCCGTATATTTACTCTTGGAAAGTAGAGAGTGATGTCAAGGAACAACAGTTCCAGCAGCAGCTGATGCAGGCTTCCCGCAAGGAATGGGAAGAGTTTCAGCGGTTGTCCATGCAGAAGTTTGAGCTGATGAGGTCGGCTGCACAGGGAGGAAACAAGGAACAGGCTCGTGCAAAGGTAGACAGTCTGCAACAACTGACGGATAAGTTGAGCGATCAGATTACGCAGCATACTATCGCACTTATGAAACAGTCGCCGGTCAATGCCGTCTGGATGGATGAATTGTATCGGATGGGGATGTCGGTGAAGTTCCGTAAAGACTATCCGTATAAGGAAGACGTGCAGCAGTTGTACGACCGTCTGGATGCCGCACAGAAAGAGACTTTTGAAGGGAAGAGCGTGTACCTGGCCTTGAATCCGCCGACTGTAGTGAAAGTAGGCGAGGAAGCTGCCGATGCGGATATGTACGACTTGGAAGGAAAGGTTCACCGCCTGGCTGAGTTTCGCGGGAAATACATCTTGCTGGACTTCTGGAGCCGGGGATGTGGTCCTTGTATCATGTCGCAACCGGAGCTGAAGGAAATCAGTGAGATGTACAAGGACAGCCTGGAGGTGGTCAGCCTGAGCATTGAGAACCGGAAGGGATGGGAAGAGGCTTCTAAATCGCATGTCATGACCTGGAATAATTGGAACGATTTGGAAGAGAACAACGGACTGTATGCCCGTTATGGTGTCAGAGGAATTCCCCATTTTGTGTTGATTTCGCCGGAAGGAAAGGTGGTTGACAGCTGGAGTGGATATGCAAAAGGTTGGCTGAAACTGAAAATTAAAGGCTCGATGGCTCCCAAACAGCCGATGCGTATCGAATGGAAGGACGGTCATAAAGTGGTGCATCATCCGCGGAAGAAAACAGAAAAGATGGAGGTGCTGACCATCCGTCAGGTGGAGCTGACCGACTCGACTACGGTACTTCGCGTGCATGCACGGTATATTCCAAATTATTGGATTCGGTTGGACAAAGCGACTTTCTTGATGTCGGACAAGGGGGTGAACTATCCGCTCCTGCGCAGTGAAGGTTTCGCGATAGACGAGCAAGTGTTTATGCCCGATAGCGGAGAAATGGATTTTACGCTCTATTTTGCTCCGTTGCCCAAAGATACCCGTTGGTTTGACTTTTCGGAAGGCGAGCACGTGGAAGGGGGATACTATATCGAAGGCATCCGTCTGACAGAATAATAACGTATTAAAATTGATAATGGATGATACTGAATGTCACACTGAAAATGATTTTGCGAAGCTGGTGGCGGAACAAGGTGTTTTTCCTTGTTTCAGTAGCCAGTTTGGCATTGGGATTAGCCTGTACCAACTTGTTGGTGACGTACTTTGTGCATGAGCATGGGTTGGAAGGGCATAATCCGGACCGTGGCCGTATGTTTTTCCTGCGGCAGGATGACCCGATGACGGAGGGGAAACGAGTGGCCTTTGCCGGCGCAGAGGTTCCTCCGCAGCTGAAGCAAAGCTATGTCGAGGTAGAGGACTTTCTCCGGTTAGGAAAACTGGATTTGCTTTACTGCAAGGTGAACGAGCAGAAGGTGGAAGGTGATTTTAAGATGTTGTCGGCCGATACGACCCTGACGAGCTTTTTTGATTATCGTACGGAAGAAGGTAGTTTGAGTCAGGTACTCTGTCAACCGGGGAAGGTGGCGTTGAGTGAGGCTTGTGCCCGTCGTCTGTTCGGAGGGAAACAAGCGGTAGGGAAGCAGGTGGAGGCACATTTCCGTTTTGGAGAGGCCCGTACGTACGAGGTGGCGGCAGTGCTTAAGAAGCGCGAACAATCGCTTCTGCAGTTTGACATGCTGATAGCACACGATCCTGATTTTTTCTGGGGGGGACTTACATTGCTGAAGCTGACTCCGGGTACGGATGCGGGTCACCTGGCTGATAAAATGAATGCGGACAAGGTACCTACACTGATGCCCGGTCAGACGAAATATTACTTGGATCCGCTGGATGCCATTTGTTTCACTACTCCCGACGATGCTTCCCAGCAGACACTCGATTATGTCAGTCAGACACCCGTGCAGACTCTCTATATCAGTCTGCTGGCAGCCGTGCTGATACTGATTATTGCTTGCTGCAACTATACTAACATGAGTTTGAGCCGCTTGCTGCAACAGCTTCGTATGATTCATGTGGAGAAATTGATGGGGGCTACCTTGCGCAATATCCGTCTGCAACTTTTCGGGGATGCTTTCCTGACGGTGGTGTTGGCATTCGGCTTGTCCATTCTGTTGGTCAATGACTGTCTGTCACTGTTTAATGACCTGTTAGGCTCGCGGTTGACCATGACGTTCTTCTTCAGTAGTCAGATGTTGCCGTGGTTGCTGTTATTCATTCTGTTGATGTCGGTAATACCGGCATGGTACATCAGCTGTCGCCTGTCACGCTTGTCGTTCACGGAGTACCGCACCCTTTACAGTGGCCGGCGCAAACAGCGTTTTGTGGCGGTACTGGTAACAGTGCAGTTCGTGATTTCCACCGGATTGTTACTGGCTACGCTGACAGCACGCAACCAGATGGAACTGACCCGCCAGCGGGCTTCGCGTTACGAGGGCTGCATTGAGATAGGGGATGCCTTTGGTGCTCCGTTGGCCCCCTTCAAGACGGAACTGGAAAAACGGGTGAAAGGGATTGAATCCATGACACTTTCCAAGGCTTCGGTGCTTAATGCCTGGATACGTCAGTTGAACGTGCAGCGTCCCGGTGGGAAGGAAGTGCGTACCAATCTGCTGACATTGGAAGGCGACTCCACGTTGTTGCGCACCTTGCGCATTGAACAGTTGAGTGGAGAATCTCCTTCTCGTCTGTTGGAGCGTCAGGCTTCTCCTGTACTAGTGAACGAGAGTTTTGTCCGCTTGTTAGTGCCTGCGGGTACGGAGGTCGTGGGGCATGCCTTGCGCGAGTTCGATACGGAAACAAAAGACAGTCTGGCTGTAATTGCAGGGGTGGTGCGCGACTTTTCCGTCAATTCGCTGGAAGAAGCGGTAACACCTCTTGTCATCACGCTGTTGTCGGCAAGTGACTTGCAGAAAGGATTCTATTTGCAACTGCGTCTTCGTCCGGAAAACCGTGAAGAGACCTTGCAGCAGATAGAAGCCGTATGGAATGAAATGAATCCTAACCAACCTTTCGGTTATGCAGATATGCACCGGGATTTTATGGCACGTAACGGGAAAGTGCTTTCTTTGTCGCATATCCTGACTTTCTATGCTGTGATTGGGCTGTTGCTGACAGGTTTCGGATTGTTTGGCATTGCCTGGTATGCCACCCGTCAGCGGATACGCGAAATCAGTATCCGCAAGGTGCATGGAGCAACACGGGGGCAGATTATCTGGCTGCTTAACAAGCCGTTCTGTATCTATGCTGTAGTGGCGTATGTAGTGGCCATACCTGTCGGCTGGTGGTTCATGCTGCATTGGCTGGAGCAGTTTGCGTACCGTGCCCCGCTTTCAATTGGTATCTTTGTATGGCCGTTGCTGGTGGTGTGGGGCATCTCAGCGGTCATTGTCTGCCTGCAAGGTTGGATATTGAGTCGGGTAAATCCGGTAGAATGTATAAAACAAGAGTAATATCATTAAAATAAAATTTTGAAGTATGATTAAGACAGAAAATTTACAGAAAGTATTCCGCACAGATGAAGTGGAAACTTGGGCATTGAATAATGTAAATATCGAAGTGAAGGAAGGAGAGTTCGTGGCTATCATGGGCCCTTCAGGTTGTGGAAAATCTACCTTGCTGAATATCTTGGGACTACTGGACAATCCCACGGGAGGCAAGTATTTCTTGAACGGAACAGAAGTGGGGGGCTATACTGAATCGCAACGTACTTCCTTGCGTAAGGGAGTGATTGGTTTCGTGTTCCAAAGCTTCAATTTGATTGATGAACTGAACGTATTTGAGAACATCGAACTGCCCTTGTTGTATTTGGGCGTACCTTCGGCAGAACGTAAACGGAAAGTGGAGGCTGCCATGGAGCGGATGGGGATTACACATCGTGCCAAGCACTTCCCGCAGCAGCTGTCGGGCGGACAACAGCAACGTGTGGCTATTGCCCGTGCCGTAGTATCAGGGCCGAAGCTGATTCTGGCCGATGAGCCTACCGGTAATCTGGACTCCAAGAACGGACGGGAAGTGATGGAATTACTTACCGAGCTGCATAAGGAAGGCACCACCATTGTGATGGTGACCCACTCGCAGCATGATGCCGGTTTTGCCGACCGTGTTATTAATCTCTTCGACGGACAGGTGGTAACGGAAGTGAACCTTTAAAAATAAGGTTTAGGCTTGTTTCTTAAACTGGCCGGGCGACATTCCGCAGTAACATCGTATCAGCTGGGAGTATACGTCGGGAAATACTTTGCGGATACTTTACGGACAGAACGGTATGTGGTATCGGATGAATGCAAGCGGTACTCATGAATATCTGCTGGAAGCCAATGACGGAATGGCAATAAAGGTCATAGCCTACCGCACGAATTTTGATTCTTTGCATTGCACGATAAATCGTTTTTGTATTGAAGAATACAAAAACGAAGAACAGGAGTGAACCGAAGTTCCGGCCTGCTTTCACCTTCCTGAAGGCAGTGCCGGAATATCGGCCTCTATTCGGTTCTCCACCTCGTCGGGGAGCTTAGAGAAGAAATCCATTCCCGTTACCTTTTCCACGGAATCAACCGGTACCATATATTTTTCCAGTGCCTGATGATGTGCCTTGTTGTCGAACAGAAAGCCCATGGCGATGGGACTTTTCCGGTTATAAATCAGCACCACCTTGAAGAAACGGTCGGGCACGGCTACCCGATGCTCTCCGATGCGCTTGGGTTGCTTTTTATCATAGATAGGTCCGCAGGCAATGTACACTGTGCCATATTTCCGGGCCCAGCTGCGGCATAATTCCTCCAAATCTCCCCAGTCGTCCCGGTTCAGCTTTTGATTCTGCGGGCAGATGTTGCTCATGTAGAACGATTCCTCCATGGCTTTCTTGCTCCATTTCATGTCGGCTGCCGGAGCCATGTGTCCCCGGTCGTATCCGGAGCGCGTATAATCGGCATGCTCCACACGGGGTTCGGGCAAATCCGGGTCGGGTACGAAGCGGTTCTTTCGCTCTTCACTTCCTTTGGTCTCCTGCCGTGTCAGTTCCCAGGCCACCCAGTTGGGCGTTTTGTAGAAATTATTGTATGAAACGGTGTACCCTGTCCGCTGCAACTTGATTTCTTCCCGTTTGGTCAGCATGACGGGAATTTCCAGTTTGCTGCTGATTCGGCTGGCCGAGGGTTGTGCTTCCGTCTCGTCCTGCGACTTTTCCGGCAGGCGTTGTGCTACTTCCTTCTGTGCCTTCTCCAGTGTGTGCGAAAGTTCCTTTGTCAGTTCCTTAGCTTCCGGCAGGTTCTGCTGGTTCTGATAGAAATAAACACCGCCACCCAGAATCAGCAGCAGGAGTATGAAGCCTTTCAGGGAGCCGGTGGATGAACTTCTCTTTTTCTTTCCCATGGTGTGCGTGTATTAAACCAGTTTGAAACGCATCCGGAAGATACCGTCCTTAAAGTCGTGACTGATAATCTTGAAGGTGCCGATTTCTGACGTATTCTCTACATGCTGCCCGATGCACAGACACTCGTCGTAATCGCCTACGTGTACCACACGAACCGTCTCGGAAGCTCCTTCAGGCAGTCGTTTCATGTCAAAGCGTCCGGTAGCTTCTTCCTGTGTGATGAATTCCGTGGTGACAGGCAAGTGACGTGCGATTACTTCGTTGACAGTCGTTTCAATGCGTGCAATATCGTCTTCCGAAGGTGCTTGTGAAAGCGCAAAATCGAGTTTGCTTTTCTTCCGTTCGATATGGGCAGATACAGCCCGCCCGCATCCGAAAAGATTGACCATGGTGCGGTTGATAATGTGTTCGCAGGTATGCATAGGAGGATACTCCTGCTTGTTGTGTGCGTTAAGTTGGATTTCTTGTTCCATAAATTACATTGATGAATTGTTTTTTTCTTTTTGCTTTTTTTCTATCAGCATGCTCATGAAGGCCGAGCTGATGATACCTGTAGGAATGGCAATCATGGCGATACCAATCAGGCTGATGATACTGCTCAACAACCGTCCTAACGGAGTAATCGGGTAAATGTCACCGTAACCCACGGTGGTGAAGGCCACGATTGCCCACCAGAATCCGTCGCCGATATTTTCGAAGGCTTCCGGTTGTGCGTAGCGTTCGATGTAGTACATCAGAATGCCTGAAAATCCTAACATGATGCCACAGGCAGTATAGGCCGTAACAAGCTCTTCTCTGACGGTTCGGAGTACGGTGCCAATCATCTGGAAGGAACGTGAATAGCGTATCAGCTTGAAGATAATCAGTACGTAGGCCAGTACCACAAGATGTACGTGCGGGGTTTCCTTGTACACATAAATCACCATGAACGGGATAATTGCCACGAAGTCGATGATTCCATAAAAAGAGAACAAGTAGCGCAGACGTGCCTTCCAGGCATGGTTGCAGCTGGCGTATTGTACGGGAGCTGCCGCAATTCGTAGTCCATACTCAATGGTGAATATAAAGGAAGCCAGGTAGTTGAATGCATACAGACTGTTACGGTAAGGAGCCGATTCCTCAAAGGAACTATATATGATGGAGCAGATGGAACCGATGATAAAGAACAATACAAAATATTGAAACCATTTTTTCATCAGCTGGCGATGAATCATTCGGTACAATTTTTCGTGGCGAATTAAGTGCGGGAACTTTTCGCGCAGCGGGTCTATAAGATTGTGAGGTTCTATGTTCATGGCCGTGATTTTGTTTAATGGTTTTCACTGGATCTTGTCACTCCTATTTTTGCAGGATATGAATCTTCTAAAGTGACAAATATACTCTTTTCTTTTGCAATGAGAGAAGGAGTAGAGAGAAAAGTATAAAAGACGGGCTAATTTTCAATGTAAAATCGACTTTTTGAAAACGCTTTTGTCTTTAGTTTCAAACGCCAAAGCGTTTGAGGTAAGACGTACTTACGTTTTAGTTGAAATGTCCTTGCGTTTTAATACGAACGCCAAAGCGTTTTGAGGGGAGGGAAAATAAGGGCATAAAAAAAGGAG
>OGJU01001757.1_pt1 | contig 12718 bp, 8 predicted proteins | sample 1572251 | NCBI WGS metagenome assembly OGJU01 (sample SAMEA2582144, study PRJEB24529) | metagenome | biome: Human gut stool | place: China | collected 2011
AAACATCCTCAATACAACTCTCACAACCAACAAATGCAAAATTTAAACAGGCTCTTAGTATATTAGAATGAGCGCTCGGCATTGTTCGTAAATATTAGACTCTCCGGAAGTTGAGGTTTATCGCATTTTCCTGTTTCCCTCAGTTTGGCTGACAAAACGGGGTCGGTAATCGGATAAGCTACCGGTCTTATTGCTCCTTATCTCAGCGATAATACTAAATAACACTCCGTAAGCGAGTGATAACACAGTTTCTCCTCGGAAGGCTTTTCCTTTGCAGTGTCAATTGAAAAACGAATGAAAATGAAACGAATACTTTATTACTCTCTGGTTTTACTTACTGCCGGTAATGGGATGTTACAAGCGCAGAATTGGATTCATGGAAAAGTGGTCGATAAAGAAGAACGACCGGTAGACGGGGTGGCTGTCGTGTTGCAAACATTGGATTCTACTTATATAGATGCAGTCGTTACGGATAGTCTCGGGGCATTCATGTTGAACAAGGAAGCCGGTCCGAACTATCGTCTGCTGTACGAGCCGGTTTGTAAAAAAATCTCGACTGCTGATGCCGGTACGATAAGCCTGACTGAAAAAGATTATGAACTGGAAGGCGTTGTGGTAAAAGCCGAACGTCCGCAGGTCAAAGTGGAAAACGGCGCTTTGAGATACGACGTGCCCCAATTGATGAAAGATAAGGCGGTCAGTAATGCGTTTGAGGTGGTGAAACAGATACCCGGTGTGATCAGTACGGACGATGCTGTCCAACTGTTGGGAGCCGGCAGTCCGAGCATTGTGATCAATGGGCAGTTGACCACGATGTCGGTCGATCAGTTAGTCGGTTTGCTGAAGACAATTCCTGCTTCGCGGGTATGTAACGTAGAGATCATGTATAATGCACCAGCCAAGTATAATATCAAAGGAGCTATGATCAATGTCGTATTAGATAAGGAAACTGTCGAAAAGAATACTTTGCAAGGAGAAACCGGTGTCGATTATTTGCAGCGTCATTATGCGGAGGGGAAAGTCCATGGCAACTTGCTTTACTCCACATCTCGTTTCAATATAGATTTCTTAGCCAATGGGGCTAAGGGACGGAACTATATGGGAGAGGAGATCCTGGCCCTCCATACCCTGAAAGATCAGGTAACGGAGGTCAACCAATCGGGACGTGGCACCCGGAGCGGCATAGATGGAACGATGCGTTTAGGTATGGACTATACTTTCAAAAATGACGACAGGCTCTCTGCTGCCTACTATCTTACGGCCGGCAAATCCGATCTTGAGCGGACGGCCGTTACAACCTTCCAGGCATTGAAATCCGGACAGCCGGTGGAAGAACGCCTGAGCCGTACATACATAGAGGGAAACAGTGCGTTGCACAATGTCCGTATTCAATATGACGGTAACTCCGGACTGATGGCGGGTGCGGATTTTACACGTTATCATTCACCCGGCTTCCAGACATTTGTCGATCAAAGCTATGAAACGACAGTGACGGATATGCAGAATAATTCCAAGCAGGATATTTCACAAGGAGCACTATTTATTAACCATAGCCACACTTTTGAAACCGGGTGGGCACTGAATTACGGTGTCCACGGCGGTTTCACCTCTTCGAAGACTTATATCGATTATCTATATAATAAAGGTAACGGCTATGAATCGGCTCTTGATGAACTTGAAAATAACCGCCAGAAAGAGTATAGTGGAAATGCCTTCTTGGAGGTGTCCAAGGATTTCGGTTCGCATTTCTCTGCAACAGCTTCTCTGAAAGTTGAATACTTTAAATCGGATTATACCTCTAACGGGATGAAATCCACACTTTGGAATGATTGGACCTTATTCCCGAATGCGACACTCAGCTATACGGTCAATCCGATGCACATCATCCAATTGGACATAAGCAGCGACAAAACCTATCCGTCCTATTGGGATGTGACGCCGCAGGAAAGCCCGATCAACTCTTATTCCGTTATCTTGGGCAATCCTTCCCTGAAGCCTTACCGTTCTTATAGCGGGCAGTTGATTTATATCCTGAAGCAGAAATATACGATTCTGGCTTTTTGTGACTATGTGCCCGATTATTTCGCCCAGTTGCCTTATCAGAATACCTCGGAACTGAAAAACGTTTTCCGGTATGAGAACATGGACTACCAGTTGCAATTCGGTGTAGGGGTGATCGTTCCTTTCCGGGTCGGCGAGTTCTGGAACAGCCAAGTGACTTTGTCCGGTCAGCGTATGCAGGAGAAGTTGGACCATTTTCATGATCTGTCTTTCCATAATGAGAAATATACCGGGCAGTTCAAGATGGATAATACGTTTACCCTTTCTAAGTCTCGTCCGAATTTGAAGCTGGATTTGAATGGCTATTTCGTTACCGGAGCCGTGCAGGGAATCTATGATCTCGGTCATCTCTATGATGTGTCTTCTGCATTGAAATGGCAGTTTGCCGACGATCGTGCTACTCTGATTCTGAAATGTAACAACATCTTCCGTAGCAATATGCCTCATACGATGGAAATCAACCAGTCCGGCCAATATAGCCGCCTCTGGAAACTGGACGACCAACGTTGTGTAACGGTTTCTTTTGTCTGGAAGTTCGGCGGTTATAAGAAAAAGCAACATGAAGCGGTGGATGCTTCCCGATTCGGCAAATCGATGTGATCTGTTCTTTTGACATTTAGATAGGGAAAAGAGGGTTGAACATGCTTGTATATTATTGTCGTATTCTAATTTGAGTGTCTCTCAAATAGCCGACGAATCAGGCTATGGTAATGTTTCATACTTTATCAAGCAATTTGAAAGTATAACCCGGCAAACTCCAAAAGAGTATCGTATTTCTCTTTTGCAAGGTTCGGAGAACCGGATAAAAAGTAGTACATTTGATGCCCGATAACAATTAGAACAAATGGCAGAAAGAGGAAAAAATACAGGAGGAAAAGGGAGGCAGAAACAGGTTGTAGTACCCGATATGGGACGTTTGCAACCACAAGCCCGTGAGTTGGAAGAGGCGGTGTTAGGTGCTCTGATGCTTGAAAAGGATGCTTACTCCATCGTTAGTGAAATATTGAAACCGGAGAGTTTCTATGAGAAGGCACATGAGAAAATTTATGCAGCTATCGTAGATCTGGCGATCAGCCAGCGTCCGGTGGATATGCTGACCGTCACTGAGCAACTGAAGAAGCGAGGCGAATTGGAAGAGGTAGGTGGCCCGTTCTATATTTCCCAGCTGACCAGTAAGGTGGCCAGTAGTGCCCATATCGAATATCATGCCCGTATCATCGCCCAAAAATATCTGGCGCGTGAGTTGATCTCCTTCACTGCTATGATACAGGGCAAGGCTTTTGATGAGTCGATCGATGTGGAAGACCTTATGCAGGAAGCGGAAGGAAAGCTCTTTGAGATTTCTCAGCGCAATGTGAAGAAAGATGTTACCCAGATCAATCCTGTCATCAAGGAAGCGATGGTTATGCTTGAGAAGGCTGCCAATCAAAAAGAAGGGTTGAGCGGTCTGCGCACCGGTTTCGAAGGATTGGACAAAATGACGTCCGGATGGCAGAATTCCGATCTTATCATCATTGCCGCCCGTCCTGCTATGGGTAAGACGGCTTTCGTCCTTTCGATGGCTAAGAATATGGCGGTAAACCATAACACGCCGGTGGCTCTGTTCTCTCTTGAAATGAGTAACGTCCAGCTTGTCAACCGTCTGATCGTGAACGTATGTGAGATTCCGGGCGAGAAGATCAAGAGCGGGCGTTTGGAAAACTATGAATGGGAACAGTTGGACTTTAAGATAAAAGAATTGTATGATGCACCGATTTATGTAGACGATACGCCGAGTCTTTCGGTATTCGAACTGCGTACGAAGGCTCGTCGTCTGGTGCGTGAGCATGGTATTAAGATCATCATTATCGACTACCTTCAGTTGATGAATGCAAGCGGTATGAGCTTCGGCAGCCGTGAACAGGAAGTAAGTACTATTTCACGGTCGTTGAAAGGATTGGCGAAGGAACTGAACATTCCGATCATTGCCTTGTCTCAGTTGAACCGTGGTGTCGAGGCACGTCAAGGGGCGGAAGGAAAACGCCCGCAGTTGGCCGACTTGCGTGAGTCCGGTGCTATCGAACAGGATGCGGATATGGTTTGTTTTATCCACCGTCCTGAATATTATAAGATAACGGAAGACGAACGTGGTAATTCCTTGATCGGTCTGGCGGAGATTATTATCGCCAAGCATCGTAACGGTGCGGTCGGAGATGTACGTCTTCGTTTCAAGAGCGAGTTCGCCAAGTTCATGAATGGGGACGAAGATGTTCCGGTCCGCGAGTTCTCCTCCACCGGCCGGTACCGATTTCTTGGCTCCCGGCAATAATGAGGTTCCGTTTTAATAATTCTATCCTCTTTTCAAAACATAGGTGTTTAGTATAAATAATTATTTAGTTTAATGGAGTGATATGGCAATTTGTGTTTTCAGTAAACGAAAACCGAACGGTTTAACGGCAACCAGCCGCCAAACCGTTCCCCATAAAGCTCCGGAGTCGCATCTATTATGATTGCCTATACTCTTTTGGAGTCATACCTACATGCTTTTTGAAGTATTTTGCAAAGAAGGAATTATTCGGAAAGTTCAGTTCATTAGATATTTCTTGAATCGTCTTGTTTGTCGAGCGGAGAAAAATTTTTGCTTCCAATATAATGTATTTATCTATCCAATCATGTGCAGTTCTTCCGCTTGTTCTCTTGATTATATCCGACAGGTATTTTGTGGATATGAAAAGTTTTTCTGCATAGAACTCCAGTGTTCTGTTTTCCTTATAATAACGAATTATCAGTTGTATAAACCTGCCCAACAGTTCTTCTTTCCTTTCTTTCCGCGAATGTTCTTCGGTATTAATCAGTAAACCTGTTATATAATATATTAAGGCTTGTAATATAGAGCCTATCATTTTATCCCTGAAGGCAAAATGATCTTTCAGTCTTTGGTTGAAAAAATCATAGAATTGCTGGATGTTGAAACATTGCTTGGCTGAAAGTTCTATTTTGGGATTTTTCTGGATATAAAGGAAAATAGGCAGAATTTCACTAATCTTCGGAAATGCTTCTTCTATAAAATTCTGTGACACGATAAAAAAAATCCCTCTTATATCATCCGATACCTCTTTGTGTTCTATTATATCCTTTGGAAGAGTGATTACCATATCCCCCGGCTGAATATCATACCTTAGCATATTGATGTCTGCCGATATATGCCCGCTCAGACATAGGCTGATGGTAAATGCTCCAATTCTTACAGGAGAATTGTTACCTATTTTGAATTTACTCAGATCATCAAGAACGATGAAGTCATTATCTATATAATCAATGTCACCTATAAGCTCCTTTACAATCTGCATGTCGAGTTTCTTATACTGGTTCATAGCTTTTTTATCACAAAAATAGATTTAGTATCACAATAATCAAAATAAATCTTACTAATGGAACATATTTGTGGATATAATGGAAATATGACACGTTTTTGCCATATAAATTTATTGGAATAGATAAAAAAACGGATAATGGGACATTTTGCAGGTGTAAATGAAAACATGATTTTCGTTGCCTTTATTGAACTTTGCAGCAAAACAAAAGTTCAAAATTATGAAAAGATTTTTTATGTATTTGGGTACAGGAATCATGGTGCTTGCTTCCGTTTCCTGTAAACATGAAACAGGAGAACAGAAAATGACCTTGCCGTTGATAAAGACTGTGGCTGTGGGCAGCCTTAACAGCATCGACAGGGTTGAGTATATGGGTATAATAGGTTCAGAACAGGAAGCCTCAATATCATTCAAGGTAAGTGGTCAACTTGAAAACCTGCCTTTCCGTGAAGGGGTAAGGGTAAGTAAAGGCAGTGTATTGGCTTCATTGGACAGACACGATTTTGAAGTGCAGTATAACGCTGCAAAGGCGGTTTACGAGCAGTCCAATAAAGAGACAGAACGTATCCGTACTTTGTATGAAGCCAAAACAGTTTCTCCCAATGACTATGAAAAGGTCATGGCGGCAAATACGGTAGCTAAAGCCAAATATAATACGGCAAAGGATGCTCTTGAATATACAGAAATTAAGGCTCCTTTTGACGGATTTATATCTGGCGTATTCAAGAATGAGGGTGAGGTGGTCTCAGCAGGACTGCCGGTCCTTTATCTGAAAAGTGACAATGAGTATTATGTCGAGATAAACATGGCGATAAAGGACTTCAAACGTTTGGAGTTTTTACGCTCTGCAAGACTTGATATAGGTGGTTCTTCTGTCGAACTGAAACTCAGGACACAAAGCCGGAATACAACTTCAGGACAGTTGTATCGTGTTTCTTTCAATGTTCCGAAGAAGTTTTCTTCTCTGCTGATGGCGGGTATGAATGTAAGTGTGGCACTTGATTTTTCAAAGGAGGAAACTTCGGTATCTATTCCAGCAACCGCTCTTTTCTATAAAGACGGTTTCCCATGTGTGTGGAAGATCAATGATGATAAGGTTCACTGCATTCCGTTGAAAATTGGCGGTATAGAGAAAGAAAGGGTGCTTGTAAGCGGATTACAGCCGGGTGACAGGATTGCAGTGACCGGAACGCACAGCCTCAGTGAAGGGACATCTGTTGAGGAAATGGAAGATACATCTGAAACCAATATAGGAGGAATGTTATGAGGAGTATTGCAGAGTATGCCCTGACAAACAAGGCTTTGATTAAACTGTTTATAGCTTTTCTTGTGATAGGAGGACTGTGGTCTTTTTATTCTATGAGCAAGATGGAAGACCCTGAAATAACCGTCAAGCAGGCTCTGGTCATGACAGTATATCCCGGAGCTGATGCACACCAAGTAGAATTCGAGGTGTCTGACAAACTTGAGAAAGCTATCCGTCAGATGGGTGATATTGATTATATAGAGTCAAAATCTATGAATGACCTTTCTCTTATAAAGGTAGTTCTGAAGACGACTGTTCCAAACGATGAAATGGACCAAAAATGGGATATATTGAGAAAAAAGATAGTAGATGCTCATGCTTTGTTGCCGAAAGGTTCTTCAGTGCCTCTTGTGTTGGACGATTTCAGTTCCGTGTACGGTATGTTCTATACGGTAACGGCGGATGGATTCTCCGACAGTGACATGATACGTTATACCCAGTTTATCCAACGTGAACTTATCAATATAGAAGGGGTAAGAAATGTGCAGCTTTACGGTACTGCATCTCCATGCATAAATATAAATATTGACAAGAAAGAGATGGCGCATCTGGGTATATCTCCGGTAGAAATCCTTCTGACGCTGCAAGACCAAAATAAAACGGTATATGGAGGCTACTTCAACAGTAGCAATGAACGCATGAAAGTAATGGTTCCGGGTACTTTTCAGAATATGGAAGACATAAGAAATCTTGTACTGAAAGGACATAACGGAGAATTGTTCAGGCTGGGTATGATTGCAAATGTGGAAGAAGGTTATGAAACCCCGCAGAGGAATATGATGAAATATGACGGACAGAAAGCCTATGGCATAGCAATAGCCATGGAGTCCGGCTATGATATATTGAAGATAGGCAAGGTTGTTACCGCCAAACTTGCGGAACTGGAAGGACAGCTTCCCGCTGGTTTCAGGTTCAATAAAGTTTTCTATCAGCCTGAACGTGTTAGCGATGCAATAAACACCTTCATCATAAACCTCATAGAGTCTGTGATTATCGTGATTCTTATCCTGATGCTTACTATGGGATTCCGAAGTGGTGTTGTGATAGGTACAGGACTGGTAATTACGGTGTTGGGTTCATTTGTAGTACTGTACTTCTTTGACGGTACTTTACAGAGGGTTTCACTCGGTGCATTCATAATAGCGATGGGTATGCTGGTGGATAATGCAATAGTGGTGGTGGACGGAATACTCATAGACAGTGCAAGGGGTATGAAAAAACCGGAATCTCTTGTACATACAGCAAATATTACGGCACGTCCTCTTTTAGGGGCAACCCTCATTGCCATCATTGCTTTCATGCCCGTTTCGCTTTCTCCAGATATGGCGGGAGAATATGCCCGTGACCTCTTTATCGTACTGGCTGTATCACTCTTGCTGAGCTGGGTACTGGCTTTGGTTCATGTACCTATACACTGCGCAAACTATCTGAAGATTAAACCTTTCGCTGAAGACAGTAAAGTGTTTGATTCTCCGCTGTATAAAAGTTTTCGCAAGATATTGACTATACTACTTCATCACAAGATCTGTACGGTATCATGTATTGCCGCCCTTCTTGTGCTGAGTTTCTGGTGTTTCCGTTTTCTGCCGCAGACATTCTTCCCTGATTTGACTTACAATCAGATTTATATGGAATATAAGATGCCCGAGGGTACCCGCATTGAAAAGGTGGAGGAAGACCTGAAGGAGATTGAGACATATCTGAAATCCAATCCGTCAGTTACCCATGTGACTACCTCGCTTGGCGGAACACCCGCACGCTATAACCTTGTGCGTTCCGTAGCTGACCCAAGCCTCCGTTACGGAGAGCTTATCATAGACTTTAAAAGCCATAAGGATATAGACAATTGTATGCAAGACTTACAGGAGTATATGAACCGTAGCTATCCAGATGCGTTTATCCGTCTGAAGAAATACAATACTATGTATATGGAGTTTCCTATTGAGATTCTTGTCTCCGGTCCTGACCCGGCTGTCCTGAAAAGACTAAGAGACAGCATACAGGGTATGATGAGAAAAGAGCCGTCTGCCATGCTGGTAACGGACAACTGGGATGATCCGGTAATCAACATCGGTGTGAATTTCAATCAGCAGAGTGCCAGATATGCAGGGTTGTACAGGAATGATCTGGCGATGTCCCTGCTTTCTGCAACAGACGGTATTCCGGTGGGCAATCTGTATGATGGCAATGTATCCAAGAATATATACCTGAAGAATACAGGATATGATAACCTTGAAAATATAAGTGTGAATACCATGCTCCCCAATGCCTCTGTATTGACAGACAAAGAAAATATTCGTGATGTTATAATGTCTGGTGACAGCGAGTCGCTGATAGGCGGGCTTACAGCCGGAAGAACCGTAAAGGAAATAGCTGACAGTATCAGTTTTGTCTGGAAAGACCCTGTTGCATACCGGTATAACGGTCAACGTGCCATCATTGTGCAATGCAACAATGCCTACGGCTTTACTGCGGAGGATACCCGTCTGGCACTGGAGAAACAGATAAACGAAAAAGTGAACTTCCCCAAGGGTTACACAATGAAATGGCTGGGCGAATATAAAGCCAGCACGGACTCAAATAAATATTTGTTTAGGAGCTTTCCGATTGCCGTGATATTCATGTTTGCCGTACTGGTCTATCTGTTCAAGGATTTCAGGAAACCCCTGATTATATTCCTTTGCCTTCCTCTGGCTTATATAGGTATTGTATTGGGTGTCCTCGTGAGTGGAAAGCCTTTCAGTTTTGTGGCTGTTGTCGGTGCTCTCGGTCTAATTGGCATGATGATAAAAAACGGGGTGGTGCTTCTTGATGAGGTTACAGCGCAGATAAATGCCGGAGTAATACCGATGGAGGCTCTGCTGTCTGCTTCTTCCTCACGTTTGCGACCTGTCATGATGGCTTCCGGAACCACTATTCTTGGTATGATTCCGCTTATCTCCGATGCTATGTTCGGTCCTATGGCTGTGGCTATTATGGGAGGGCTTCTCGTTGGAACGGTTATCACACTGATGATTATCCCAGTATTCTATGCTTTATTCTTTAAAATAAAATGTGATTAAAATGAAAAGACTATTATCAGGAATATTGGCTGTTCTGTTTTCTTCATATTGTCATGCGCAGCAGATACTGACGCTTGACGACTGTTGCAGAATTGCCGTTGAAAACAATAAACAGAGAAAACTGTCAGAATACTCTGTCAGACAGGCAGAGATACAGGCAAAGAATGTAGAGGCAGACTTCCTCCCCAAGTTTTCGGCTTCAGGTGGATACCTTTATGCCAACAAGGATTTTTCGATGGAGCTTGCCCCTTCATTGGCGGCTTCTCTCAATATGAACAACACATATTTTGCTGGAATACAACTGGAGCAGCCTATCTATATGGGTGGAAAGATTCTGTCGGCACGCAGGATGGCAAATATCGGTGAATCAATAGCCAATATAAATAAACGGAAAACGGATTCAGATATTCGTATAGAGACTGAAGAGGCTTATTGGAATGTAATCAAGTCCGAAGAACTTAATCTGGTTGCTACCAGATACAAGGAACTTGTGTCTGAACTGTACTCTAGCGTTGAGAAAATGAATAGTACCGGTATGACTCCCAAGAACGAGCTTTTGAAAGTAAAGGTAAAATTGAATGAGGCAGAACTGTTGATGAGAAGGAGCGAAAATGCGGTCAGGCTGTCAAAGATGGCTCTGTGCCATGTCATAGGTATGTCTCTTACTTCTGATATAGAGGTGTCCGGCAGTATTGAATTTATTCCGTTGTCCGCAAAGGACTATGAATTTACGGTACAGAACCGTCCCGAATATAAACTGCTTACAGAAAACATAAATCTTAAAAAAGAACAGATAAAGTCGGTAAGAAGTGATTTCCTCCCGAAGATTGGTCTTGTTGCCGGATATAATTACATAGACGGTATCAGGATGAACAATCACAAGTTTCTTAAAAATGATGTGTTTTCCGTTATGCTGGCTGTCAAAGTTCCTCTATTTCATTGGGGTGAAGGACACCGCAAGGTGAAGTCTGCCAAGATTGAGATGCAAAAGGCGGAGGTTACACGGTGTGAAATGGTTGAGAAAATGCAGCTTGAAGTGGCGAGAAACTCCAACCTGATGGATGAAGCACAGCTGGAGGTTGAGCTGACAGAAAATGCGTTAGAGTCTGCGGAAGAGAGTCTGAAGGAAAGCAGGAAAAGTTTTGAAACCGGTATGGCGACACTGACAGACTATCTTGAAGCACAGGCTGGATGGCAGAAGTCGTATTTTGAAGCCATCTCAGCCAAGACAGAATACCATGTAGCCAAATCCAAATTCTTAAATTCACTGGGTAGCTTATGAAAACAGAATTCTTAAAATTGATTTTATCGGAAATAGATGTAATTCTGTCTAAAGAACAGAAAGTTAGTGTACAGGATATATTAAGTAGAATTGATTATCCCAATGATCAGATTCTTATTGCCATAGGTTATCTTTTACATGATGACAGAGTATATTTCTGGGAAAAAGATATGGTCTTAGAGTATAAGGTATTCTATTTCTAAGTTTTATTAATTATATTATAGACTATAAAATAGTATGCTCACAGGCAGTATAATTACTGCCTGTGAAACACAAATGTTTGTTTTATAGGGGATTCATTGTAAAAATATTTATCATCATGTTATTAGAGTAGAATGTGTTTATGAAGTCAAATAAAGTAAATGGATAAAATAGAGTATCAGTGTAACAAATATGGGATTAAAGTTCAAAATAATCTTTGGTTATAGCATTCTAATAGTTCTGCTTGCTGTAACCATTTATTTGTTCCGCAGTGAACAGATAAAGAGAAACACCCTTCTTCGCAACGAAAGGGAACTGGTTAACACTTGGCAACTTACAGAACAGATCTATGCAGATTTACTTGAACTTGCCACGGAGGGTGAAATGGTAAGCGTCTGGAAGCATGAGGATTATATTTCTTACAGAAAGAAAAGAACGGACATATGCGACACGTTACAGATTCTGAAGAATAATGCCCATACTCTCGGACTCCAGAACAGAATAGATTCTCTTTGTTTTCTGCTAAAGGATAAAGAACTGTTGCTTGGAACGGTTATGAATACGTTTAAAAGGCTTAAAAACCAAACAGATATAGTCAATGAGAGGATTCCAACCATCATCTCAAAAGTAGAGAAACTTCCAGATATTACAAAGGAAAAAGCCATTCAAGAGGAACCCAAGCGGAGAAAAAACATTTTTTCCATATTTCGCAGAAAAGAGAAAAAATCCGCATATCTTCAACATAAGGAAAATGCAGAAAACCCTCAAGAAAAAAATTCCTCTTCCGTTACTACCGGAATGCTTTATTCCTTGAACCGTGAAGTTTCAAAAGAGAGACAGGCACAACAGATTATGTTGACCAACCAGATGGACAGTCTGTACACTAAAAATACAATTCTTAACCAAAAGCTGAACAGCCTTATCCGAACACTTGAATTTGAAAGTAACCGAAGAATTTCCGACAGATACAGGCGGTTCGTATCGGAGAGGGAACAGTCATATCTTCTTATTTCCTTTCTTGCCATATCCGTCTCCCTGCTTGCCATTCTGTTGTATTTCATAATCCATAGAGAGTTAAACAGGAAATACCGGTACGAGAAGGAACTTGAAGCATCGGATAGAAGGAACAGGGAACTGTTGCAGTCAAGAAAAAACATGATGCTATCCATTGCACATGACCTGCGCTCTCCACTGAGTACGATAAAGGGTGCTGCGGAACTCTTGCCGGAGGAGTCCGTACCGGAACGCCGTCATGAATATATGGAGAGCATATCACACGCATCCGACTATATGCTTACATACGGTGAAACACTCATGAATTTTTACCTGCTGGATACGGAGCAGAGCCGTCCACAAATCTCCGTTTATAATCTGGAATCCCTGTTCAAGGAAGTCGCTGACAATTTTCTTCTGCAGGCCAGGAAGAAGGATCTCCGGTTCTCAAGCGAGTTCC
>OGJU01001762.1_pt1 | contig 12685 bp, 8 predicted proteins | sample 1572251 | NCBI WGS metagenome assembly OGJU01 (sample SAMEA2582144, study PRJEB24529) | metagenome | biome: Human gut stool | place: China | collected 2011
TACACGTCTCACGACACCAGATCCTAAGTCTGGCGCGGCTACCAATTACGCCACAGGCGCATGCAGAAATATGTATTTCTGTTTTGCGAGGGCAAAGATAGGAAGAATTTTCATATTCTCCAAATACTGCACCTTAATTCTTTAGCTTTTTGATGGCGGTTTCGATGATAGTGTCCTTTCCTTGCTGCATATCTTCGCTGGTCATGTCTACTTTCACATCTGGTTCGATGCCGAATTCCAATTGGTTCATGTCTGGGTCGAACATCGGGCTGGCAGAGAAACGGATGGACCATCCGTTGGGAATTTCCGAGCTGAAGGGGAGACCTGATCCTCCTCCGGTGGTATCTCCCATGGTCGTTACATTGGGGAATTGACGCATGGTATTCACAAAGTCGTTTGTGGCACTGTAAGAACGGCGGTTAGTTAATACTACAGCCTTTTTCTGCCAGCGGATACTGTTGGATGGTTCCTGATATACAGGTTCAGGGTCCGAGAAATCATTATGCCCCGGACCTGTTTTATGACGGATGTAGCCGACCAGTACTTTCTCATTTGTAAACCGTGCGGCCAGTTTCTGTGCTGTAGTCAGGTTGCCTCCTCCGTTATTGCGTACATCAATAATCAGTCCGTCACAAATCTCTAGTTGCTTCAGCATCTGGTCCAGGTTTCCGTCGCCGATACCGTCGGAGAAACTTTCACAATAGATGTAACCGATGTTATTTTCCAGAATCTGGTAGGTCAGTCCGGAGGTAATGATGTAATCCTTTTTCAGGTAGTTGCTCTGGATGCTGTCGCTGAAATTCCGTGGATAAGCATCGAACCATTCCCGGTATTGCGATGTACCCAGTGAACTGCTCAGGTTGACGTGTCCGTCTCTTAATTCATTGACCATTTCTGACAGGACTTCGAAAAGTGACTCCCAACTCATGGAGGAAGAAATCCGCTTGGCATAGCGGGTATGTACTTCATCCCAGTCCAGTCCATACGTCTCGTGCTTATAGTCCAAAAAACAATATTGCTCATCGATGATTTTCCAGAGCGATTCAAAGTTGGCTTCCGGAGAATTACCCTGAATGTCTTCACGTATGCAGGAAGAGAACATGTAGCAGGATAGCGTCAGCAGGAAACTATATAAGTAGCAATGATAAATCCGTTTCATATCAATAAGGCGTAACGTTTGAAGGCATGGAAATACGGTTCTTCCCTTTCAGCAGGTAGAAGTTTTTCACGATGCCAATCATGAAATCGTGTGAATAAGTATGGTATTTCAGGTGGTTGACTTTCGCTTGCTGGAGGTCGCAGATGTATCCCACGCGCATGGTGACTTTCCGGATGGGAAAATCAAGCGTCAGCATCTGTCGGAGCGACGGGTTGTTGTGAAGCGAAGTAAACAGCACGTTCTTTCCTTTGTGTCCCAAGGAAAACATTTCGTAGTATGACTGTCCGAATTCAGGAGAGAACATGGCTCCCAACAGCGGAAGATTGGCCTGATAACGTACCACCAGCGGATAGTTTCCGATACGGAACTTGTAGATGGCCATTCCGGATATACCTACACTTCCGTATGCTTTTGCCTGTGCCGGATTGTTGGAATTGCGTGTGTTGTACACGAATCCCCCGTTCAGGTCAATCATCGGACCTGCCAGCAGTTTCAGTTGCTCGTTCAGGCGAAACTGATAGTGCAGTGCATAGGTCCAGTTTACGAGTCCGGCATACATATTGGCGGTCTGGCTCGGATTATGCGTGTACGACACATTGGCCTGCAACAGATTCTGGGCCGATACGTTTCCGTTCATTAACCGGGTCATACGCATGTTTTCGCGAAGGATACGAATCTCCGGTCCTTTGTATTCCAAGGGAGAAAGATATGTATCGAGCACGTTACTCATCCCCGCTCCATAGAGTACGGAGCGCATTACGTAACGTGTAGCACGCAGGCTGTCTTCTTGTGCCTGAAGCGAAAAAGCCGCCCAACATGCGCAAAGTATAAGGTAAATTCGTAGTTTCATACGGTTTTAAAAGAGTTTCATTTGTCCGTCGTCTTCCTGGCTTTCATCTTCCTCCATGCCTTCTTCTTCCTTTTCAGGCTCTTCCGGCTCCGGTTCCGGCATGCGGGTTGGCTCCAGCTCCGTAATCTGGCCGACGGTATAAGTCGTCAGTCGCTTACCCTTTGCCTTGAAGCTCTTCACGCCTACAAAGTCGCTGGCTTCCAGAATGAGTGCTTCGCGGAAGCTGTCGTGTCCGCCAAAGTCTACCTGGATGCGCGGGTACACCTGACAGGTCAGCAGGATAAGTTGCGTATGTTTGTTGTCTCCCAGGAAATTCTGCTTTTTGGTGGTCGCTTCGAAGGTGAAGCGTTTCAGGTACGGATAGTTCTGCTGGTCGGCGTCATAGAGCACAGCTGTCCATACCTTGTCAGGATTGAACTTCTCGATGCAGAGAATATCCGGATCGTAATGGTTGCTCAGGTCGAAGTTGGTAGTATAGAATTCTCCGTTCTTGTGTACCACTAAGATGCTGTCCTCACTCTGGAATTCTCCCAAGTACTGTCCTCTTCCATCGTAGTTAAGTCGGAGCACGTCATGGTCGAACCATACCTTTCTGCCTCCGAGCGTAGAACCTCCTCGCTGTTTCAAGGAAATCTTGTGTACCTCAGCCTTGGTCAGCAAGTTACCCATGGATTGTTTTCCCTTGATATTGATGGTACTGAAATCCCTTTCAAACGTAGGCTTCTTGATACGGGGCGTAGGACGCAGCACTACACGGATGACTTCTGCTTCTCCATTCGGATTGGCGGTGAAGTACACGATTTTAGAGCCCGGAGTACCCTGCGTTACGTCGTATTCCCTGTCACGAATGATAGAAGTGACATTGAAACGTTTGATATAATAATAACCTTCCTTTCCGTCACGGTAGATGACGTTGTAGATGGTACGTTTGTCGTTTTTCTTGAATACGTTGACGTACAAGATGTTCTTTCCGACGAACAATTTGTCGGACACGCGGACAATCTTGTATTTACCGTCTTTGTAGAAGATGATTACATCGTCGATGTCAGAACAGTTGCATACATATTCGTCTTTCTTCAGTCCGGTACCGATGAAACCTTCCTCACGGTTGATATACAGCTTTTCGTTGGCTTCGGCCACTTTGGTAGCCACGATGGTATCGAAGTTGCGTATTTCCGTGCGGCGCGGGAAGTTCTTACCATACTTCTCTTTCAGGCGCTGATACCAGTCGATGGTATATTCCGTGATGTGCGCCAGGTGATTGTCTATCTCTTCCAATTCCGCTTTCAGGCGTGCGATGAATTCATCTGCCTTGTCCTTGTTGAACTTCAGGATACGTGCCATCTTGATTTCCATCAGGCGGAGAATATCTTCTTTGGTCACTTCGCGTACGAACTGCGGATAGTAAGGCGTCAGGCGTTCGTCGATGTGCTCACAAGCCGCATCCATGGAGTCAGCCTGTTCGAACTGTTTGTCTTTATAGATACGTTCCTCGATAAAGATTTTTTCCAGCGAAGCAAAGTGCAGGGTTTCCAGTGTTTCGTCCCGTTGTATCTCCAGTTCCTTGCGTAACAGTGCCAGCGTATTGTCGACCGATTTCTTCAGCACCTTGCTCACTGAAAGGAAATGCGGTTTCTTGTTGTCGATGACGCAGCAGTTGGGCGAGATGTTCACCTCGCAGTCAGTAAAGGCATACAAGGCATCCAGTGTCTTGTCGGACGATACGCCAGGAGTAAGGTGTACTAAGATTTCTACCTTTCCGGCCGTGTTGTCGTCCACCTTTCTTACCTTGATTTTTCCCTTCTCGATGGCTTTCAGGATGGAGTCAATCAACGAAGATGTAGTCTTTCCATAAGGGATCTCACTGATGCAAAGGGTCTTGTTGTCAATCTTGGAGATTTTGGCACGCACGCGCACTACGCCTCCTCGCTCGCCGTCGTTGTAGCGTGATACGTCAATCGAACCACCTGTCTGAAAATCCGGATAAAGCTGGAAGTTTTCTCCGTGCAGGTATGCGATGGCCGCATCGCACAGTTCATTGAAGTTATGTGGAAGAATCTTGGAAGAAAGTCCCACGGCAATACCTTCTACCCCCTGGGTCAGTAGCAGCGGGAATTTGACCGGCAGTGTGACCGGCTCCCGGTTTCTGCCGTCATAGGAAGCCTGCCATTCGGTCGTTTTCGGGTTGAACACCACATCCAGCGCAAACTTGGAAAGCCGGGCTTCGATGTAACGGGGAGCAGCCGCACTGTCGCCCGTCAGGATGTTACCCCAGTTTCCCTGGCAGTCAATGAGTAAGTCCTTTTGTCCCAATTGTACAAGGGCATCTCCGATAGAAGCATCTCCGTGAGGGTGGAACTGCATGGTGTGTCCCACAATGTTGGCCACCTTGTTGTAGCGTCCGTCATCCAGCCGTTTCATGGAGTGGAGAATGCGTCGCTGCACCGGTTTCAATCCATCGTTGATATGCGGTACGGCACGCTCCAGGATAACGTATGAAGCATAGTCCAGAAACCAGTTCTGGTACATGCCACTCAACTGGTGCTTTACTGCCTCGTCAGTGGTCGATACCGGTTTGTAGTCAGAGTGTTCTTCTTTCTCGGGCAAGTTTGCCATTTCTTTTTCGTCCTTGTCAAAAGTATCTTCGCTCATATTAAAATGGTTCCTATGTAAAGAGATTCGGGCAAAGTTACTGAATAATTCTGTGTGGTGGAAATAATTGACTTACAATTCTTACCCCCGAAAAGGGCATTTTTGAAGAAATTTCTTGGCGTAAATACCTCGACACGTACGTGACGAGGTGTTGACACGAAGGTGACGAGACCTTGACACGTACGTGATGAGAGCTCCGCACGTACGTGTCGAGGTAAGATGGCAGGCGCGTTTGGGCTTATTGCTGTTTGCGGTAGCTGCGTATGGCCCATGCATAGAGCAGAAAGGCAAAGGACGAAAGTACGGAAAGTTGGAAGCCGATATCGCAGATGCCGCTTCCCTTCAGGTAGACCATGCGCATGGTTTCCATAAAGTAGCGTAACGGATTGAGGTAGGTGATGCCTTGTGCCCATTCCGGCATGCTGCTGATGGGGGTAAACAGTCCGCCTTTCGTGCCGTTAACGGTGTTGACTGCAATGAGTGCCGCCGGACTTTGTCCGTTGGCTTGCGCTTTCTCAAAGCCGCGTGGAATTTCCAGCAGCATGTCGGCCTGGTCTGTCTCGATGGCTTGCAGTCCTTGTGCGTAGGACGGGGGAAGTGCCGTCAATTGAAAATAACGGGAAGCTTCGATGCGGTGCACCAGCCTTTCGGAAGAAGGACTGCGGTCGTTATCAATGACGGCAATGCGCAGGTTCTCTATTTCCAGTGTGGCGGCCCAGGGCATGACCAGCATCATCATGCAGGGAAAAAGCAGGATAAGGCGGGGCAGGAAACTGTTGCGTTTCAACTGCTTGAATTCTTTTTCTATCAGGTAACGTAACATCATAGGCTTGGCGGTTTATTCCAGTCGGTTCTTAAACTTGCGAGCAGTAGCCGTAATCAGTACCACTGCCATGAGGCACATCACTGCCACTTCTTTCCATACATACACCAGTGGTACACTTTCAATCATCAGCCGGCGGACGGTTTCTACGTACCAGCGTGCGGGAATAAGGCAGGAGAGGACCTGCAGAATGCCCGGCATACTTTCTATCGGGAAGATAATGCCCGACAGGATGATGGTGGGTATCATCAGTACCATGGCCGACACTAACAGGGCGGGCAGGCTTCCGGCTATCGGTACGTCGAGCACAAAGACGGAAAGCAGCAGGATGGTCGTCAGGTTCAGTAGGGACAACACGAAATAGGAAACTGCCTTCGACAGAATGATGAACAGCGGGTTGACGGGAGAGACCAGCAGGACTTCCATCGTGCCTGTTTCCTTTTCGCGTACGATGGAGATGGAGGTCATCATGGCACAAATCAGCATCAGAATTAATCCCATGACTCCCGGTACAAAGTTGTAGGCACTCTTCATCTGCGGGTTATAGAGCAGTTTATTGTACACCATGACAGGCTGTTTATCCGGGTGTGAATAGGCTGGGGTGGTTGTAGCTTGACGGATGGTTTGTAGGGCTTGCCTTAGAATTGTCTGTGCATACGTACTCCGTGTGACGGCCAGGCTCGGGTCGGTGGCATCGGCTAAAATCTGTATCTCTTCCGAATCGAAACGCAGGCGATGCAGGTCGGAGGGAAAAACTACGGCTAGTTCTATGAGGTTGCGCCGGAACAGCCGTTCGATTTCGTCGGGTGACTGAACGACATATTTCACCGTGAAATACTCGCTGGCATCCAGTTGCTCCATCACTTTCCGTACATCCGTCTGGAGGGAAGGTGCAAGGATGGCAGTCTGTACATTGCGCACCTCAGTCGAGATGGCAAAGCCGAAAAGGATAATCTGTACAATCGGCATGCCTATCAGTATCAGCATGGTACGCCGGTCGCGCAGGATATGGTGAAATTCTTTTCTGACAAAAGCGATAAACTGTTTCATGGCTGTTCTGTTTGTGCGTGAGTAAAAGCATGTTCTCCTCGTTGGGCTTCACGTGCTAATTTCTGGAAGACTTCGTCCATGTTTCGGGCATCAAAACGGCGTTTCAGTCCGTCGGGAGTATCCAGTGCTCGAATATGTCCGTCCACCATCATGGAAATACGGTCGCAATATTCAGCTTCGTCCATGTAGTGCGTTGTGACAAAAATGGTAATCCCCTGGTCGGTGGCCTGATAAATCAGCTCCCAGAACTGACGGCGGGTAGCCGGGTCAACTCCTCCTGTCGGTTCGTCCAGAAAAACCAGTTCCGGACGGTGGAAGATAGCTACCGAAAAGGCCAGCCGTTGCTTCCATCCTAAAGGCAGCGAACGCACCAGGGTATGTTGTTCCTCGTAGAGTCCGATACGCTGTAAGGTTTCTTCCGTACGCTTGCTGATTTCCTTGGCATTGACGCCATAGATACCTCCGAACAGACGGAGGTTTTCGCGTACGGTCAGGTCTTCATAAAGTGAAAATTTCTGGCTCATGTAGCCGATTCGTTTTTTGATTTCCTCGCTTTGTGTCCGTACGTCAAACCCCATCACTTCCGCCTTTCCTTCGGAGGGAAGACTTAGCCCGCACAAGATACGCATGGCGGTAGTCTTTCCGGCTCCGTTGGCCCCTAGGAAGCCGAAGATTTCTCCCCGCTGTACCGAAAATGAGATGTGGTCGACGGCCGTGAACGAGCCGAATCGTTTGACGAGGTTGTCCACCTGAATAATGGGCGGAGTATGTTTATCGACGGCTTTTCGTTGCAGGCCGGGAGGGCATAGAATCTCGCTGAACTGCTTCAGTATGGCTTCCGGACGGTCGATACCTTTAATTTCTCCCTCGTAAAGAAACGCCACTCGGTCGCATCGCAAGGCTTCGTCCATGAAAGGAGTGGATACGACAAGGGTAATACCTTCCTGTCGGAGGTAGGCTAACATCTCCCAGAACTCCCGGCGTGAAACGGGGTCTACGCCGGTAGTCGGTTCATCCAGAAAGAGGACTTTCGGCGCGTGAACCAGTGCACAGCACAAAGCCAGTTTCTGCTTCATTCCTCCCGACAATGCACCTGCCCGACGCTGCTTGAAGGGGGCAATTTGTTCATAAATGGCGCGTATCCGCTCGTAGTTTTCTTCAACGGTCGTATGAAATACGGTGGCAAAGAAACGCAGGTTTTCTTCTACCGTGAGGTCCTGATACAGAGAGAAGCGTCCCGGCATGTACCCTACGCTCTGCCGTATCGTACGGAAGTCGGCCCGTACATCCGCATCCAGTACCCGGGCACTTCCCTGGTCCGGTAGCAGCAAGGTGGTCAGGATGCGGAACAGGGTACTTTTCCCAGCTCCGTCGGGACCGATGAGGCCGAACAGTTCTCCTTGCTTTACGCTGAAGGATACATCGCGCAGGGCTTGTACCTTTCCGTAGCTTTTGCTTACATGGCTGACTTCGATAAGGTTTTTCATGTCACTTTCGGTTTTCAGAATTTGACTTTCCCGTACATGCCCAGTTTGATGTGTCCGTCGTTTTCGACGGCTATTTTGACAGCATATACCTGGTTGGCCCGTTCGTCGTTGGTCAGGTGTTTTCTTTGGTGTAGATGCATAAGCAATTGTACTTCATGTACGGCCTTGGCTTGGCGCGCGAGATTCTCGGCTGTAATTTCCTTTAGCATGTCGCTGACGCTCATGGTGCCGTTGGCTACTTTGGCTTGGGCAGACCGTCGGATGTTCTCCCGTAATCGGATAATCTCCTCGTCTTCTTTCATCTGCCGCCGAAGACTTTGAATGGTGCCGTCTTCTTCTGCCAGTTGTAAGTGTGTGTTGAATAAGAATAAGTCGCGTTCGTTTCTAATTTGCTGGATGCGGTTGTCCAGGTTTTTCCGGTCGTTTTTCAGAGTGTACAGGCTTCCGAAATTCCAGGTAAACCGGGCTCCGACTAAGTAGTAGGTTCTGAATTTGTCTTTCAATATATCCAGTCCCGGATTGCCGTAGGCTCCTTGCGCAAAAAGACTAAAAGCTGGAAGATAACCCGTTTGCAATCCCTTTCGTTGTACGGCGACGCTCTGTTCTTGTGCTTCATACCACCGTAGTTCAGGGCGGTTGAATTCAGATGCATTCGTTTCCACAAGGGCTGGACGTACTAACTGGGTTTGTGCCGGAAGTTCTTTTCCTGTAAGTAAGGACAGCATGCGCAGATAGGCCATACGGTTATTTTCTAACTGGATACGCTGTTGCTTGGTTTGAAGAATCTCTACCTTTACCGCGTCTACGTCCGCATCATTGGCGGTGCCGTTTATCCGATAAGCCTCCACCGTTTTCTGGTTGCGTGCGAGTTCTTCTTCTAATAATACATTTTGTGACAGCTGCTCGTCCAGTAACAGGATACCGAAGAATACCTGATTCACCCTTTCTTCCAGTGCATAAAGGCTGGTATCAAGCTGTCGCTCGTGTTCTTCGGTTTCGGCTTTGACCTGAGCTTTTTGGTTGCGGATTTTTCCTCCGTCCCATATATTTTGTTTGATTTCAATCAATGCCTGATACTGGTCTTTCGGTAGTCCCCTCATGCCCGATCCCGGAATCTCGAAAGGAAAGGTAGTGGCTTCGCTTTGATAAGATATTTTTCCGCTCACGCTGATTTGGGGCAGATTGCCTTTCGCTACATTTGATAGCGTATATTGTTCAGACAGTTGAATCAAGTCGTATTGTCGTACCAGCGGATAGTTTTCACGGGCCTGCTGCTTGCAACTTTCCAAGGTGATTTGTGCCTGACTTATCACACTCAGGCTCCATGCACACAAAAGGAGAAATGTTCGTATCATAGGCATTGGGTGTTTATTAAAAGATTGTATGACAAAGATAGAGGGTTTTGTGTAATCTTTCGGTCCTATATGTGTGACGGAATGTTCTTTTTGTTCGATAAATGCTTGTCTTTGCTGTAAAAAAGGCTTGAAATATTATCTTTGCAGGAAAACAAGGTGTCAAATGAAATCGAATCATCTGTTGTTGCTGGCATTGAAGAAAGTGCGTGAACATGTGGGAGAAGGGACGAACACCTCCCGCTTTCTTACTTCCGAATTGGGATTACTTCGTTCCATTCAGGGGATAGCCGATGTAATTCATTTTATCCCGATGGAAGGACAGCCTTATCGGTTGACCGAGGGGCGAGTGGGGTTTTTTCGTGCGGGGACGCTTCGGCTGCGTATCAACCTTCGTGAAGTGGAATTTAAGGAGGGTGATTTGCTTGCGGTGTCTCCCGGCACAGTGTTTGAATTTCTTTATGTATCTCCCGATTTAGATTTGTCTATGCTGGCTTTTTCAAACAGTTTAATGGAGAATTGGCAGAAAGAAGATTTGTTGCAGACCTATTTGCAGGGGCGATTGTTTTTGCATCTGTCTTTAACTGAGAAGGAAGTGCAGCGCATGGAGCAGTTGTTTGCCTTGCTATGGGAAGTGGTGCACGACCGGCCTTTTCCGAGAGCTTCCGTGCAGAGTCTGATTTCTCTGTGCTTTCATCAACTGGATTTTGTCAGGAAAAGAAGCCAATCGACCGAACGTCAGCAGCATACGCGTCAGGAGGACATTTTCAATCGTTTTCTGGAATTAGTTAACAAATATGCAGTTCGCGAGCGAAGCATTGCGTTTTATGCCGACCGGCTTTTTCTGACACCCCGTTATCTGAGTACACTGGTTCGTCAGGCCAGCGGACGCACGGTGATGGACTGGGTAAATGAGGCGGTAATGCAGGAAGCTAAACTGATGTTGCGCCATACGGATAAGCTGGTGTATCAGATTGCCGATGAATTGAACTTTCCCAATGCGTCATTTTTCAGTAAATATTTTCGGCGAATGGCTGGAATGACTCCTAATGATTATCGAAGAAAAGACGAATAAGGAGTTTCGTGTTTATCGGGTGTTTTCTTCTTTCATGGGAGTCCTGTCTACGCGCAGTGACTTCAATACTGGAATAGTAAGAGGAAGAGCCAGTAGAAAAGAGCATAGGTCGGCTGCAGCTTGACACATTTCCACACCCTGCAACTGCAAAAAGTACGGCAGAATCAGTATCAAGGGGATGAAGAATAAACCTTGGCGGGAGGAGGAAAGAATGACGGCCCGGCGAGGCTGGCGGATAGTTTGTAGCAGCATGTTACACAGTATCACCCAGGCTCCTAATGGGAGCGTGATGAGTTGCCAGCGTAGAGCTTCGGCTCCTACGGCGATAACTTGTGGGTCTTCTTTCCGGAACCAGGAGACTACTTCTGGGGCATAAATGTAGCCGATGAGGGAGCAGATAGCCAAGAAGATAACGCCTACCTTCACACAATACCAGAATCCTTGGCGGACACGACGGTTTAATCCTGCTCCGTAGTTAAATCCGCATACCGGCTGAAATCCCTGTCCGAAACCGATGACAAAGGAATTGATGAACATGCAGATGCGGGTTACAATGGACATTCCGGCAATGGCAGCATCTCCAAAGTTTCCGGCTGCTACATTCAATAGGATAGTCGATACACTGGCCAGACCCTGACGGCAAAGAGAAGGACTTCCTCCGTATACGATTTCTTTCAGATAGGCTGGAGTCGGAGTAAAGTGTCGGTAATGGATACGGATGTTTTCTCCTTTCCGGTCCATGAAAAGCAGGATGGTGAAGCTGCATACCTGACTGATGAAGGTCGACCAGGCAGCTCCTGCAATTCCCATGTCGAATACGAATATCAATAATGGGTCAAGTCCGATGTTGAGTACGGCTCCCACAATGATGCCTATCATGGCATAAACGGCGTTTCCCTGAAATCGCATCTGGTTGTTGAGCACCAGCGAGGAGGCCATAAAAGGGGCTCCCAACAGGATAATTCCTAAATAGGTCTTGGCGTATGGAAGAATGGTGGGGGTAGAACCTAATGCCCGGCAGATAGGGTCCAGAAAAAGCAGGCCGACAAGCGCGATGGCACAACCGATAAGGAATGCGCTAAAGAAGCCCGTAGCCGCCATCTTTTCCGCACTGCGATAGTCACGTGCACCTAATCTTCTGGAAATGAAATTACCTGAACCATGTCCGCAGAAAAAACCGAATGCCTGAACAATGGCCATGATGGAAAAAGAAATACCTACAGCCGCAGTAGACTGAGTATTGATTTTCCCGACAAAATAAGTGTCGGCCATGACATAGAAAGACGTGACCAGCATACTGATGATGGTAGGAACGGCCAATCCTCGGATAAGGCGAGGTACCGGTGCTGTGGTCATAAGCGTATATTTGTCTTGAGGCATAGGTTGTCTGCTTGTAGAATGTGAGCAAAAGTACGAAAAAAATCCCCCTCATTTTCCTAAAAAGGGCAAATAAGGGGGGATGAAAAGTAAAAAATTAAGTGTTGATAGGGTTTTCTGAAAATTAGAATCCAGCCAGTTCAACCACTTTGTCAACTGCCGTATTCAATCCGTCAGGATTTTTACCACCTGCAGTTGCAAAATGAGGCTGACCACCGCCACCACCTTGAATCAGCTTGGCGGCTTCACGTACCAACTGGCCTGCATTCAGTCCGGCTTTTACCTGATCTTCGCTCATGGTTACAGTCAGCAACGGTTTGTTCTCAAATACACTACCGATAACTACGAACAGATTTTCTGTGAACTGTCCTTTCAACTGGAATGCAATGTTCTTTACTGCGTCAGCCGGCATCGGAAGTACAGCTTTGATTACTTTTACGCCATTAATTTCTTTAGCGCCTTCAATCAGTTTGTTCTTGACAGCAGCTTCTTTCTCCTTCATGAATTCTTCCATCTGTTTCTTCAGACCAGCGTTTTCTTCAATGTACTTGGAGATGGCAGCCTTCAAGTCGGGTGCATTGTTGAACAATGCCTTCAGGTCGTTAATAGTATCTTGTACGGTATCGAACATCTCTTCTACTTTCGCACCGGTAATTGCTTCAATACGGCGTACACCTGCAGCTACAGAACTTTCAGAAATGATTTTCACCATACCGATTTTTCCGGTAGCAGATACATGTGTACCTCCACAGAATTCGATAGATGAACCGAACTGTACGACACGAACTTCGTCACCGTATTTTTCACCGAACAGAGCGATAGCACCCAGTTCCTTAGCCTTTTCAATCGGCAGGTTACGG
>OGJU01001763.1_pt1 | contig 12684 bp, 13 predicted proteins | sample 1572251 | NCBI WGS metagenome assembly OGJU01 (sample SAMEA2582144, study PRJEB24529) | metagenome | biome: Human gut stool | place: China | collected 2011
GTTATGATCCCAATGGGATTGGGTATGATCGCAATCAATTGCGGCACGCTGATTATGCCGGACGGTGTGTTGGGCAACCTATTCCTGGATCCGATGCTTTCCGATACGGACGAATTGATGAATGTCATGCAGATCGACTTCCTGCAACCGGTCTATACGCTGACGTTCAGCAACGGTTTGATTGCCTGCTTTGTGTTCATGGGAATCGGTACGCTATTGGATGTCGGCTTCCTGCTGCAAAAACCGTTTGCCAGCCTGTTCTTGGCGTTGTGTGCCGCACTAGGGACATTCCTGAATCTTCCGCTTGCCTACGCTATCGGTTTGAATTTGGGAGAAAGTGCTTCCGTTGCGATGGTTGGTGGAGCCGATGGTCCAATGGTGTTGTTTACTTCACTCGTGTTGGCCAAGCATCTGTTCGTTCCGATCACGGTAGTCGCCTATCTGTATCTCGGACTTACCTACGGAGGCTATCCCTACTTAGTAAAACTCCTGATACCGAAACGTCTGCGTGCAATCAAGATGACAACTAAAAAGGCTCCCAAAACTTATGATGCGAAAGTAAAACTGGCTTTTTCCGTAATTTTATGTGCCGTGTTGTGTTTTCTGTTCCCGGTCGCTTCCCCACTGTTCTTCTCCCTGTTCCTGGGTGTTGCGATCCGTGAATCCGGCATGAAGCATATTTATGATTTTGTCAGCGGCCCGCTCCTGTATGGTTCGACTTTCATGTTGGGCCTGCTGCTGGGAGTCCTTTGCGATGCCAAGTTATTGCTTGATCCGAAAATCCTGAAACTCTTAGTCTTGGGTATCGCCGCTTTACTACTGTCCGGTATCGGAGGCATCATAGGAGGATATATCATGTATTTCATTAAGAAAGGTAATTATAATCCGGTAATCGGTATCGCTGCCGTAAGTTGTGTACCGACCACAGCCAAGGTTGCGCAGAAGTTAGTCAGCAAAGAAAATCCCGATTCCTTCATTCTGGGAGATGCTTTAGGTGCTAACATCTCCGGAGTGATCACCTCGGCCATCATCACAGGTATTTATATCACGATTGTTCCATATCTCTGATAAAGCCGGTATTATTTTAAGAAAACACTTTTTACTTAAAAGAATTATTCGTTTCTTCGCCTCACAATTACAATCGTATGGGACAAAAAGACGAAATAATACTGATAAACATAAATGGTACGGATCGTCCCGGGGTAACCGCCGCCCTTACCGAGATACTGGCCAAGAATAACGCGGTTATCCTGGACATCGGTCAAGCAGATATCCACAACAACCTTTCTTTAGGTATCTTATTTCAAAGTAGCGAAGGCAATTCGGGGGATATTCTGAAAGAGTTACTCTTCAAAAGTTATGAGCTTGATGTAAATATCCGTTTCAACCCGATCACCGAGGAAGCTTATAACCAATGGGTTTCCATGCAAGGCAAGAACCGGTATATAATAACGATTCTGGGCCGGAAAGTGACTGCCCTACAAATCGCAGGTGTTACACGTATTGTTGCCGACCAGGACATGAACATCGACGACATCAAGCGTTTGACGGGACGTATCCCTTTGGACGAGAATGCCCGGACGCCGAAAGCCAGTGTAGAATTCTCCGTGCGCGGTACGCCGAGGGACAAGGAACAGATGAAGGCCGATTTCATGAAACTCTCTGCCGAGCAGGAGATGGATATATCTTTTCAGGAAGAAAGCATGTATCGCCGTATGCGTCGCCTTATCTGTTTCGATATGGACTCAACTCTTATTGAGACTGAAGTAATCGATGAGTTGGCTGTTCGAGCCGGTGTCGGTGATCAAGTGAAAGCCATTACCGAAGCGGCCATGCGGGGAGAAATCGACTTCTGCGAAAGTTTCCGTCAACGTTGTGCCTTGTTGAAAGGCTTGGATGTCTCCGTTATGCAGGAAATAGCCGAGAACCTGCCGATTACCGAAGGGGTGGACCGTCTGATGCGTATATTGAAAAAGGTAGGCTTCAAGATTGCGATCCTTTCCGGAGGATTTACTTATTTTGGCAACTATCTGAAACAGAAATACAACATTGACTACGTCTACGCCAACGAGCTTGAAGTGGAAAATGGAAAGCTGACCGTGCGTCATGTCGGCGACATAGTAGACGGGAAACGCAAAGCGGAGCTGCTCCGTCTCATTGCACAAGTCGAGAATGTGGATATCCGCCAGACGGTCGCTGTCGGAGACGGAGCCAACGACTTGCCGATGATCAGTATTGCCGGTCTTGGAATCGCTTTCCATGCCAAGCCTAAAGTAAAGGCTACGGCCAAACAGTCCATTTCAACGATTGGGCTTGACGGTATCCTGTATTTCTTGGGCTATAAAGATTCCTATCTGGATGAAAAAATGTGACATTGATTTATTACATAGATAAATAATCATAAATCATAAATAGTAAAATGATCAGACACATCGTAATGTTTAAATTGAAGGAGTTTGCAACTCCGGCCGACAAGCAGGCTAAAATGCAGGAAATTAAAACAGGACTAGAGGCATTGATCGACAAGATTGACGTGTTGCGTATGATCCGCGTAGATTTTTGTGTGAAACCGCCAGAGACATGGGATATCATCCTGACTACGGAGCTGGATACACTTGAGGATGTTGGCACGTATGCCAACCATCCCGAACATGTAGCCGTATCCAAAGGCATCATCGGTCCCGTCAAGGCAGACAGAGCTTGCGTCGATTATGAATATTAACAAAGCGAAGAGTATCATGAAAGACTTTGATCTTGAAGAACGAGTAAGCCGTGCAGTTCAGAATTTCGAAGCAGGTTATAATTGTGCACAATCTGTCTTTCTGGCTTACTCGGATGTCTTTGAATTGGATATGGAGACAGCCAAGAGAATGTCTGTCTCTTTTGGAGGAGGTGTAGGCCGCATGCGCGAAATTTGCGGAACAGTCAGTGCAATGGCTATGTTAGCGGGATTCAAATATCCGGTTCAGGACATTTCCGATCAGGAAGCCCGCACCAGGAATTATGCAATGGTACAGAAAATGGCTGACATGTTCAAGGAGAAAAACGGGACAATCATCTGCCGCAACCTTTTGCCTCCTGAAGACGCAGCAGCTACGACACCGGCACCAGCCGCCCGTACGCAAGAATATTATAAGAAGCGCCATTGCGGAAGATTCGTTGGAGATTCGGCTCGCATTGCAGGAAGAATGCTGAAAGGAGAATTAGATTGATGGCTTATGCCATCAATCTGATTTGTGTAACAATGCCTAAACTCCGTATTTCATTGAATAAGTTCGTATAGGAAGAGATCGCCTTTACATTCACTTTGTATGTGATAACAGATCGATCCTCTTTATAAAACGTCTCGAAAGAGACACTTACGATAAAAACGCCTTTACTTTCCAATATCTTCCGGAGAGCCTTCAAATCGGGGGTCGCCGTAGAACAGGTGATAGTCAGGATCTTATTGACACCATTCAAGAACATTCTTCTCTCCAAACGTTCCAGACTGACCAAAATAAAAAGTGTTATGACAGTTGCAATAGCAGCCGGAATATACATTCCGGCTCCCACTGCCAAACCTATTACTGCCATTACCCAGATACAAGCTGCCGTCGTCAGCCCATGAACACTTCCGTGACTTTGGATAATTGCTCCCGCTCCAAGAAAACCGATACCCGAAAGCACTTGTGCCGCAATACGTCCCGGATCGCCATTCAAGAAGTTAGGATAACATTGCGGAATCCAGATAGAGACCAGCATAGCGGCAGTCGAACCCATACAAATCAATGTAAAGGTACGCATTCCTGCCTCCCGTCTTCTGAACTGGCGCTCTATCCCGATGACAGCTCCCAAGAGAAAACTGATCAACAACTTTACAGTTGCCGTATAAGGAGTAATAACCGTGTTTTGTAATATGTCGTTTATCTGTTCTAACATACTTATTGCTTTAGTAACACACAAATATGAACATTTGTTTGATTACTTGACCTCTGTAATTTCAATCACATGACTATTTGTCGGCCGACTTGAAAACACAGGAATGCCTACATTCATCAGAAACTCTCCGGAGAACGTTTTACCGTTGCAGGCCAACCTGGATTGCGTACCCGGAATCAGGTTGATTTCTTTCAATTCGTAACGGGCATCCTCCTTCAAGCCCTGTAAACGAAGGGGTTGTATCGACTCTGCGTATCTCGGATGGATATCGAAGGCAAACAGAACAGCTTTGTCTGCATTGTCGTTGGCATACATAACAGCAGCATGCTGGCTTTCATAAGGCGACTGCAAACGGTATTGGTCACCGTCTAAAATAACATCATCCAAACGTTTGAAGTTAGCCACCGCCTCTTTACAGTATTGCTGATCTGCCTGGCTCATTTCGTGAATACGGATGTCGAAACCTAACTTACACATACTGGCTACGTCTGTGCGGAACTTAACCGGCTGTTTACCCCAACTCGTTACGTGGGCAGCCATACTTTTAGCGGGAAAGAAGTGAGAATAACCCCATTGGATAAAAATGCGCTCTACGGCATCCGTATTATCGCTCGGCCAAAACTCGGTGAAATATTTCAACGCTTCATAGTCACAACGTCCACCACCACCGGAACACAGCATCATCGGCAGATTCGGATATTTCTGTTTGATCCGTTCCAGCACATTATAAAGACCGCGTACATACTCAATGTATAAATGGGACTGCTGATCTTTCAGATACGGAGAGTAGATATTCGTTATCGGGCTGTTGCAATCCCACTTGAAATAGGCGATACCCGGATATTTCGTCATCAGATTGTCTACCACACCATATACATAATCCTGGACTTTCGGATTAGTCAAATCCAAAACCATCTGATTTCTAAAGTAATACTCGTCACGATTCGGCAAATGGATCACCCAGTCCTTATGTTTCTCATACAACTCGCTTTTAGGGTTTGCCATTTCCGGTTCGATCCACAAACCGAACTTAATGCCTCTGTCCGTCGCTTCCTTCACCAACTTTCCGATACCGTTAGGCAGCTTGGTAACGGTTTCTTCCCAGTCTCCCAATCCCTGATGGTCACTGCTGCGGGGATACTTATTGGCAAACCAGCCATCGTCAAGCAAAAACATATCGACTCCTAATGCAACGGCTTCATCCATAATATTCACCAACTTGTCTTCATTAAAGTCAAAATAGGTCGCTTCCCAGTTTTTCAGCAATGTCATACGGGATTTCTCGCCGTCTTTCAACTGATATTTGCGTGCCCAACGCTGGAAATCGCGGCTGGCTTTCCCCTTACCTTCCGTGCTGAACTCCGGTGTGCGGAACACTTCATTCGGTTTCAACGAGTACTCCGATGCATACGGGTTGATACCGGAAAGTACGCGCAAGCCATTTTCATTATCCACTTCAAACGTAAAACGGTAATTTCCTGTCCATCCGATAGTTCCGAATAATACATCTCCGGCATTCTCTTCCGCTTTCCTGTCCAGAGCAAGCAAAAAAAACGGAGAACAAAACATGTTGGCACGACTCCCCAACTTGGTATCCAATATCTTTTTACCGAAAGCCAGCTCGGTTTCCTTCATATTGACTTCATGTGCCCAGTCTCCTGCAAATTCGGTCAGAAAATACTTGCTGCCGTTCAGATGCAACAAAGAGGAAGCATAGTTATAAAGGGTGACAGGCTTCTTCTCCTGATGCGAGATCTCCGCATATTCCTTGATGATGTTTTCCTTCGGATAAGCGATGAAATGTAACTTCACTTCGACCGGATATTTATCATCTTTCAAAAGAATTACCGTCTCGTCAACTCCCGGCTGAAGCTGTTTGTTTTCGTGGGAGATATATTTCAGGAGCAGTGACGGGTTACCGTCATTATGCAAAACACGGATAGCCGGCTCGAAATAATCTTCCATGCCATGTGTCAGATAGGCTTCATTACCGAGAGGTAATTGTACGATATCCGAATCGAATGACAGTTTTTGTCCCAGATAAGATTGATACAGGCGGCCATTTTTATCATCAACCTTATAAATAAGGCTAATGTCATCGGTTGTAATTGGAATTACAGTTTTTCCATTTGCACTCAGCGTCGCTGATATCGCTATTAGACATAGCAAAAAAAGATGTCTGATCTTCATGTTTTTCCTCTATAATTTATTAATTAGATATTACAAATCCAAGGTTTATTTTATATACGAACAAAGATATTATAATTATTGGAATAATGATAGTCCAAACGAATAAAAATTACAAGAAAAAGCCTGCAAAACGCATAAAATAAGTCGTTTTGCAGGCTTTTCTTTAATTTGTTATTCCGAAAAGGATTATCTCATCCTGTTTTTATACTTCCAAAGCTCCGATCAGTTCGCGGACAGACGAAAAACCATGTCGGTCACAATAATCGCTCATCCCTTCGATAACCTTTATGCCAACAGCTGGATCTACAAAATTGTAGGTTCCGATCTGGATTGCTGTAGCTCCGGCCAGCATGAACTCCACCGCATCTTTCCAGTTCGAAATACCTCCCAAACCGATAATAGGAATCTTTACAGCCTTATAAGTCTGCCATACCATCCGCAAGGCAACCGGCTTTACACAGGGACCGGAAAGACCACCGGTTATTGTAGATAATACCGGTTTACGCTTCTCCGCGTCAATGGCCATCCCCAGCATAGTATTAATCAATGAAACAGAATCTGCTCCTTCGGTTTCGACCGCTCTGGCAATCTCCGTAATGTCGGTCACATTAGGGGAAAGTTTTACAATAAGGGTCTTCGGATAAACCTTGCGGACAGCTTTCACCACTTCACTTGCCCCACAAGTCGTCACTCCAAAAGCCATACCTCCCTGCTTTACATTCGGACAAGAAATATTTAGTTCGATCGCCGGAATATTGTCCAAATCTGCAATCTTCTCAGCACATTCCACATACGTTTCCACAGAGGAACCACTCACGTTTACAATCATGTTCGTGTCAATATTCTTAATCTCCGGATAGATATGATCGACGAAATATTGTGCACCCTTATTCTGCAAACCTACGGCATTCAACATTCCCGAAGGGGTTTCCGCCATACGGGGATACAAATTCCCTTCGCGTGGCTGGATCGTTGTTCCTTTCACAAAAATACCACCCAAGCGGGAGATATCCATAAAGTCCGAATACTCAATGCCATATCCGAAAGTACCCGACGCCGTCATGACCGGGTTCTTCAATTGCAAATTACCAATGTTTACGTTTAATTCAGCCATGTCAAATTTTCAATATTAAATACAGGTCCTTCAGTACATACACACACATGATGCTCATCTTTGGTCTTCTCCACACAACATAAGCAAGCTCCTATACCACAAGCCATTGTATTTTCAAGAGAGACTTCGCATATAATAGAGTTTGCATGGGCATATTTGGCAACAGCCACCATCATCGGCTTAGGTCCACAAGTATAAATCCGGTCGAAATGTACATCTTTCAAGATGGAATGGTTGGTCACATATCCCTTTTCGCCCAATGAGCCGTCTTCTGTTGTAACATACACTGTTCCAAACTGTTCGAACTGTTCCAATTGTAACACATCTTCCTTTGAACGGGCTCCCAAAAGGAACGTAGGTGCGTAACCGGCTTTTTTCAGGATGGATCCCAAATACAACATCGGGGCTGTCCCGACACCACCACCGATCAGCAGTAATTTTTGTTCTTTATCGGCAGGCAGCGTGAAACCGTTTCCCAAAGGCAACATGATGTTAACAACATCACCCGGTTTATACTCAGCCATCCGGCGTGTTCCGTCACCGACCAACTGGACGAGCAACCACAGTTCATTGGTCGCTCTGTCGACATAATTAATTGAGATCGGACGACGAAGAAATGTTGTAGGAGAGTTATCCACACGTACCTGTACGAACTGTCCCGGCAACATTTCCGGCAGGATCTGATCAGATGTTAGTTTGAGCAGGCAATAATTTTTGTGAAGGCTACAGTTTTCAGTCACCTTCATGTCAAGCATGTACTTCTTCATATAATATGATTAGTCTAATTCTATACAAAGATACATGAATATGGTATATAAACCAAAACAAGCTATTCTTTCTTATTTTTTTCGGAAACAAAAGTGTCAAATGTATTATCGGAATAGAATACCATTATTTTACTTACTTTTCTGGTTGCTGTTTCTTGCTGTATAATTTGCTCAACAACAGGAGGTTTTATAGTGTTTACAGGTGTATCAACCCTCATTTCCTTGCGATATTCAAGAGCAGCTTGCCCTCCGGACGGATTTATCGCCGTATTTGAGAACAAATCGGGGTGTGTTGACATATGATCTCGCACCATTTCGCCTTTACCGAAAAGGAGCCAGTCGGAATCGACATAAGTGAACCGATCCAGAATTTTTATAAGGACATCCAAGCTTACATTATTTCTTCCGTTCAAAATATGCGACATTGCTGAACGCTGGATACCGATTGCTTCTGCAAATTTAGAAGGGGTCAAGCCTTCACGCTCCATTATTTGAGTAATACGTCCTATCATTTTTGTAAATCCGAATTTGTTTATAGAAATACTGCCATTATGTCTGTTTACATGGAAGGAATGTAAACAAATCAATAACGATACAAATATACACAATGATTCTCAATTGTGCAATTTAATTATATAAACTTAAACTAATACTTTTGTATCACATGGATAACAATTGTTTCCGTTAAGATTGTAAACAGGTTGTTTTAATGTAAAAATCATATTAAAGTATTACTTAACAGATAGGCTATATTTTACTGTTAATCTTTTAATTAATAGAAAACGAGATTGAGATAACACGCCTATTTAGCCATAATTGTACGCATATGTAACAAAATAGTTAATGCATTAAATTAATAATCCTGTATAATCATTTGGTATATGATTACTTATGCTAAAAATATAAAGTAGAGATGAAATTGTTACTTTTGTCGGTTTATGGTAGTAATGTAAACATAAACAAATGTTACATTCCTGTTATATGTTTACAAAGTAGAATCATGCAATAGCTATCTTTTGTACAAAAAAGATTGTTTACATTTCTAACAAGCACTATTCTGTTCACAATTCAATACTGAACTAAAAATACTTGATTTCATAAACTGACAAAGTGTCTCTAATTTGTACTTGTACGATTTATGGACGAACATACTTTTATGCAGCTAAGGTTTTCCCTCTCCATTTTTGTGATTTTTGTGAACAGATATTCAGGAAAAGGCAAATATTAAAATCTAAGTAGGGTAAAATCAACGATAAAAGATTGAGAAACAATAAGAAGAGGCTTTTTATCCGGTTCAATTTTTCTGTTGTTCCAGATAAAAAGCCTCTTCTTTGGGCCAATCAAGTATAAAAATCGTTTTAATGCAGGATTTTGTAGAGCAATTCCTTTAAAAGTTCGGCATCGGAAACAGAGGTATTTTCTACTCCTTTCGAACGAGCATCCGTCATACGGATATCGCTGATCAGGTTGAACACTTTCATCGCCGAATAGTTTCGCATCCCTAAAAGATAATCCTTAACCTGGAATGTCCCCCGAAGTCCGAGTGCCGTCATCAAGCCGGCTTCGGAACGATCCTTCGTATAATAACAAATCAGGAGGTTCGAGAAATAGTTAAATAATACAGGAAGGGTCATCTGGATCGGATTACTTTTCGGGTTCTTCTCGAAGTATTGGGCAATACGGTTCGCCTTCAAGATATCTTTCATGGCAAGTGCCTTTATCAGTTCAAAGTTATTGTACTCTTTACTGATTCCGATATTTTGCTCCACCAGTTCCGGCGTGATGCGTTTTGCGCCTTTTTCAGGCAGGATCAGTGCCAGCTTGTCCAATTCCTTACTCAGACGGCTTAAATCGTTTCCAAGGAAGTCTGAAAGCATCTGAGACGCCTTTCCGTCTATCCCTATGGAACGCATCTGCATAAAAGAGGCGATAAATGCCGGCATCTTGTAGTCGGGAATCTTTTTGGACTCGAACAGCACCCCGGTTTTGTCTGTCGCGGAAGCCAGCGCCTTGCGGCGATCTAAGTTTTTATATTTATAATTGATGACCAGAACTGTCGACATTAAAGGGTTCTTAACATAGTTCGACAGAAGCTCGATATCACGAATTAATTGAGCCTCTCGGACAACCACTAACTGATATTTTGACATCATCGGGAAACGGCGGGCAGCGTTAATTATAGATGCTGCATCCGTATCTGCTCCATACATGATAATTTGGTTAAAATCCCGTTCGGATTCTTCCAATACATTTTCGAGTAGCAAGTCTGTTATCTGATCCATAAAAAACGGTTCATCACCCATCATTATATAGACAGGAGCGAATTTTTTTGCAACGATATCCCGACATATTTCCTCGTATGTATATTCTTTTTTTGCCATATTTGTGTGCGATCTCAATTAAAATTACCAACTGAAACGGATGTGACGGATCGTCTTCTTTCCATCAATAATCTGGCGAAGCGCTTCCACTCCCAACATTACATGCTCTTTCGCAAAATTCCGGGTCACCTCGCGATCGCTGGCTTCCGTTTTCACCCCGGCTTCTTCCATAGGTTTGTCGGAAATCATCAACAAAGCTCCTGTCGGAATCTCGTTTGCAAAGCCTGCCGTAAACAAGGTTGCCGTCTCCATATCGATACCGGTAGCGTGTGTACGGCGAAGGTAGTTTTTGAAATCGCTGTCATATTCCCATACCCGTCGGTTCGTCGTGTAGACGGTCCCGGTCCAGTAGTCTTTCCCCCGGTCACGTATGGCGGACGAGATGGCGCGCATCATCGAGAAAGCCGGGAGCGACGGCACTTCTGCCGGCAGATATTCGTTCGAAGTGCCTTCTCCTCGGATAGCCGCAATCGGCATGACATAATCTCCCAGGTTGTTCGCCTTCTTCAATCCTCCACATTTCCCCAGAAAAAGGACGGCAGTCGGCTTTATCGCCGATAGCAAATCCATAATTGTCGCCGCATTCGCGCTCCCCATCCCGAAGTTGATAATTGTGATGCCACTGCGTTCGGCATGGAGTTTTTCAGTCCCAGGATCGGCACGTTAAAATGGTCGGCAAACAGTTCCACATACTTCGTGAAGTTGGTAAGCAGGATATATTTGTCGAAGTCTTCCAGCTTCCGCTCCGTATAGCGCGGCAACCAATTCTCGACAATTTCTTGTTTTGTTTTCATAAATCACTACCTTTGATGGTCTATTTTCACAGAATAAAAGAACAAATATAGTAAATGCTTGCATTAAACTTACCTGGTTTTGCGCCTAAAGTAGCAGAAAAAGATGGAAAACGTACGATCTTCGATCCCGTACGGCAAAAATATGTGGCTCTCACTCCTGAAGAATGGGTACGTCAGCATTTTGTCAATTATCTGATCACTCGGAAAAGCTACCCGAAAGAACTGCTGGCAAACGAAGTGCTGGTCAAGCTGAATGGAACCTCCAAACGTTGCGATACGGTTGCTTACAGCCGTTTTCTTGAACCTCTGGTCATCGTCGAGTACAAGGCTCCCCATATAAACATTACCAACACTGTTTTCGACCAGATAGCCCGTTATAACATGGTGCTACGTGTCGAATACCTGATTGTTAGCAATGGCTTAAACCACTATTGCTGCAAAATCGACTATAACAACCGGGCATACACTTTTTTGGAAGGAATACCCGCATACAACGAATTATAAACCTCGTTTTTACCGATATTAACATCCGATATACAAACCTTTACATCCAAATGCCAGGACCTTTTTTGTCAAAACAGGGCGGAAAAAATCCTCTGCATCCCCATCTTCACGCCTGTACACCCGGATGTAGGCTCCTTGAACATCCGGATGTCCGTCCTCCCTACACCCGGGTGTTTACGGACAGATGTAGTTAGTTTGCTAAAAATAAGACCGTTAGTTCTACAAACGGTTCCCTTTATTTCCCTCAAAAAAGAAATGGATGTCTTGTGATAGAGTGTGATAGAAGTGTGATAGAGAAAACAAAATAGTATCACTTGTTATCGCCATTGAAAAACAAAGGCAACACCCGGCCGGGTGATAGAGTGATACTACAAAAGCAAAACAACACAGGTAAACAACAAAACTCTAACTAAAACTTACAGAACGGATGCAGTCTGATCCCTATATATCATAACGGAATCGGAAATCTGCATATTGGCCGGTCTGTCGACATACACGGAATTACTATCCTTTATGACAGGTTGGTCAGTTGTTTTCTTCTCATCGAAGATTAGTGAATAACCTAAGATTACTGCAAAAAAAGATAATATCAATGCTTTCATATTCTATTACAATTTTAATATCATATACAAGTATGATGTATTCAAAACGCAAAACGCTGCACTATATTACAAAAGAAATGTATTTTCTTTGTAATTCTTTCGTAACAACTCGTCCTTATCCCTTGATTTTTATGGATAACAGGTTAATACACAGAATAGTTCAAAAAAAATCGGGGAAAGAATAAATATCCTTCCCCGATTCTATTATTGTCATGTTTCGAATGATCTGTTACGCGCCGAAATCGTCGAAATGCAACATTTCACGCGGTACACCCAGATTGTCCAGCATATTTTCCACTGCCTTTGACATCGGGCCCGGACCACACATGTAGTATTCGATATCTTCCGGAGCTTCGTGATCCTTCAGATAAGTTTCATACATCACATTGTGAACGAAACCTGCGGTATACT
>OGJU01001764.1_pt1 | contig 12683 bp, 10 predicted proteins | sample 1572251 | NCBI WGS metagenome assembly OGJU01 (sample SAMEA2582144, study PRJEB24529) | metagenome | biome: Human gut stool | place: China | collected 2011
CTGTTTTTCTCCCGGAGCCAGCTCCTTTGTCTTTGCAAATGCTTTTAATTCTCTCGCCGGTTTTCCAAGTTTTCCCTGCGGTGCCTGCACATAGACCTGTACGACCTCTTTTCCCCTGCAGTCTCCTGTATTTTTCACACAGATGGTAATCTGCACTTCTTTTCCTGCACATGTTCCATTATCAATCGATACTCCGTGACTGCCCCAGGCACCTCCGACTTCGGATTCTTCTGTAACCGTCTCTGCTTTTAAAATTTCAATGTCAAACTTCGAATAGGAAAGTCCAAAACCGAACTCATACATGACTTTTTCCGGGCAGAATGTCTCAAAATAGCGGTATCCCACATAGATATCTTCGGTGTAAAAATTGCGCACAGTGTCTCCGAAATCGTTCGCCGCCGGATAATCTGCCAGTGAACATGCGATCGTGTCCGTCAGTTTTCCACTTGGAGACACTTTTCCACTCAAAACATCCGCAACTGCATTTCCACTCTCCATGCCGCCCTGCCAGATATAGAGCACGGAACGGATATGATCCTTGTATACAGGATTCTTAAGCCAGCTCATATCTATGATATTCGACACGTTCAAAAGTACTGCGACCTGTTCAAAATGTGCTGTCAGAACCTTCAGATTTTCAAGTTCTTCCGGCATCAGAAGGTAACTGCCCGCCTCATTTGCATAATCCTTATCTTCGCCTGCAGTACGTCCGATAATAAAAATCGCTTTCTCTGATTTTTCTGCTGCGGCTGCCACAATCTCCTCTGTGATCACCATCTCTTTCTGGTGCCACGGCTCTGCTGCCCAGCCGCCACCGCCGTTGTCAAACGGGTGGTCTTTTAACCACGCTCTGTAAATGTCTGCCAGCTCCTCATTCAAAGTAAAGCTGCCGCTCTCTCTCATTCCATCATAAATATTCACCGCATAAGGCACGTTGACAGCTCCGCCGGAACCAGTCCCGCTGCGGTAAGTCTCAAACTGGCACCTGCCAAACACAGACACCATCTCTTCCTTTTTCAATGGGAGCATGTGACCTTCATTTTTCAATAAAACGGCTCCCTCTGCGGCTGCCGCCCTGCAATATGCTCCAAATCCTTCCAATGGTACTCCGATTGTACTCATACTCATCTGCTTCCTCCAAATACGTTTCTATTTTTATTTTAAAATGTTTTCTTTCACATCACATATTCTAGTAAAATCTTCTCTTCCATGCTATAATTTTTCTATTCAAAAATATAACAATTTTGTCATTGGAGGTTTTCTATGGATTATCCGGAAGAAAGAAAACAATATATTGACGGCATCGCCTGCCAGTATCTCTGTCATATTGAAAAAGCAGAGAAACCGGGCAATGTATTTTTCGCTCATTTTCATTATTATATTGAAATGCTCTATGCACTTTCCGGTCATTTCCGTATTTATTTAAACGGAATTTACCACGAATTTGCGGCAGGGGATTTTGTACTGATCAATTCCAGGGAAGTGCACCAGATCGACGCGCTCTCATCAAAGGGCGGCTCTTATATCGTGGTTCGTTTTCTTCCGGAACTCATTTACGACGGCATGACGCAGAGCCACTTTGAGTTAAAATATCTGCTTCCATTTATCACCGAAAACAGCATTTATGAAAAAGTAATTTCTTCTTCCATATTAAATGCAAAACACTCTGCCATCCCCGGACTTATGAACGAGATTATCCGGGAATCTGAGGAAAAACAATACGGCTACGAGCTTGCAATCAAAAATCACATTGGCGGTATTTTTCTTTGGCTGCTGCGCTACTGGCATGCAAATGGCGAAGAACCGCTTCTCGAAGATTTTGAAAACCAGCAGTTAAAACAGCAGCTCTCCCCAGCCCTGACCTACATGATCACCAATTATGAAAAATCTATCAGCGCAGCGGACATGGCAAAACTCTGCAATTTGAGCTACAGCTATTTTTCCAGAAGTTTCAACCGGCTTTTGCATATGAATTTCAGTGATTACCTGAATGAGATCCGCATCCGGGAAGCGGAAAAGCTGTTAGTCTCAACTACCCAGAACGTAACGGAGATTGCATCTGCGGTCGGTTTCTGTACCACAAGTTACTTTATCAAACAGTTTACCAAATACCTGCATGTTTCTCCCAAACAATACCAGAAACAAATGCGCCAGGGACAGAAAGATTTCATTGCATAACCACGCAACACAAGCTATAATAGTTGGCAGTGTCCAGTGGTTCCTTAACGGTGATCGGCGGTGCCGGACTTGTCATCGGCTCTTTTGTATCCGGTGGTACTGCAACTCCAAACTTTACCCGATTCGCAAAGTCTGAATATCTGGACTACAAACGACAATGCCTTATATACCGCCGGACTCGGACTTGCTAATATCTTCCATCAGAAGAAAAAACCTATGGTACTGATCTCCGGTATCGTTGGAACGATTTTATCCGTCTGGTTATACTATAACTTCTGTAACTAGTTAAATGTATTAAACTGGGGGATTTCCTCCATCAATGGCATGGTGGTTGCTGTCGTCTGCTACCTGATTGGATATTTTGTGAAGAAAAATCAGAGATAAATAATACGTCCTAATTCTGCTGAAGTTCTGTGTGAGATGGAAATGACAGTGCGGTCTTTCGCTACACGCTTTAACGCCAGTAACACTGCCTTTTCCGTCTCTGCATCCAGATTCGCCGTGATCTCATCAAACAGCAGCATTTGTGGTTCCGCCACTGCGGCTCTTGCAATGGATAAGAGCTGCCATTGTCCCTGCGAGAATAACTCCGGCGTGCATTTCGTGTCATATCCGTTTTCAGAGCTTTCTATCACATCGTCTAACCCGGTCAGCTCTGCCACTGCTTTTACGCGGTCTGCCGGAATGGTTTCATCATACAGCGTGATCTGATCGCGCACCGTTCCCGGAACCATGTGGAAGGTCTGTTCTACATAGCCGAACAGTTTCCGTCTCTCTTCCTCCCGGACTGCCGCTGCCGGTCTTCCGTGAATCAAAACCTCTCCGCCCTGCGGTTCGTAAAGTCCTAAGAGAAGTTTTAAAATCGTACTTTTTCCTGCCCCGGTTCGTCCTGCGAGTGTTACCTGCTCCGCGTCCATGACCTTTAAATTCAAATGGTCTAAAACGACATGTTCATCATAACCGAAGGTCACATCCCGAAACTCGACAAACGGAACATCTGCTGTTTTATTTTCTGAGTGTCCCCCAGCCATCTGTTCCACGCATTCTTCTGCTACTGTCTCGCTGTCTTTTTCCACTATCTGCTTCTCCTCAAGTGCAAAAAATTCATTGATCCTGTGGATTCCGGCAATCGCAGACTGAATCGTCTGAATCTCCATTCCGAGGCTCTCCACCGGGGAGAATATCTGTGAGATATAGTTGATGACCGCAACCGCAGTTCCGGCAGACATTCCAAAGAAGGTCAGTACCGTGTGGTTTCCGGACGCGGAAAGCAGCATGACAACTGCGACAACCACCGCATTCAATATCAGTATCACCGGGGAGTAAACCGCATCATAAAAATTGGTGCGCTCCATCGCTGCATAACTCTCCCCGATATAAGTGTCGTAACGCTCTTCCATGTATGCTTCCTTTGCAAGACAATGGATTGTGCGGATATTGTGAAGCGTCTCCGGCACATGACCGGATGCCCGTCCGACAGCCTTTCGGTTTTCAATCTGCGCCGCCAGCATATTTTTCTGGACATGTCTGGTAAACCAGAATAAAAACGGCAGCAACACCAGCAATACCAGCGTCAGTCCACGGTTTTGAAACCAGATCACGACAAGGATACTGATAATCTTACATACATCCGCAAACATACTGATAATCCCGGAGGTAAACAGATTTTCCACCGTGTCAACATCCCCGACAAACCGTGACACCAGTGTTCCCGGCTCCTGCTTATTCACGCTGTCTGCCGTCAGACTTACAAATTTATCCATCAGGCTGCTTCTTAGTGCATGTGTGATTTTCTGACCAAACACCGTCAGGAGTCCTTCCCTCGCAGCTTCCAATATTCCGGTAAGTGCGAGCAGGACAAAATAGAGAAGGATCACAGAAAACGCCGCCTCATTACCGGCTGTCACTGTATCAATGATTTTTGCAAGGATCAGCGGAGGAATCAGCGCTGCCACAACTGCTCCGATCACTGCGGTCAGGATTCCGGCAGACAGCATTTTCTGTTTTTTGATTGTTTCCAGGATCACACTTTTTACCTGTCTTTTCTGTTTCATCTGCCACTCCTCCTTTCCTCTGTATGTTCAGAAACTGTTTTTCTATTTTCCGTTTCCACTTTCGCATTCTCTCTTTCATCGCTCTGTGTCTCATACAGACTGCGGTACTCCGGTATCTTTTCCAGAATTTCTTCATGTGTACCGGCCACCGCCTTTCCATCTTCCATCCAGATGACCTGATTCATCTGAGGAAACAGATATAAACGGTGAGAAATTAAGAAAACAATATTGTCTTTCGTCTGCTGTTTCAAATTGGCAAAAATCTGTTTTTCCGTGTTTTTGTCCAATGCCGAAAAAGGATCATCCAGAATCAGAACAGGCTTTTTGTGGCAGAGTGTCCTTGCAAGTGCGAGACGCTTTGCCTGACCGCCGGAGAGACGCACTCCGCCATTTCCAACCGCGGTCTGTTTTCCATCCTCCATCTCTGCAACTTCCTGTTCCATGCACACTGCCTTTAAGTAATCGTCTGCCTCTTTTTTCTCACCGAGCAAAATATTATTTTCCACACTGTCAAAAAACAACTCCGGATCATGTCCAAGATAACCGATCCTCTTCGTGCGGTCTGCCTCGTCCATAGCCTGCAAATCTGTGCCGTCCACAAGAATCTGTCCCTCATAAGGATATTCACACAAAAATACTTTTCCAAGCGTTGACTTGCCACATGCGACCGCCCCGGTAATACCGATGATCTGTCCTTTCTCTGCGGAAAGACAAATGTCGTCTAAAATTTTCTTTCCATCCGGATAAGCAAAATTCAGATGACTGATCTGTATTTTTTGCACTGTTGTCTCTGTTTTGCCTGCTGGGACTGTGTCGTTTTTTTCCTTACACTCCCTGGCATGATTTTCTGCTGTCTGATCTTCGATCACAGTTCTCTCATCTTTTCGTGTCAGAAGTGGTTTGATACGGTTCCATGAAACCTGTGCTTTATGTACCGCATTGAACAGCTTCGCAGCGCTTGACGACTTCACGGAAAGTTTCACAAAGCACGACAAAAATGTGGTAAACGCCGCAATGCCCCATGCACGCCAGCCGGTTCCCAATATATTTTTCTGTCCGAAATACAAAATGAACAGCACACCTGCCATGGAGATGACGCGATACACCGGTGGCATTGCCGTGTTCCAGATGTTTGCTCTCACGGCTGATTTTTCATACGCAGACAAATTTTCTTCATATGCATTCTGTCTTTCTTTTTCACGCCCGAAAACACGGTATGTGATTGCATTTTCTGCCCGGTCTAACGTCGCTGCGCTCAGCGCGCCGGACTGTTCCTTGTAGGCAGCCCCGGTTCTCTGGATCATTTTTTTCATTTTTTCTGCGGTCATGTAAGAGATTGGCGGAAACAGCATACATAAGAGCGCCAGCCGCCAGTCATACCACAAAAGCATTCCGGCATAGGCTGCCAGTGCCACACCTGTATCAAAAATTTCCGTCGTAAATTTCCGCATTCCCTCCACACAGTCATCAACGTCGAGGATCGCTTTCGTTATGACATTGCCTTCGCCCTCTTCCTTAAGGCTCGCCCTGCTTTTTCTGACAAGGCTTCCATAGAGGATTTCCTTCATCCTGCGGTTTACATTATTGGCAAAACGGCGGACATAAAAACGCTTGATATATCTCGAACTCTGCACGATCACGATCACTGCCACATAGCTTAACACAAGAATCAGCATATCGCCAAACTGTCCGGCACCTCTTAAAATGTCCACAAGACAGCCGGTCATTTTTCCTTCGAACCACGGTCCTGCAAGCAGTCCTACATTATAGATCAGACCGGATATTGTCACCGCCAGAAGTACTTGCCATTCTGCTTTAAAATAGGACAAAATCCTGTCCGGCTGAAATGATGCTGGCTGTTTCTGTTTTTCTCTCATTTTGTCCTCCTTTTCCCTGCAAAACAAGAAAGGCATCACACCAAAGTGCGATGCCTTCCATTCATTTCTGACTGTTTATTCATAAATATGTTTTTTCTTATCTTTTGCTTTTACCTGTTTTTTCTTTAACATATGTTTTGGATTTTTGTCTGCCATAATGTATCCTTCCTTTCCAATGCCTATAGGCTTTTCGGTCTGTAGGTTACTTTCTGTACAAAATAATTATCCTTCAATTGCGATGAATTTACGTTCCGGTACTGCTGCCTTTGCTTCTTTCTTTGGAACAAACAGTTTCAAGATACCATGTTTGAACTCGCCCTTGATATCTTCCTCTGTTATATCTTCACCAACATAGAAACTACGCTCGCAGGAACCTGCATAACGTTCTCTTCGGATGTACTTGCCGGTATCTTTCTCCTGCTCATCCTGATCAAGACCTTTTGCAGCGGCGATAGACAAATATCCATTGTCTAACGATACCTTAATCTCATCTTTCTTGAATCCAGGCAGATCGATAATCAGCTCATAGCCGTTGTCCATTTCCTTGATATCTGTTTTCATAAGATTCTTTGCATGTCTGCCATACAATTTCTTCTCAACCTTACTGTCATCATAGAATGGTAAATCAAACAAATCTTCAAATAAATCTTCTCCAAAAATACTAGGCATCAACATAAGTCATCTCTCCTTTTTCTACGGTATCCGCTTTCTCGTGGATATCTCATGCTTTATTACCTTGTTTCTTTGGAACTGGGATGTTCGGAGAACTCACAGAACTTTTACTTCTGAAATCTTTTCTGATCTCTTGGTTCTTCTTTTGTTCTCTTCCTTTGTTCTGACTATGTTATACACCCGTTTGTTAGCACTGTCAAGAGTAGAGTGCTAATTTTTTGTGAAGATTTTGTGAAAGTGGACTACATTCACATAAATATGTATCTCCCGAAGCTGATTTTTTGTTTTCTGCTGATATTCTTCCTGCTCACACAAGCTTCTTTGTTCTCCACTTCCCGGTTTTCCAGCGCCATACCATGCCGACAGCCCGCACACACTCATCACTTGCAAGACCGATATACGCTCCCACAGCCATAAGCCCCATGGAAATTCCAAACAGCCATGTGCCTCCCACCGCAAAGACAAACATGAAAACGGCTGCGATCACTGCCGGGAACACTGCATCTCCGCTTGTTTTTAAGGCTTGTCCAAACACAAGATTCGTCACGCGTCCAATCTCAAGTACAATGTCGATTGCCAGCAGCTTGCGGACCAGCGCAGTCATTTCCGGGTTGTCTGTAAAGAGTGGCATAATAAACCCGGAACCAAGCACAATTGCTGTCTCCATGCAGACTGCCACACATACTCCGACAAATGCTGCCCTCTTTGTCCCTCTGTCACACTCTTCGAGTTCCCCAGCACCGATGTGCCAGCCTGTCATGATCGCATTTGCCTGTGCCAGTGCTGCACCGACACAATAGGAAAAATTACTGATCGTTGCCGTATAAGATCTGGCTGTCACATTCAGCCCTTCTGCATCCATCTGGTTCAGGAAACGGATGACAAGCATCATTGCAACATTATAGAGTGCCGTCTCACATGCAGATGGAAGTCCGACTTTCACGATCTGCCCTAAGACTGTCTTATTTGCGATCCTCTCTGTACTGTTTTTTGCAGAGATCAGCTTATGTGAAAAATACAGTACAATACACAGGTTCAGGATCTTGGAGATCACAGTTGCTGCGGCGACACCTGCAACACCTTTGTGCAATACAAAAAGAAATACTGCATTCATCACAAAATTTGCGATATTCCCAACGATCGTGGCATATAATGGCTGCTTTGTATATCCGAATGCGCGCAGATAGCTTGAAAAGATAGGAATGACCGCATTTAATATACACCCACCCCCGACAATTTTAAGATAAATCAACGCCGGTTCATACAATGCATCCGCAATTCCTACCATACGAAGGATTGCTCCTGCTCCCGAAAATAAAAATACTGCCATAAGCACGCCTGCAACAGCATTAAATAATAATCCAAGCTGCCTTGCCTGATAGGCAACTCCCGGTCTGCCTGCGCCAATATTCTGCGTCATGACCGAAACCATGCCGGAAGATATGATAGAAAACATTATGATAAAAATTCCAATATAACTGTTTGCCGTTCCCACTGCCCCGACTGCATAGTCTCCAACTGCGGATAACATCAGAGTGTCAACCATACCGGACAGCATATAAAATAGTGTTTCCAGACAGATTGGGATAAAAAGTCTTGTGAGCTGTTTCATCTTAAGTCTCCTTTTTCCGTTCATACTTATCCAATCTATTTTATATTATTTTCCCCTGAAAAACTTGCACTATTTTAACCAGAAAAAGTACAATTCTGCTCATTTTAAAAAATATATCTGCGTTATAAAAATCTGGAAGCCAGATAAAAATGAAATTCGTCATATTTCATCAGGCAATTCCACTGCTTTTCTTACTTCTTCCACTCACTCTGCACTATGACAGCAAAACAGTTCTTCATGCTGCATATTGTGCTTCCGGATATCCGGATTTTTGAAATAAGTACAATATCTCTTTTCGTATTTTTCTCCCATCTTGGTTGCGTAAAAAACATGGATCGTTGTTCCAGGCACATCAATTCCACGCTGGACTTTCGTAACCAGATCAGAATAGAACTGATTATAAATACTCTGTTTCGTAATCCATTGACTTCCTCCCTTACCGATTCCAAACATATTAAAAAATCCATTATATAATTCTTTTTTGCCACCGTCTGTCTTATCCAGCTTTTTCTGCATAAATTTTGGAAGAGTACCTGTATGTACCATTTTATACATAAAAGGCACTACCATGGATGACTGAATTTTAGCCACAAGATATATTCTCCCACCATACTTTTTCCTGATTTCCTGCTCAATTTTTTCACATTCATCTTCCATCGAATAAAATTCGGTTTTCTCGTTTGGATCAAATCCATCATAAGAAACTGTTACCGTGTAAAAATAAGAATGTAACCCATCCAGTACATGATCAAAACTGCTATACAGACAGCAGGTGCCGGGAAATAAAAATATCACTGGTTTACGATTATCTCCACTTTCATAAAATTTCATAGTTGGTCTCCTTTAGGCTTTTCTCACAACGCAATGCATCCTCATACCTTTACGGATTTCAAATTTTTCCACTTTTAGTCCTGCTTTTCTGCTGCATTCCATGACCACATCTCTTGTTGGAACCCGGACATCTCCGTGCCCACATATATTTGCCAGAGGCATTTCCAGTGTATTCATCAGCCATATCAATATTTTATTATCACTTGTCACATCCCTCAGTATCAATCTTCCATTTGGACGAAGACATCTCTTCACACTGTCAAAAAACGCCTGTGGATTCGGATAATGATGGAAACTCATAGAACAAATAATTGCGTCAAATGAATCGTTTTCAAAAGGAAAGTTTTCACAGTCTCCCACAACAAATGTTGCATTTGGAATATTTTTCTTTTTTGCTTGTTCGATCATGGCCGGAGTCAGATCCAGCCCTGTATAATGCCGGTCCGGATATTTTTCTGATAATAAAGAAATCATTGGAGCAGGTCCGCATCCTGCATCCAATAAATCATTAAATGGCTCTTTTTCTAATTCTTCCAGAATATCCGGATAATCCTTCTTACACATTTCGTAAATACCAGCATGGTTACTTTCATATCTTCCTGCTGCTTTTGTAAATTCGCTGATTGACAATTTTTTGTATTCTTCGTTTTTCATTCTTTCTTCCTCCGATCACGTCTGTAGCATAAATCAATCTTCTCCTAGAAATCTGGCTTCTTTTTCAATTTCAAATAAGCGGTCAAAACTTGTGTTAGTCTCTTTCTGCACTCTTCCATTCTGCAACCGCATTTCTCACCCGGCGGTCAATATCCAGACGTGTACTGCGGCATTCCTCCGGATATTTTCTTGCTGCCTGAAATGCCAGTTTCACAAAGAGTCCGGAACTAACCGGGAGCATTGACTTTATCATGCTCTCCGGAAAAACGAAATGGGTTCCATGCTCATAAATGACAGACTCCAACCTGCATGTGTGTGGATGTTCTTTCATTCGCTGTTTCATACGGCGGATATATTTTGCAGTATCCCACAATACATCATCTTCTGCACCGATCAGCAATAATGTTCCATGGATTTTTTCAATCTTGATCATCTCGTCTTCTGTGATTGGGTGAGCCGTTTCCGAATCATCAAACAGTTTTCTTGAATTGATCATATCACCGGTTCGTTTTGTTTCTTGTTCAATCACATGCCAGTAGTCCGGATGTTTGTAACAAAATGGCATGTACGGAAGCGGTTCTCCTTTGTAAGAAAAAAGAGATTCTCCCTCGATCGGCCATTCCTTACAGCCGTCTTTTTTGCCCTGCATAAACCCCTGCCAGATAAAATCACTCGGTGTCAGACCGATCGTCAATGTAATATCTTCAAAATAAGAAGCGGCAGTCAAAGCGAGTGTTCCTGTAGTAGATGCCCCGACAATTCCTATTTTCTGATTACCGTGTACTTTTAACCAATTGATTGCTTTCTCTATGCGTTCCAGCGGATAATTATGATGTCCATAATCCTTTTTTCCGGGTGACATCGTCATCACATTCACACCGAGTTTATGTAACCATTTCACAGATGTACGCGCCAGATAATCCTCTGAATCGTCTCCGATCATGGCGATCATTGCACAGTCTGAGCCTGTTTTGCATTTCCAATATGCACCATAAAATCCATCTGTTTCCATGTCAAAATGTCTTTTTTTCATCTATATCATCTCCTTAATATCATCTGCGTTTCTCCATAACGATTATTTTGTTCGATATATTCCGAACAGCTGGAATTTTACCTATCACACAATAAACAGGCATAAGTTCTTTCATTCCCTCAACCAGACTGACTTCCTGCAGGATAGAAAAATTCGGTACAATCTTTTGTAATTCTGTTCCGTTCTCAACACCCCATGTGAATTTTGCATTGCTGCCCTCTATGGATTTTTCCTTCACATGTTTCACAACAAATGGTGACATGGTTTCGACCATTATGGTTACTTTCTGAAATGATTTTTCAATAATAGAAAATATCTTTCTGATGTCCTTCTCACACAAATACATCGTAAGTCCTTCCATTATCACCAGAACATTTTCTCCATGATAATCGATATCGTCCACGTAGGAATTATCCATTGCAGACTTTGCAATCTGATATATCGGACCTGTTTCTGGAAGAAACTGCCGCCTTATCTTCATAGTCTCCGGCAGATCCACGTTGTACCATCTCAGATATTTTTCCTTCATCCGGTAACATCTGGTATCCAGTCCACATGCAATATTTACAACAACTGTATTTTCATGCTTCTCCAGATATTGTCGAACCATCCGGTCTAATACGATCGTTCTCGCGATCACGCCACAGCTCATGGCTTTATCCTTATCTGCTTTGGAAAAGTCATAGTCCAGCTTTTTCACAAGTTCTACTGCAATCTCATCCCTGATTTTGGCATTTTGCTTTTTTGTTTCTTTTGCTCTTGCATACAAAGTCTGTACCATCGTTTCCGGCACACCTGTCACATTCACTTTTTCTTTCATGTACTTTCCTGCTTCCATATCAATACATTGCCGCTTGTGTTAGTTGCATCTAACCTGCATCTGATAAAAAACCGTGTGAAAACAAAACTGTAATTCCACACGGTTTCTTTTCCCTATGCATTCAGTATATCACTTTCATCTGGTTTAGCAACCAGATTTTGTCTCACTTTTATTGTGTTACTTGCAAAATACAAACTGCACCAGCAGCATATAAAATACAGTTCCACCGCCGATACTGAGCAATATGTTCTTTTTCCATCTGTGAAGGAGTACGATAAATACAATCGCCAAAAATTCCGGTATTCCATATGTTCCGCTTCCCGGTACATCTTTCAGACAATAAATGACCAGTAGACCGATGACTGCATAAGGCAGTACCTTACCCAGATATTGGATAAATTCCGGTGGTTCTTTTCCTTCCGGGAAAATTAAAAACGGCAGAAACCGTGTCACCATTGTGCCAAGCAGTGCCCCTGCGGTTGCACCTCCCACCCAGTAAATCTGGCTCAAAAGCGTCACAAAAAACATAAACCATCCTTTATCCACACCCTCCGGTACTTCTGTCGTACAATTTACGGAAAAGGTTTCATCACACATTCCATAAATCAGATAAAACTTTTTCCATCCGACATTTTGATATTTATCCAACATGGAGATCCCATGCTCCGCATCAGAAATCCATAAGACATTCCTAAAAATAAGAATCCTACACAGATTGGCAATGTGTAGGGCAATGCTGCCTTGAATGCTTTTTTCTTCATGTAACTTTGTTCCTCTTTTCCTGTTTGTAACGTAATAGCCTTTCCATACTCGATCGCATAGAATTCCTACCGACATACTTTACTTTTTCTAATTTAACGCAAAAAAAATCTGTCCTATGTGTAAGAGTGAGATTTCCATTAATGCATGCCGCTGTCCGATGTGTACCACAATCCTTGATGCCAAGGCTGTG
>OGJU01001767.1_pt1 | contig 12672 bp, 16 predicted proteins | sample 1572251 | NCBI WGS metagenome assembly OGJU01 (sample SAMEA2582144, study PRJEB24529) | metagenome | biome: Human gut stool | place: China | collected 2011
GGGGGAGGGGGGGCGGCGGGACGGTTGTTGAAGCCGCCCTGGGGACGCTGGCCACCGAAGCCCTGACCGGCGGGGCGCTGGCCGTAGCCGCCCTGAGGACGCTGGCCGCCGAAGCCGGGCTTGCGGTCGCCGAACCCGGGCTTCCGATCGCCGAACTTCCGGTCACCGTCGCGGCGGCGGGGCCGGTCGGGACGCTCCTTGAAGTTCTTGGTATCCAGGGTGCGGGGAGTGGTCCGCAGGGCCTGGGAAAGGACCTCGCCCTTGTAGATCCAGCACTTAACACCGATGCGGCCGTAAGTGGTAGCGGCCTCGGCAAAGCCGTATCGGCGCGGAGAGTCTGCAGGGGAATGGTGCCGTCATGGTAGTGCTCGGTGCGGGCGATCTCAGCGCCGTTGAGACGGCCGGAGACCTGGACCTTGATGCCCAGAGCGCCCATCCGCATGGCGCGACCCATGGCGTTTTTCATGGCGCGGCGGAAGGCGATACGCTTCTCCAGCTGCTGGGCGATGTTCTCCGCCACCAGCTGGGCGTCCATATCGGGGTTCTTGACCTCGACAATGTTCAGCGCTACGCTCTTGCCGATGAGCTTCTCCACCTCCAGGCGGATACGCTCGATCTCGGTGCCGCCCTTGCCGATGACCACGCCGGGGCGGGCGCAGTGCAGGTAGATGCGGACCTTGGCGCTGTCCCGCTCGATCTCGATCTTCGGGATGCCGGCGGAATAGAGGGTCTTCTTCAGATACTTGCGGATCTTGTCGTCCTCGACCAGCAGGTCGCCCACCTTCTCGTTGCGGGCATACCAGCGGGAGTCCCAATCCTTAATGACGCCCACGCGCAGGCCGTGGGGATTCACTTTCTGTCCCATAGATTCTGCCTCCTCCCTTAGCGTTCTGCCACAGCGATGGTGACGTGAGAAGTACGCTTGTTGATCCGGTAGCCGCGGCCCTGGGCCCGGGGCATCATGCGCTTGATGATGGGGCCGGGGGTGGCGAAGGTCTCGGAGACGTAGAGCTTCTCGGGGTCCATCCCGTGGTTGTTCTCGGCGTTGGCCGCGGCGCTCTTGAGGAGCTTGAGCAGAGGCTCGGAGGCGGCCTTGGGGGTATTCATCAGGATCGCGGTGGCCTGGGCCACGCTCTTCCCGCGGATGAGATCACAGACGATCTGGATCTTTCGGGGAGAGATCCGGACGTATCTCAGATGTGCTTTCGCTTCCATTCTTCTCTCTCCTCCTTACTTGCCGGACTTGGCGCCCGCGTGGCCCTTAAAGGTGCGGGTGGGGGCGAACTCGCCCAGCTTGTGGCCGACCATATCCTCGGTCACATAGACGGGAACGTGCTTGCGGCCGTCATGGACGGCAAAGGTGTGACCGACGAAGGAGGGGAAGATGGTGGAGGCGCGGCTCCAGGTCTTCAGGACCTTCTTATCTCCGGTCTTATTCATTTCGTCAACCCGCTTGAGCAGCTCGGGGGCGCAAAACGGGCCTTTCTTAACGCTTCTGGACATGTTTCACTGCCTCCTTACTTACTTGGAATTCCGGTGCTTGACGATGAACTGCTCGGTGCGGCTCTTCTTCTTGCGGGTCTTGTAGCCCATGGCCGGCTTACCCCAAGGGGTGACAGGCCCGGGACGGCCCACAGGGCTCTTGCCCTCGCCGCCGCCGTGGGGGTGGTCGTTGGGGTTCATGACGCTGCCGCGGACGGTGGGCCGCCAGCCCATGTGGCGCTTGCGGCCGGCCTTGCCGATCTGGATGTTGCCGTGATCAGTGTTGCCGACCTGGCCGATGCAGGCCTTGCACTCCTCGCGCACATAGCGGACCTCGCCGGAGGGGAGGCGGACCTGAGCCATGCCGTTCTCCTTGGCCATGAGCTGACCGGCCACGCCGGCGGAGCGGACCAGTTGGGCACCCTTGCCGGGGTAGAGCTCGATGTTGTGGATGAGCTCGCCCACAGGAATGTTGGCGATGGGCAGGCAGTTGCCGGGAAGAATGTCGGCCTCGGGGCCGGAGACGATCTTGTGGCCGGGCTTCAAGCCGACAGGGGCCAGGATATAGGCCTTCTCTCCGTCGGTATACTGGATGAGGGCAATGTTGGCGGAGCGGTTGGGATCGTACTCCAGGCGAAGCACGGTGGCCTCCACGCCGTCCTTCTGGCGTTTGAAGTCGATGATGCGGTATTTCTTCTTGTTGCCGCCGCCGCGATGGCGGACGGTAATGCGGCCGTAGCTGTTGCGTCCGGCGTTCTTCTTCAGGTTCTCGGTCAGGCTGCGCTCAGGCTTGGCCTTCTTATCGATGCCCTCGAAGGCCGACACGGTCATGTGGCGATGGCCTTGGAGTCCTCGGTCAGGGTGACCATGGCCTTCTTCCAGGAGGGGCGGCGACCAGCGGGGAACCGTCCGGTGCGCTTCTCCTTGCCATACATGTTCAGAGTATTGACCTTGGCCACCTTCACGCCAAAGATCTCCTCCACCGCCTTGGCGATCTCGATCTTGTTGGCGTCCTTGGCGACCTCAAAGGTGTAGCGCTTGATGTCGCCCTGCGCCATGGACTTCTCGGTGATGATGGGGCGTTTGATGATATCGTAAGCAGTAGCGGCCATTACTGGAACGTCTCCTCGATGAGGGCCAGCGCAGCCTTGTCGACGATGAGCTGCTTGGCGTTGAGAATGTCATAGACATTGATGAGCTTTGCGGTGGTGGCGCTCACGCCGGGGATGTTCCGGGCGGACTTCACCACGTTCATGTTGACCTCAGGGGTGACCAGCACGGCCTTGCCGGCGTTCACAGCGGTGAGGAAGCTCTGCATGGTCTTGGTCTTGATCTCGGGGACGTTCAGCTCATCCACCACGATCACGTTGCCCTCAGCGGCCTTGGCGGAGAGGACGGACTTAAGGGCCAGACGCTTCACCTTCTTATTGAGGGTGTAGCGATAGGAGCGGGGCTTGGGGGCGAACACGATGCCGCCGTGGGTCCACTGGGGAGCCCGGGTGGAGCCCTGACGGGCACGGCCGGTCCCCTTCTGGCGGTAGGGCTTGATGCCGCCGCCGGAGACCTCGGCGCGGGTGAGGGCGGACTGGGTGCCCTGGCGGCAGTTGGCCAGGTGGTTCTTCACGACGGCGTGGACGACGTCCTCGTTGGGCTCGATCCCGAACACAGCTTCGGAGAGCTCCACTTCACCGACCTTGGTGCCGGACATGTTCACAACAGTTGCCTTAGGCATTTGGTTTCTCTCCTTTCTTACTTGTTACGGGCGGAAGCCTTCTGGGGATTGACGCGGGCGGAAGCCTTCTGCGGGTTGAGGCTGGCGTTGGCCGCGGCGCCCTTCTCCTTGACGTTGATCACGCTGTTGCGCAGATACACAACGCCGCCCTTGGGGCCGGGAACGGCGCCCCGCACGGCAATGATGCCCAGCTCAGGGTCGACCTTGACCACGTCCAGATTCAGGACGGTGACCTGCTCGTCTCCCATGTGGCCGGCGCCGATCTTGCCCTTGAAGATGCGGGAGGGATCGGTGCTGGAGCCCATAGAACCAGCATGGCGGTGCACAGGGCCGCCGCCGTGGCTGGTGGGGGTGCGCTGGGCGCCCCAGCGCTTGATGACGCCGGCGTACCCCTTACCCTTGCTGACGCCGGTGACGTCTACGCGGTCACCCTCGGCAAAGGTATCCACCTTGATCTCGTCGCCCACGTTCAGGTCGGCGGCGCCGTTGAGCTTGAACTCCTTGAGGACCTTCTTCCGGGCCTCGCCAGCCTTCTTCAGGTGGCCCAACTCAGGCTTGGTGAGTTTCTTTTCGGCAACATCTTCATAGCCCAGCTGGACCGCCTCATAGCCGTCCTTTTCCGTGGTCTTCTTCTGGACCACGGTGCAGGGGCCGGCCTCGATGACCGTGACCGGGATGATGTGGCCGGCTTCATCGAAGATCTGGGACATGCCCACTTTCTTGCCGATGATCGCCTTTTCCATGTGACTTCCTCCTTAAAATAAGGTTATTGGTCGGGAGAGGTGCCCATCAGGCTGGCATTGCTCTCGCGACTTGACCCGTCCATCTCAAAAACGCGATGGACTGCGGTACTGACTTCGTTACAAAGTCCGCTTTGCTCCGTTTTCGCCTGCGGCAAAAACCGCGCTGCGCTACCTTGTTCCTCGTCTCCGAATCAAACCCGCTTCGCCGGGCTTTGATCTGGCAGGACGGGAGATGTGCGGCGCACTTGGCTTACAGTTTGATTTCGATCTCAACGCCGGCGGGAAGCTCCAGGGCCATCAGGGCCTCCACCGTCTTGGGAGAGGGCTTGATGACGTCGATGAGGCGCTTATGGGTGCGGCGCTCGAACTGCTCACGGGAGTCCTTGTACTTGTGTACGGCGCGCAGGATGGTGACGACCTCCTTCTTAGTGGGCAGGGGCACGGGGCCGGACACGGTGGCGCCGGTGCGCTTGGCGGTCTCCACGATCTTCTCGGCACTCTGGTCGATCAGCTGGTGGTCGTACGCCTTGAGACGGATGCGGATCATTTCCTTCTGAGCTGCCATGGTTGTTCCTCCTTAAAACATACGAAGTGGTTTGTGACGTCTGCCGCTCCGTACGGTGAGAAATCTTTTATACACTCTTCCGTGCGTATCATTCCGAGGCATGAAGGAGGCCGGCACACATAACGTAGCCGGCCGTCGCACTCAAGTCCCGGCGATATACGCCGAGCGCATGATTTCTCAGCCGCCCGATCAACGGACATACTCCGCAGAAGTTACCTCATTTCTGAGCAATCTCCTGCATCATCGCAGACTGCGCCTAAACAGGCGCTTGATTATGATATAACATACAAGGCCCGATGTCAAGCACAAATTACACAATTTTCGCTTGTATTTCAAGGATTTCTTCGCCCTTCTCACCTGGGCCCCGCCTCCTCTCTATTTATAAACATTTCGTAAAACTTCCTCCGAGAGAATTGACGAACCCCGCAGAACGCGATATGCTCTGTTCGCACACGAAATAGCCCCTCTTCTCTTGGAAAGGAGTTTTGGCGATGAAGGGTTCTGACGATATCCTGATGACCTATCTTCGGGTCTCCCAGCACATGTCCCGGCTGTTCCGCGTCCATTTTGGCCGGCTGCAGCTCACTTTCCCCCAGGCCCTGGTCCTCACCGTGCTGGGCGAGGAGGGGCCCATGCCCATCAGCACCCTGGCCGAACGCACCGGCAGCGCCAATTCCACCGTTTCCGGCATCGTGGACCGCCTGGAGAAGCTGGAGTTGGCCCGCCGCGACCGCTCCGGTGAGGACCGCAGAGTCATCTATGTCGCCGCCACCGAAAACTATCAGGCGCTGCGGAAAAAGGCGGAGACCGATGTAGGCGGCTACTTCAGCTCCGTCCTGTGCTCCATGCCGAAGGAGGACCGGCTCCTCATCGCCTCCGCCCTGCACAAGCTGGATGAGGCTCTTTTGTCCAAGGAGGCGGAGGACGCTGGGCTGTAAGTTTGTTTTCCATGTGATTTTTCCCTCATTATCTGATATACTTACTTTATAGTAAACGCTTTTCCCGGCGGGCGCCGGACGGACGAATCCGGCGCGGTCCTCACTCCGTGCCGCTGTGACGAAGGATGGAATCCAAAAATGAGGAAACATTACGGCTACGACTCCTATCGGGGGCGCTCCCCGCTCCGCACATTTCTAAAGGCGACCGCCGTTGTACTGGCCGTGGTCCTGCTTCTGGGCGTGGCGGCGCTGTTTTTCCTGGAGCCCTATTGGGTCGTTTCCGCGGATGGGGCGCAGCTCCGCCTGCCTTGGAGCCAGCAGACGCCCGCACCTTCCGCCGAACCCATCCCCTTCTCCTCCTCTCCCGTGGTGGTGGTCACGCCGGAGATCCAGACCCCGGCATATCTCCACGCCGCCTTTCTGCCCGACGAGGCCCTCTATGACGGCAGCGCTGCGGCACGGCTTACGGAGGCCGGCGCAGAGGCGGCTCTTTTTGATATGAAAACCGATGAGGGGCTTCTGCACTACCGCTCCGAGCTCCCCCTGGCGGATCAGGCAGGCGTCAATCCGAAGGACACCGCTCTCAACGCCGCTATTCTGGCCCTCAACGGGACTGACGGGCTCTATACGGTGGCCCGCGTGTCCTGTTTTCGGGACAATTCCCTGCCCAAGGCGCGCAACGACATGGCCGTCCGCTCTCCCGCCGGAAACTGGAGGGACAATGGCGGCTATCGCTGGCTCTCCCCCTCCAGCAGCGACGCCCAGGGCTATCTCATCGATATCTGTCTGGAGCTGGCGGGCCTTGGTTTTGACGAGATCCTGCTGGACAACGCAGGGTACCCTGTGGACGGAAACCTGGATTATATCGTGAGGAACGATGCCTACGACAGCGCCCTCTTCCCCGCCACCGTCCGCGGCTTTTACACGGACCTGGTACAGCGGCTGGAGGAGGAGTATCCGGAAGTGGTCCTCTCCGTAGTCACAGACCGGGACACGCTGGAGGCTGCCACCAGCGAAGAGAGCGGCCAGACCCTGTCCGGCATGGCAGAGCGCATGGACCGGATCTGGGTCCGGGATCTGGGCGCCGCCTGGACACAGTGCGTCCAACTGCTGGACGAAGCCGGCCTCTCCCGGCCCGAGGTCAATCTGGTATCTATCGACACACAGGCGGGCGTTTCAGACCGCAGTTGGTGCCTCTGGCCTTGACCCCGTCAAAACGCCGAATTTTCTCTCCATTTTTCTCCATCCTGATTTTGAGGCGGGGTTGGAGCTAAAAATTTTTTGTTCTCATTCTTCCTTTTCTGTCGGTATTTGGATGCCGTTTTTCCACTTATTACAATTTCAGGAGGCCGCACAGCGACAGCTTTTGTGTGGTCTCCTGAAATTTTTTCTAGAGGCCCCACCAATTTAGACATTGGTTCAAGTTTGTATATTGATTTTGACGCCCCAAACGTGTATCATGGTAAGTATTCTGGGGCAGTATCCAGATGTTCGTGCTTAAGCACATGGAAAGGCGGTGATGGAATGTCTTTGGAAGCAGTCCAAAAGGTGACGGAAACCGAGCAGAAGGCCCGCGCGCGTAAGGCGGAGGCGGTGGAACAGGCAAAGAAGCTGATCGCCGACGCAGAACGTCAGGGCCGAGAGCGTCTGAGCGCGGCAAAGGCCGAGGCGGACGCCCAGGTCAAGGTCATGCTCACCAAAGCGGAGGAGTCCGCGGCGAAACACTCGGAAGCCGTCATGGAGGAAACGCGGCGGTCCTGCGACAGCCTGCGCCAGGCGGCGGAAGGTAAACTGGAGGACGCGGCGGCACTCATTATCAGAAGGGTAGTGGGAGTCTAATGTCCATTGTCAAAATGAAACGCCTGCGGCTGTTTTGCATGGCCGCCCACCGGGAGGAGCTTCTCCGCCAGCTCCAGCATCTGGGCTGCGTGCAGGTCCGGGAGCCCACCGACTGCCTGGAGGATCCGGACTGGAGCGCCTTCATCCGGGTGGATGACACCGCTCTGGCGGACACCAGGGCCCGTGCCGACGCTCTGCGCGCCGCGCTGGAGCTCTTGAACCGCTATGCACCCTCCAAGGGCGGTCTGTTTTCTCCCAGGCCCGAGATCACCGAAGGGCAGCTCTTTGACGATCAGGCCCGGCGGGAAGCCCTGGACGCTGCGGAACGCATCATCGGACACGAAGCGCGCATCAACGCCATCTACGCAGAGCAGAGTAAGCTCGCCGCGCAGAAGGCCTCCCTCGCCCCCTGGCTGGAGCTGGAGGTGGATCTGAACACCCCGTCCACCCGCGAGGTCTCCGTGACCTTCGGCGCCTTTCCCGGATCGGCGGACCGGCAGGCGGTGGAGCGGGCGCTGGCCACTGCCACGGAGCTGGCCCAGCTCACCTGGGCCGGGCACGACCGGGAATTTCAGTATGTGCTTCTCCTCTGCCATCGAAAGGCGGAAGAGGAGGCCCTGGACCTTTTGAAGGGCTTTGGTTTCACTCCCTCCTCTCTGCGGGGCTGGGAGGGCACCGCCCGGGCCAACACCGACCGGATCGAGGCCCGTCTTGCTGAATTGGGCCGGGAGCTGGAGGCCTGCAGGGCCGCCATCTCCGGCGAGGCGGTCCACCGGGAGGACCTGAAGCTCTGCATGGACCGTATGACCCAGGACATCCAGCGGGAGGAGGTCAAGGGGCGGCTCCTGGCTTCCCAGACCACCATCTTTCTGGAGGGCTGGGTCCCGGCGGAGAGCCTGCCCCGTCTGGAGTCGCTCCTGAGCCGGTACCCCACCGCGTGGGAAGCCTCGGATCCCCAGCCGGAAGAATACCCCTCCGTACCGATCCAGCTCAAGAACAATGCGCTGACCCGGCCTCTCAACATGGTCACCAATATGTATGTTCTCCCCGCCTATGACGGCGTGGACCCCAATCCGCTGATGGCCCCCTTCTTCATTTTCTTCTTCGGGCTGATGATGGCGGATATGGCATACGGCATTTTGATGGTCCTGGGCGCCGTCTTTATGTTCCGCGTCATGCGGCCCAAGGGCGGTATGCGGGACTTTGCCGGTCTGCTGCTGCTGTGCGGCATCAGCACCTTTATCATGGGCGCACTGACCGGCGGCTTCCTGGGCGACTTTATTCCCCAGTTGGCCAAGATCATCAACCCCAACACCACACTCACCGAGCTTCCGGCCCTGTTCACCCCCCTCAATGACACACTAGCCATTCTGGTGGGCTCTCTGGCCCTGGGCCTGATCCAGATCATCACCGGCATGATCATCAGCGTGGTGCGCAAGGTGCAGGCCGGCCAGGTGGCCGACGCCATTTGGGACGAGGTGACCTGGTGGATCATCCTCGCCGGCATCGCCCTGGCCGTGCTGGGCATCGGCTCGGTGGGCGGCTATCCCGTGGTCCTGATCGTCGGACTCGTCATGCTGCTCTACGCCGGGACCCGGAATGCCAAGGGCTTTGGAAAGATCACCTCCCTCATCGGGACGGTCTACAACGGCGCCACCGGCTTTTTCAGCGACATCCTCTCCTACGCGCGTCTGATGGCTCTGATGCTGGCGGGCAGCGTCATCGCCCAGGTATTCAACACGCTGGGCTCGGTGACGGGCAACGTGATCGGCTTCGTGATCATCTCCCTCATCGGCAATATGCTCAACTTCGCGCTGAATCTGCTGGGCTGCTACGTTCATGACCTGCGGCTCCAGTGCCTGGAATTCTTCAACCGTTTCTACAAGGAGGGCGGCAAGCCCTTCCGGCCCCTGCTGATCCAAACCAAATATGTAGATATCAAGGAGGAAAATTAACATGGCTGAATTCATTGCTCAATTTGGCGGTATTGGTCTGGCGTTCCTGGGCGCCGCGCTGGCGGTGGGCCTGTGCTGCGTCGGCTCCGCGAAAGGCACCGGCATGGTGGGCGAGGCCGCTACCGGCGTCCTGAGTGAGAACCCTGAGCATTTCTCCAAGTGCCTGATCCTCCAGGTGCTTCCCGGCACCCAGGGCCTGTACGGATTGGTCATCTGGTTCTTCGCCCTGTTTACCATGGGCGCTTTCTCCGGCGGCATCGTGGACCTCTCCGTCACGCAGGGCCTCACCATCTGCGTCTCCTGTATCCCCATGGCCATCGGCGGCTGGCTGTCCGCCATCTATCAGGGCCGCGTGGCCGCCTCCGCCATCAATGTGGTCGCCAAGAAGCCCGACGACTGGGCCAAGGGCATTATCCTCTGCGGTATCGTGGAGTTCTACGCCATCCTGTCTCTGCTGGCCTCCGTGCTGCTGCTGATGAACGCTCTGTAAGGGCGGTCCTTCGGGACAAGACAGGAAGGAAAGGCGGTAACCTATGAACGGTATCGAAAAAATCACCGGTCAGATCGAGGCCGACGTCCAGCGCGAGATCGACGATCTGACCGCCCAGGCCCAGGCCCAGGCAGCGGAAATCCTGGCCGACTATGAGGCCAGGGCCAGGGCCGAGGCCGAGGCCACCCTGAAGCGGGGCGCTCTGGCCGCCGCCCAGCGGGAAGAACGGCTGGGGGATATGGCCCGGCTGGAGGCCCGCAAGCTGACGCTGGGCACCAAGCAGGAGATGGTGGAAAGGGCTTTCCAGCGGGCGCTGGAGAAACTCACCAGCCTGCCCGACGCCGAGTATGTCTCTCTTCTGGCCAATCTGGCCGCAGCCGGCAGCCGCTCCGGACATGAGGCTGTCATCTTCTCACAGAAGGACCGGGCCCGCTTCGGCAAGCAGGTCGTCACCCTGGCCAACGACATCCTGGCCCGGAAGGTGGCCCCCAAGCTTCCCGAGGAGCTCACCGGCTCCAAGGCCGGCGCCATTCTGGACAAGGTGGTGGCCGGCGCCTCCGCCGTGCTGGCAGGGACCGGCATGCTCACCCTGGCCGAGGAATCCCGTCCCATGGCCGGCGGTCTCATCCTCCGGGACAACAACGTGGAGACCAACTGCTCCTTCGAGGTGCTCATCCACCTCCAGCGGGACGCCCTGGCCGCGGAAGTGGCAAAGACTCTCTTTGATTAGGGCCTCTCGCCGCAAGGAAAGGAGGGTGACCATTGGCCAAAAAAATCAATGAGTACGACTATCTCTATATTTCGGCCCGCATCCATGCGATGGAAAACCGGCTCCTGACCCGGGAGCGCATGGAGCGGATGCTGGGCGCCCACAGTGTGGACGACGCCGCCAAAGTCCTGTCCGAGTGCGGTTACGGGGAGTTCGCCTCCCTGACGCCCGCCTCCATCGAGCACACCCTGGATCAGGCCAGGCTGGAGCTGTTCGCCGAGCTGCGCCGCTCCGTGCCCGACCCCAGCATCGTGGACGTGTTCTGTATCAAGTACGACTACCACAACGCCAAGGTGCTCCTGAAGGCGGAGGCCACCGGGCAGCGTCCGGACGAGCTGTTCCTGGACGCCGGCCGCTATCCCGCCGCCGCCCTGCAGGAGGACTACCTCAAGGGCGACCTGAGCCGGTACAGCGAGACCTTCCGGGCCGCCGTGGCGGAGGCCAAGGATACCATGGCCTCCAGCGGCGACCCGCAGGCCGCGGACTTTGTGCTGGACCGGGCCTATTATGCGGAGATGCTCCGGGCGGCGGAGGCCGCCCGCAGCCAGTTCCTGCTGGGCTACGTCCGGCTGTCCATCGACAGCGCCAACCTGCGCTCGGCGGTCCGCTCCGCGCGGATGGGCAAGGGGGCGGACTTCCTCCGCCGGGCGCTGATCCCCGGTGGGAATGTGAGTCTGGACAGCATCACCGCCGCCGTCACCGGCCGCGGCGAGCTGACGCAGGTTTTTTCCCACACCTATCTGGAGGCCGCCGCGGCCTCCGGCGCCGAAGCGGTCAAGGGGGGCGCCCTCACCGACTTCGAGCGGCTCTGCGACAACGCCCTCACCGCTTATCTCACCCAGGGAAAGCGGGTGGCCTTCGGCGAGCACCCCCTGATCGGCTATCTGTACGCCAAAGAGAACGAGCTCACCACCATCCGCATCATCCTCACCGGCCGGCTGGCCGGGCTGGATTCGGATACCATCCGGGAAAGGCTGCGTGAGAGCTATGTCTAACGAAAAATACCGCATCGCCGTGCTGGGGGATCAGGCCAGCGTCCTGGGCTTCAAGGCCCTGGGGCTGGACGTCTACCCCGCCGAGACGGTGGAGGCGGCCCGGGAGATTCTCCACCGCCTGGCCAAGAGCGACACCGCCATTATCTACCTCACCGAACAGCTTGCCCAGGGGCTGGAGCCGGAGATCGCCCGCTACAAGGATAATCTGACCCCCGCCATCATCCTTATCCCCGGCAAGGGCGGCAGTCTGGGCATCGGCATGGCCAACGTGAAAAAATCCGTGGAACGGGCGGTAGGCGCGGATATCCTGTAATCCCCCGCCCGCATCGCAGCGAAATCACCCGAAAGAAGGTCGATATATTTGAGCAGCGGAAAGATCGTAAAAATCTCCGGCCCGCTGGTGGTCGCCACGGGACTTTCGGACGCCAACATGGCCGACGTGGTCCGCGTGGGCGAGCAGCGCCTCATCGGCGAGATCCTCACCATGAACGGGGACTCCGCCTCCATCCAGGTCTATGAGGAGACCTCCGGCCTGGGCCCCGGCGCGGCGGTAGAAACCACCGGCTCCCCCCTGTCGGTGGAGCTGGGCCCCGGCCTGATCGAAAATATCTACGACGGCATCCAGCGGCCCCTGGAGGGCATCATGAAGATCGCCGGCTCCACCATTACCCGCGGCATCGAGGTCCCGGCCCTGGACCGCCAGAAGCACTGGGACTTCCAGGCCACCGCCAAGCCCGGCGACAAGGTGGAGGGCGGCGACGTCATCAGGAGACCTCCTCCGTCCTCCACAAGATCATGATCCCTCCCAAGATGAGCGGCACCCTGGAGACCATCCAGTCCGGCTCCTTCACCGTGCTGGACACCGTGGCCACCCTGCGCACCCCCAAGGGGGACGTGGTGCCCCTCACCATGACGCAGAAATGGCCCGTCCGTGTGGGCCGCCCCTACAAACACAAATATCCCCCCAAGACGCCCCTTCTCTCCGGCCAGCGCATCGTGGATGCCATGTTCCCCGTGGCCAAGGGCGGCACCGCCGCCATCCCCGGGCCCTTCGGCTCCGGCAAGACCGTCATGCAGCACCAGCTGGCCAAGTGGTCCGATGTGGATATCGTCATCTACATCGGCTGCTGCGAGCGCGGCAACGAGATGACCGACGTGCTCCGG
>OGJU01001777.1_pt1 | contig 12615 bp, 9 predicted proteins | sample 1572251 | NCBI WGS metagenome assembly OGJU01 (sample SAMEA2582144, study PRJEB24529) | metagenome | biome: Human gut stool | place: China | collected 2011
AATGCGAAGCATCGGCAAAATCAGTTACTGTTTGCGCAAAGCGTGAACAGTAACGGGAAAATGAATGGGCACAGGGATGGAAAAGCGACATCTTTTATAAAAGTTTATGGACTGCGGGCTTGCACGGAGAGCAGGAGCGTGATATTATGGAACAACAATAAATTCTTGATTCTGAATGATCTGATATTCGATATGCTCTTAGCTGCGCTGCGGCATCGTTTTTCTTTATGTTCCATTTGAATAATGCTTCAATAGCAGACTTTGCTCGATACTTTATCAGATTTGGAAAGGTATTATGCTTTTATGGATAAATATGAGGTATTAAAACAGTATTTCGGCTATGACGCTTTCCGGGACGGACAGGAAAAGATGATCGACGCGATCACCTCCGGCAGGGACGTACTTGGAATCATGCCGACGGGTGCGGGAAAGTCGCTCTGTTACCAGATCCCGGCGCTGATGGCAGGGGAGAACGGGGGAATTACGCTTGTGATCTCACCGTTAATTTCCTTAATGAAGGACCAGGTCAGCGCGCTGAACCAGGCGGGAGTCCATGCGGCCTATTTAAACAGTTCCCTGACGCCAGGGCAGTATTATAAAGCGCTGGGATATGCCCGCGAGGGTCGATATCCGATCATCTACGTCGCGCCGGAGCGCCTTCTGACACCGGAATTTCTCGATTTTGCCGTCCACGCGAAGATCGCTATGGTGGCGGTGGACGAGGCCCATTGTGTCTCCCAGTGGGGGCAGGATTTCAGGCCCGGTTACCTAAAAATAGAAGAATTTTTGTGTACACTCCCGAAACGTCCGGTAGTCAGCGCCTTCACGGCAACGGCGACGGCGGAGGTTCGGGATGATATTATCGATCTCCTGAAACTCCAGGATCCGGTGGTGACGACAACAGGATTCGACCGTCCAAACCTCTATTTCGAGGTCCAGAGCCCGAAGGACAAGTATGCGGCGGTAAAGACATATATCGAAGAACACGCCGGTCAGTGCGGCATCGTTTACTGCCTGACGAGAAAACTCGTGGAGGAGGTGACGGAGAAGCTGATGAAGGACGGCTTTTCCGTGACGAGATACCACGCGGGACTGTCCGACAGCGAGAGAAAACAGAATCAGGAGGATTTCATCTTCGACCGGGCGCAGATCATGGTGGCGACCAATGCCTTCGGCATGGGAATTGACAAGTCGAACGTCCGCTTTGTGATCCACTACAATATGCCGAAGAACATGGAGAGCTATTATCAGGAAGCCGGCCGCGCGGGGCGTGACGGGGAACCGGCGGACTGCCTGCTGCTCTACGGCGGCCGAGATGTGGTGACAAACCAGATGTTTATCGACAACAACCGGGATAATGAGGAGCTTGACGATGTGACGAGAGCGATCGTTGCGGAGAGAGACCGGGATCGCTTGAAAAAGATGACGTTCTACTGCTTTACGAACGACTGCCTGAGAGAGTATATCCTGCGGTATTTCGGGGAGTATGGAAGCGGATACTGCGGGAACTGCTCGAACTGCAAGACACAGTTTGAGGAGATGGATGTGACGGAGATTGCGAAGGCTATCGTGGGCTGCGTCGCAGAGTGCCGGGAGCGGTATGGAACCACGGTGATCCTGGATACTGTCCACGGGGCAGCGACGGTGAAGATCCGAAATTACCACATGGATGAGAATTCCCATTACGGAGAGTCATCGAAGGTTCCTACATACAGATTGCGCCAGATCTTAAATTTCCTCCAGGTGAAAGAATATCTTGTGGTGACCTCCGACGAGTACGCCATCGTAAAACTCGGAAAGAACGCGGCGGCCCTCTTAAACAGTGATGATGAGAAAGTCACGATGAAGCTCCCGAAGGAGCAGGAGAGAGTGAAGACTGGAAAGACTTCCGGTGCGAAGAAGACAAAGATGACGGCCGGAAGCGAGAACTTTACAGAGAAGGAGACGACGCTTTTCGACCTCTTAAAGGAACTTCGCAGGGAGATCGCAAAGGAAGAAAAAGTCCCGCCTTACATCGTATTCTCCGACAAGACGCTGGTACATATGTGCCTTATAAAACCGAAAAATAAGGGGGAAATGCTGAAGGTTTCCGGCGTTGGAGAGTTTAAGTTTGAGAAGTACGGGGAGAGGTTCCTGGATAAAATCAGGGATTCTTTGAGTGGGGAATTATAAATTTAAAAGCGCAGAAAGTTTCGAAATATCGAAATTTATGCGCTTTTTGCATAGATAAAAATAGGAAATCGACTTGACGAATCACAGAAACGGGTGTATGATAATGACAGTTTCACTCACACGCGTTAAAGCGTAACGCAACAACGCATTTAAGAACGGAATGCCGCATGAAGGAAAGGATTCCGAAAAGAGAAAAATTGAGGGGAGACCGATATTATGAAAAAAGTAACAGCATTTGCAATGGCAGCCGTTGTCGCTGCTTCCGCACTGACAGGCTGTGGATCCAGCTCCACAGCAGAGACAACAGCAGCAGCCACAGAGGCAAAAACAGAAGCTGCGGCAGCAGATTCCACTGAGGCGGCAAAAGAGGACGGCAAGACTTATAACGTAGGTATCTGCCAGTTAGTCCAGCATCCGGCTCTTGATGCGGCGACAGAAGGCTTTGAGGCTGCATTAAAAGATAAGCTCGGTGACAATGTTAAATTTGATCTTCAGAACGCATCCGGTGATTCTGCAACATGCGCGACGATCATCAACCAGTTCGTTTCCAACGACGTAGATCTGATCCTTGCAAACGCGACTGCAGCTCTTCAGGCCGCAGCGGCAGGAACCAGCGAGATCCCGATCCTCGGAACTTCCATCACAGACTATGCGACTGCTCTTGACATCGATAACTGGACCGGTACGACAGGTCTTAACATTTCCGGAACCTCCGATCTCGCACCGCTTGACCAGCAGGCTGCGATGCTCAACGAGCTGTTCCCGGACGCAAAGAATGTCGGCTTATTATATTGCTCCGCAGAACCGAACTCCAAATATCAGGCAACAACCGTAAAAGGATCTCTGGAGGATCTTGGATACACCTGTAAGGAATACACCTTCGCAGACTCCAACGATATCGCTTCCGTAACAACAACAGCAGCGGGAGAGAACGATGTTCTCTATGTCCCGACCGACAATACGGCTGCTTCCAATGCAGAGATCATAAACAATATCTGCCTTCCGGCGAAAGTTCCGGTAATTGCAGGTGAAGAAGGAATCTGCTCCGGATGCGGCGTTGCAACTCTTTCCATCGACTACTACGACATCGGATACAAAGCCGGTGAGATGGGCGCAGAGATCCTGATGGACGGCAAGGACGTAAAGGAAATGCCGATCGAGTTTGCGCCGGAGGTAACAAAGAAATACAATAAGGCAAACTGTGAGGCACTTGGAATCACGGTTCCGGATGACTACGTTGTGATCGAAGAATAATAACGACTTGAAATTATGAGGACATCAGGGTGGCAAACAGCAAAAAATTTTGTCACCCTGTTTGTTATCATCAGCCATAGGAGGAAAGAAACGTGAATTTTGCAACATTGTTTAATGCATTGCCGGGTGCCTGTGCACAGGGACTCATCTGGGGCATCATGGCGATCGGCGTTTATATTACATATAAGATCCTCGATCTTGCAGCCCTTACCGTGGAAGGAACCATGTGTACGGGAGGTGCTGTCTGCATCATTTTCATGTTAAACGGACATTCTGTGGGAGTGTCCCTGTTTGCAGCCTTTATCGCGGGAATGATCGCGGGTCTGGTGACCGGAATCTTTCACACGGCGATGGGGATCCCGGCGATCCTCGCGGGAATCCTGACTCAGCTTGGTCTCTACTCCATCAACCTTCGCATTATGGGTGGTAAGGCAAATCAGGCCATCAGCGTGGATAAGTATGATCTTTTAGTGTCTCTCCGTTATGTAAAGGGAGTCGCTTTTTATAAGAACACGATCTTCGTGACAGCATTAATCATTGTGATCCTGATCGGAGTCCTCTACTGGTTCTTCGGAACGGAGATCGGATGCTCCATCCGTGCTACGGGTTCCAACCAGAATATGTCACGTGCCCAGGGTATCAATACCGATTTCACAAAGATCTTAGGTCTTATGATCTCCAACGGGATCGTTGCCTTTGCGAGCGGCTTATATGCCCAGTATCAGGGCTTTGCAGATGTCAATGCAGGCCGTGGCGCCATCGTGATCGGTCTCGCAGCCGTTATCATCGGTGAGGTCGTATTCGGAAAGATCAGCCAGAACTTCGGCTTCAAGCTGTTCTCCGTTGCCTTCGGCGCGATCATTTACTATCTGGTCCTTCAGGTCGTACTCTGGATGGGATTAAATTCCAACGATTTAAAACTCCTGTCAGCTCTTGTCGTTGCGGTATTCCTTGCGATCCCGTACATGAAAGGCAAATATTTCTCTAAACCGGTAAAAAGAGGAGGTGCACCTCGTGCTTGATCTTCACAGTATTTATAAAACCTTCAACGCGGGAACCGTCAATGAAAAGACTGCGTTAAACGGATTAAATCTTCATTTAAACGAAGGCGATTTTGTCACCGTCATCGGTGGAAACGGAGCTGGAAAATCTACCATGTTAAATGCGGTCGCAGGAACGTGGTTTGTGGATGAGGGAAAAATCACCATCGATGATATCGACGTGACAAAGCTCCCGGAGCACAAGCGTGCGAAGTATCTCGGACGTGTATTCCAGGACCCGATGACAGGAACGGCTGCCACCATGCAGATCGAGGAGAACATGGCATTAGCAGCAAGAAGAGGAATGACACGTTCTCTGAAGGCCGGAATCACCGCAAAAGAGCGTGAGTTCTACAGGGGGCAGTTAAAGATCTTAGGCCTTGGTCTTGAGGACCGCCTCACATCAAAAGTCGGACTTCTCTCCGGCGGACAGAGACAGGCGCTGACCCTTCTCATGGCAACCTTAAAGAAGCCGAGACTTCTCCTTTTAGACGAGCACACGGCAGCCCTCGACCCGAAGACGGCAGCGAAGGTTCTTGAGACAACCGACAAGATCGTAAACAGTGAGCATCTGACAACACTCATGATCACTCACAACATGCGCGATGCGATCGCCCACGGGAACCGTCTGATCCTGATGAACGCAGGCCACGTGATCTATGATGTGGCCGGAGAGGAGAAGAAACACCTGACAGTCCAGGATCTTCTTGCGAAGTTTGAGGAAGCTGCAGGCGGCGAACTTGCGAACGACCGTATGATCCTGTCGTAGGGGCCATATATATAGAAGAAACAGGTCGAAAAGTAGATAAACGGCAGCGGATATCTGTAAGCAGATTACAGAGTTTGCTGCCGTTTTTTGTGTAATAGGAAATTCCGAGGAATTCTCTATTACATAAAAGGCACTCATGTGCCAATGATGCGCACTCGCGCGAAGATGTAGATTGTCGCAAGCGACCGCGCGAGGCGCGAAAATGTGCCAAGGCACATTCTTTATTATTGCTTTTTTGCGTATTCCGTTGTATAAATGATGTGCAGCCTAAAAGGATTAAATACCGGACTGCGGGCAGATGCGGCGCAGGGAAAAGGCTGTGTTCAGGAGGAAATATTTATGAGCAGATCTGCAAAAAATGATAAAACAAAGACAAATGTGATGCGGCTTTTAGATGCCGCGAAAATCCCTTACGAGGCGAAGGAGTACCCGGTGGATGAGAACGATCTCTCCGGAAGCCATGCGGCGGACATGCTGGGTGTGGATCATGGAAGCGTGTTTAAGACCCTTGTACTGAAGGGAGAACGCACCGGATTTCTCGTCTGCTGTATTCCTGTGGACGGTGAAGTAGATTTAAAAAAGGCGGCGAAAGCGGCGGGAGATAAGAAGGTGGAGATGCTTCCGATGAAGGATCTTTTAGCCACAACGGGGTACATCCGCGGTGGCTGTTCTCCTATCGGAATGAAGAAAAAGTTCCCGACTTTTATTGATGAGGCGGCGTTAAAATACGAAACGATCGCTGTCAGCGCGGGCCAGAGGGGATTCCAGGTACTGCTTTCCCCGCAGACTCTCGCGGACTATGTGGGAGCAAAACTGCTGGATTTGCAGCAAAATGGTTAACATAAATGAAAAAGTTATCGGAAACCACCTGAAAGTGGGGAATCAATATTTAACAAAATTGTAACATTTGCAATATTTTATACTTGCCAATACCACCAAAAATTTAGGTTTTATGCCGATAATATTTGGAAAAGATATTAATAAAATGTAACAATCATTAAAAAACGGGCTGTAAAATGTAACAAAGTTGGCCATGGCTTATTGACATTTGCCCTCTCATTCTCCTATAATCACAGACACCGGCCGGAAAACGGTCGGAATGAACAACCGGCGACAGGACGGAGAAAGAGGGTATTCAAAAATGAATCCATGGAACTCATTTCTTCAGACAGTCTTTCAGTTTGTGAAATCACTCTTCACCGGTGTGACAAAGAAGATGCACCGGAATGCGGCAATTCTCACGATGGGCGCAACACTGATTGCAGTGATTCCATTTACAGCGGTGGACTTCCAGGGCGGAGGCAAAAACGCGATCGTAGCGTTTGCAGAGACGCAGGGAGGTTCGGATGAAGACAGTCTGGAGGAGACAGAAGATACTGCTCTTCCGGAAACAGACGGAAATGTTTTAGAGGATGAGACGACGGCGGATGAAGCATCATCCGCGGAGACGGAAGCAGATATCGAGAGAGAAACTGAAAATACAGAGACGAATGATAAGAACAGCGCCGAGGACGCAGGAGCTTCGGAAAAAGCAGACGAGAGCAATGGGGCTCAGGATGAGTCTGCGGGGCCGGAAGTGGAAACTGCGGGAAACGCAGAGACCGGAGCTGTGCAGGTTGAGGCGGAAGCAGAAGGCTCACCTGTGACAGAGGTACAGGCGGAAGCGGAAGAGACTGCGGCGGAGGAGCCTGCAAGGGAAGTTTTCACCGGCTACTCTGACAGCGACTACGATGTTCTTCTACGGATCGTGCAGGCGGAAGCTGGAAACTGTGACATGGAAGGCCGTGTCATGGTGGCGAACGTGATCTTAAACCGTGTGGAGAATGACTCATTCCCGAACACGATCACGAAAGTTGTCTACCAGAAACACCAGTTTTCACCGGTGTCCAACGGCTCCATCAAGAGATGCAGGGTCACAGCCGAGACGGTGGAGGCCGTAGGGCGGGCGCTCTCAGGTGAAGATCTGACGGACGGTGCCCTGTATTTTATGAACCGGCATGCGTCATCAAAAAAGAACGCCAGCTGGTTTGACAGACATCTGGAATTCCTGTTTAAACATGGAAATCACGAGTTTTTCCGGTAAACTCCGGGTCAGATAAAAAGGATAAGGGAAAGGCGGCATGTGCCAGAACCGTAAAAAAGCGGTTCTGGTGGGTGCCGCTTTTTTGCAGCTGCAGATCTGAAATAGAATACAGGTGATATATTCTGTCGGTTTGAAAACGAAAAGTCGATAGCCATGGAAAATAGTGGAGGTTGGCGGAAGGGCAGTACAGGATTTTATAATTGACATTTAAATGGGGGCATGGGATAATAAAACTCATGAAATTGGAAATACGTGAAAGAGGAAAAATGATGAAGTTAAAAAGAGTATTTTTTGATCTTGACGGCACACTGACGGATTCCATGCCAGGGATCACGAGGGGTGTTCAGTATGCGCTGAAACATTACGGCATCCATGTGGATGACCTTTCGGTCTTGAAACCGTTTGTGGGACCGCCGCTCTTCGACAGCTTTAAGAGATATTATAATTTTTCAGATAAGGACGCAAATGATGCGATCTATGTGTTCCGGGAATACTACGATGTGAAAGGCTGGATGGATAATGCGCCGTTCGATGGCGTGGAAGATATGTTAAAGACCTTAAAGGAGGCTGGCCTCGAACTCTATGTGGCAACATCGAAGCCGGAGGAGACCGCAAAGAAAGTCCTGGAATATTTCCAACTGACAGAGTATTTTAAATTTATCCGCGGCGGGTCCATGGATGAAGCGCGTGTGAATAAGGACGATGTGATCCGCTATGTCCTGGAAGAAAACTGCATCAGCGAGGAGGAGAAGCCTTCCGTGATCATGGTGGGTGACCGGGAACATGATGTATACGGTGCGAAGAAAACGGGACTTTCCGTGATCGGCGTGCTTTACGGATATGGAAGCCGTGAAGAACTCCAGAGCGCCGGGACAGATTACCTCTGTGAGACACCGGAGGAGACAGCAAAGCTCTTAAAAGGTATGATGTAAAAAAAGATCAGCCGATATTTGGGATGCTTTGTCTGTGTTAAAGACAAGACAGACAGTACAGCAGGGATCGAAGATCCGGTTTACAGCTATGTCGGGAGTTGTAATTATGAGTCGCAGAAAAATACATGACACCAGGAAATGGAACTTGAAAAATGATCCGTGATGCGCTATAATAGTTCTCAGTTAAAGGGAATGTGATTCCTGGGATGTTCGACACTCCTGTCTATTTTGAACCTACATTTTGACATACGGGATTCCTATATTTTTGAACGGATGTCAGGCCTCCAAAGAGTGGAAGGCAGATGTTTAAGTGCGGATGCCCACCTAGCATTGCTAGGCGTCAATTATTCAGGAAACGGCATTTTGGGATTGCGAAAGATAAAAAAGCAGCGAGAGATCGCTGCTTCTTTTCATATAGTGGGATATAACATGGCGTTATTTTACATGGATGAACGACGCATGATTTCCGCGCATGACGGGGGTTTAGATTTCGCAAATGCTCTTTTCTAAACATGGGAAGTATGATATTATGGGTGCAAACAGGTTTCGATACATATGATATGAATGGAAGAAACAACTGCAAAGGAGAAACTTTTTTATGAAAAATGAACGGTTCGAACGATACATTTACATGGGGGTGACGGCAATCCTGGTACTGATCGCAGCGGTGTTTGTCGTCTTTCTGTTTCTGGAGAGGAATGCAGTGTTTGCCTTTCTGGGAAAAGTGCGGTTTGTCCTGGCACCGGTGATCTACGGCGCTGTACTTGCTTTTTTAATGTCTCCGGTCTATAACTGGTGCTACAATACAGTCGTGTATGTGCACGATGACGACAAGAAAAAAGAGGACGAGGAAAAGAAGATCGCGCCAAAGAAACGGTTCAAGAGTGAATCCTTCGGCAATTTCCTTGGAAAAGCCGTTGGAACAGTGATAAGCCTTGCGTTTCTGATCGTGGTGGTCGTAAGCCTTTCCAGCATGATCATCCCGCAGCTCTATTCCAGTATCGTGGGGATCATCAACATGATGCCGGTTTATTTCCAGAACGTGTATGACTGGCTGACGGAATTCTTCGTGAACAACCCGCCGGTGGAGCAGGCAATCTTAAATATTTACGAGCAGTCAGCCCAGTATTTTCAGAGCTGGATGGAGACGGACTTAATGTCGAATCTCTCCAATTTCCAGAACTTCCAGAATATTGAGAAGATTGTCGGCGGCGTATCCAGCGGAGTCATGAATGTGATCACGCTGACAAAAAACATGCTGATCGGATTGATCGTTATGATCTATCTGTTAAATATCAAGGAATCCCTATCAGCGCAGGGAAAAAAATTTATTTATTCCGTTCTTCCACTGAAAGCGGCCAATATCGTTGTGGCTGAATTCCAGTTTATTAAAAAAGCGTTTTCCGGCTTTATTATCGGAAAACTGATCGATTCCCTGATCATCGGAATTCTCTGCTTTATCCTGATGCATCTGTTTAAGCTGCCGTATGAGCTGCTGATCAGCGTGATCATCGGAGTGACGAATGTGATACCGTTCTTCGGACCATTTATTGGAGCAGTTCCGTGCGCGATCCTCGTATTCCTCATCAGTCCGAAACAGTGTCTGTACTTTATCGGGCTGATCCTTGTGCTTCAGCAGTTTGACGGAAATATTTTAGGACCGAAGATCCTGGGAAATTCCACAGGTGTTTCCAGCTTTGGTGTACTGTTTTCGATCCTGCTGTTCGGCGGATTGTGCGGATTTGTGGGAATGATCATTGCGGTTCCGTTGATGGCAGTCATCATTCATATTTATAATCAGATTCAGGAATATCTCCTTTCAAAGAAGAGTCTGAGTATAAAAGAAGAGGACTATGTAAATCTGAAGCGGATCGACGAACAGAACGGCGAGTATAAAAAACACGGTGACGAACAGTAGCTGGTTCTGGTCGGGAAAGGAATTATGAACGAGAGAAGGAAACTGATAAACTGGATGGCGGGAGTCACGACGTTCATCGTGGTTCTGCTGATCGTGATCGTACTTCTGGACAGGGAAGAGGATGGAGTCTCCCTGGCAGCGGCATCCCGGACGGTGGCACTGACACTGGAGTCGGGGGATGGAATTCTTGAAAATGCGCCGGAGACGTCGAATTTTGATGAAGATCTATCGGACCAGTGGTATGTGAAATATATGGACTACCTCTATGGTCAGGGATATCTTGACAGCGGATCGGTCAAAGCGGACGAGCGGAGCGCTACGTCCGCAGTTACATACGCGGTTCTTTCAGACTGGGCAAAAAAGGCATCGGAAGAGGGAAAAGGGGAAACAGATGCGCTCCTTTCTTATGTGGATTCCGGTGACCGGGCGAAAAAGGCGGTCTCCAGTGAGAATTTCTGGAAGTTCTATGACGCGTTCCGCGCGGCGGTGGATCCGGACAGAGCTGTGGCCGAGGTGGAGACGGACCTTTACGGAACACCGGACAATGTGGATGGTGCGCCTGCATGGACAGCCTACACGAGGGACGGTATTTTTCAGTTTGAGGGACTTTACCTCGACGGATATATTGACCAGAAGATCCGGTTTCTGGCGAGAGACGATGAGATCTTAAAGGTGGAGGAGATGGTCTCGGACGAGATTGTCTACGAGAATGCCTGGATCTCGGGATTCTCCGGAAAGACAGTGACGGTCTTTATCGGAAATATCCAGAGGGAATTTCCGGTAAAGGGAGTTTTAAAGGATGAGAGCGAGATCTCCGGTCAGATCGGAGATCTGTACTTAAAGGGCGGAACCCCAAAACGACTGGTGCTGAAGAAAGAGAAGATCACCGGAACGGTCCTTGCGGTCCGCGACACAGAGATTGAGATCGACGGCTACGGCAGCGTGCCGCTGGCGGATCAGTTTAAGATCTATCGGACCTACGGTGTTCTCAGGGAACAGCAGAAGAAGGATATTCTCGTCGGCTACCACATGCAGGAATTTGTGGTGGCGGATGGAAAGATCTGTGCGGCCCTGACGACGGAGAAACCGGATATCGACATGATCCGCGTGCTTATCATGACGAACGGATTTAAGTCACTGTTCCATGATACGATCACACTTTCCTGCGACTCCATGGCAGTGTTGGAGTACGGAGATGAGAAGGATGCAAAGACGGAGTCCATCGCAGCAGGGGAGACGGTGACGATAAAACCGGGAGATTCAAGGGTCGCAAGTGGGCGTCTCACATTCCGTTCCGCAAATGAAGGCGGAATGATCACGGTACACAGTCTGGAGCGCGCTCAGGGAATGCCCGTCTATCCGGGACATATGGAGATCACGGAGGAGAGCGACGGCCTGCTTCTCTTAAACGAGGTGGATCTCGAGGAATATTTAAAGCGGGTGACACCGAGCGAGATGCCGCCGACTTATGAGCTGGAGGCGCTGAAGGCTCAGGCGGTCTGTGCGAGAACCTACGCATGGAGGCAGATTCAGGGTAATGCCTACTCGACCTACGGTGCCCATGTGGATGACAGCACGAATTTCCAGGTGTACAACAACACGCTGACCTTCGATTCCACGGATACCGCTGTGAATGAGACCTTTGGTCAGCTTCTGGAATACAACGGGGATCCCATCGAGGCGTTCTATTACTCCACATCTGACGGGCATGGAACCGACGGAAGTGTGTGGGGAGCGGATGCGTCCAACACGCCGTACCTCAGGGCAGTCACGATCAACAACAAGGCGAAGAAGCTGGATCTGACATCCAACGAGGCCTTTGAGAGCTTTATCAAGGACGAGAACACAGATGCCTACGACTCTGACTTCCCGATGTTCCGTTGGAACACGAAGACCACCAGCACGATCCTGGACGAAAAGATCGGCGGGGTCGGCAGGATCACGGGACTTACGATCACATCCAGGGGAGCGGGTGGATACGCGAAGACCCTGAAGGTCGTTGGAACGGAAGGTTCCAAGACATTTTCCGGGCAGAGCAGGATCCGCAGCATTCTCGGAAATGTATCACTTGTATACAACAGGAAAGACGGTTTCACATCTACGGGATGGGATACGCTTCCCAGCGGTTTCATCTATATCGAGAACAACGGAACCGATGAAAATCAGGTGACGACCTTCACAATCTACGGAGGCGGCTTCGGACACGGTGTCGGCATGAGCCAGAACGGTGCCCAGGGCATGGCCAAAGCCGGTATGGGGTATGAAGAAATCCTGAAATATTTTTATGATGGCGTGACCATCGAAGAAAAGAAATAAATATTTTCCTGAAATGTATAAAGAAAGAACGGGAGGACATAATAGGAGTAGTACCAAAGAAAAGAGAAATACTTATCCTCCCCTTTTTAGTAAGCTCCGGCGCGAGAACGCGCTGGGGCTTATTTTTTGTG
>OGJU01001780.1_pt1 | contig 12579 bp, 7 predicted proteins | sample 1572251 | NCBI WGS metagenome assembly OGJU01 (sample SAMEA2582144, study PRJEB24529) | metagenome | biome: Human gut stool | place: China | collected 2011
ATGCAAGAGTCCGAGTGCCGGAGTGACATAAGACAATCCGAGGAAATAAAGCGTGGCAAGCAATACAAACACGGCAAACAGGATGCGTGCCCAATGCCGTCCGATGCGGCGCACGATAAAGCCCCCGACAAAAGAAAAGATGAACCCGAAAGAGGTCCCTATCACGCCACTCATCACCCCGATCTCTTTCATCGAGTATCCCAGGTCGACCAGGTAAGGCTTCAACATCGCCAGCGTACCGATCAGGCCGGAATAGTAAAGGAAAAGGAAACCGATCTGTTTCCATATATTCTTTTGGGTAAAGAAATAAAAGACATCTGCTTTCTTCGCCCGTTCAAGCGTATCTTTCGGTGCAATCTCCAGTCCGCGGTTGAACAGTAACGGCAATAAAGCAATGATCACGAACAAGGCAACGCAAGGCAACAGGCTGTTCCATCCCAGCTGTTTGAACAACAGCAGCAACACGCCTCCCCCGATCATCGAGCCGCCGAAACTCCCCATCGACTGCATACTGTTCACCAGGCTCTTGTCTTTCCGGCTAAAAGAAAGGACAGCCAGCGCATCGGTCGCAATATCCTGGGTGGCAGAGGCTACGAACGATACGATGATCAGGGCGATAATGGTATAGAAATCCGTTTTAAAATCAAGGAAAGCGACGGCAAAGATCAGGACGGCATAGATCAGTTCGGACGAGAAGATCCACCGTTTATAATCGCCCGTTGTCCGGGCATGGCGATCCACCATCGGCGACCAGAGGAATTTCAGTATCCAGGGCAGCTTGATCAGTTGCAGCAAACCGATGGCTGATAAAGAAAAATTCTCCTGCCGCATCATTACCGGGATGACGGTAGAGAAAAAACTCATCGGGATAGTCTGCGCAATGTAGAGGCAGAAAAAGGTCCCGAGATTGAATATTTTATTTTTTTGTTCCATTCGTTTTCTTTGTAATATGGTTTCCCATGTTGGGAAAGCATTTTACACCCTTGTAAAGTCGTTTCCCAAATCGGGAAAGCATTTTACACCCTTGTAAAGTCGTTTCCCAAACCGGGAAAGCATTTTGCACCCTTGTAAAGTCGTTTCCCAGATTGGGAAAGCATTTTACACCCCTGTAAAGTCCCGGCGCACGATGCGAAAGCATTTTGCACCCCTGCAAAGCTCCGGCGCACGATGCGAAAGCATTTTACACCCGATTAAAATGCCACCGCTACACTTCCTCCGATCGTGAAAGGGCGGCCCGCTTGTGCCAGACCTTTTCCCATCTCAAAATAAAAAGCGGTATATTGTGTGTTGGTGATATTCTTAGCCCAGATTGCAAAGGTAGCAAATCCTTTCGTTGCAGAAACCTTTCCGTTCAATTGTCCGTAAAAAGGTTGGGAAACAACGTTATCTTCTTTCCAATATATCCGGCCCGCACCGGTAAAGTTCGCACTGATCAGGATGCGGTCGATATGGGAGCAAGGATTCGAAATGGTATAATCGGCCCCGGCAGAGAAAGTATGCGAGGGGACCAGCGGCAGATAATTGCCCGAATAGTCATACACTTTGTCTTTCTTCTTGTCTGTATAATCCTTGAATGTGGCATGGGTAAACCCGTAATTCAACTGTACCATCAATCCGTTGACCGGATTTCCCTGCAAGCTGACTTCCATCCCTTTGCTTTCGCTCCGCCCCGCATTGTTGAGCATGGAACCTACCGTAAGCGACTGGCTGATCTGCTGGTTTTTCCAGTCGATCCAGAAAAGAGCGATCTCGGCACGCAGGCGGTTATCGAGGAAAGGATGCTTGCCTCCCACTTCATAATTCCAGCTGCTCTCCGGCCGGAAAGAGCGGTCCTCTTCCCGTTCGAAGGAGGTGTTGAAGCCACCGGTCTTATATCCTTTCGTTACAGTGGCGTAGATAATCCCGGAAGAGGGAAACATATATTGCAAGGCAAATTTAGGTGTAACCTGGCTGAATTTAAGTTTGCTGTAAAAGGCATCCAACTCCTTACTCTCCTCCTCCGTATCTTTGAAGCTAAGATAATCGGTTGAAGCGCGTTCGTAATCATAGCGTATGCCGATCGTTGCGGAAAGGCCGTCGACCAGCAGGTCTTCGAAGGTAGACTGATGATAAAAGGCTATTCCGTAGGTGGGCGTGTCGTACAACTTACGCGAACTGTAGGCAGCCGACAGATAATCCATTATCACCGTATTATCTATTCCCTGCCAGAAACCGAAGGCGCCGAACAGCCATTTATACCGCCCGTCTGTCGTCGATTTTACATTAAACTCTTCCGAAAACATCTTCTGTTTCTGATCCTGCCGGGCAAAATAAATACTTGCCGGAGAAAAGTCCTGGTCGATCCCCTGATGATCCGACAGGTACTGGAAAGCCGTTTTGCTGCTGAGACTGTATCCTGTACCTTTATATTCCACCGTCAGGCCGGTGGTAGACATGGCCCGTTTATAAAAACTGTAATCGTTGTAGTTGACGTCGCCCGGCCGGTGTGTCACCGAATCGCAGACGGCATACGGATAACCTCCCTGCCTGGAATTGTCATACGAACTCATCAGGCCGAGCGACAACCGCTGCGTCGGCTGCCATTCCAACCGGATACGGCCGGAGCCGCTTTTCAGGTCATCCGCTTTCTTGTCGGTAAACAGATTGGTAAAATATCCGTCATTCCTGTTATAATTGGCGGAAAGGGAGTAGCCGAACTTCTCCCGTATTTTCGCATAGCGGGAAAGGGCATACTCGCGGGCACCGTAGGTACCGTTAGAGATCGAAGCATTCGTTCCCTGAAATTTCAAGGGGGATTTGGTATAGACATTGATGATTCCCCCCATCGTATTGCGTCCGTATAGAGTTCCCTGCGGACCGCGCAACACTTCGACACGGTCGATCTCTGCAAAATCGAAATCGAACGCCGACTTTTCAAAATAAGGGATACCGTCCACATAAAGTCCGACGGAAGGCGCATTGATCTTCGAACCGATCCCACGGATATACACAGGCGAAGTCAGCTTCGACCCATAATCTGGCATAAACAGGTTCGGGATAAAGGAACTGAATTCCTTAATTCCTGTAATATTCTTGTTTTGTATGGCTGTGCCGGTAACGGAGGAAGCCGACAGCGGTTCCAGGCGCAAATCCCTGTTTTGCTTAAACGACCGGACCACCACCTCGTTCAACTCAACCTGACGAACTTTCGTTGTATCTGGATCGCCCGCTTTAACCGGGAAAACAGAGAGTAATAAACAACAGAACAAAAACAATGCCTTCATATTTGTTTTTTTAGAAATAATAGAACTATCCAACTGTCAAAGTGACTCATCTGTTACAGGTTTATTTGCCGTCTGCTTTAGCTGACGGTTTATAAGCTGGTTCTTTTTTGGGCTTCAGCCACATTTCTCTCAGATAGAAAGCTTTAAGAAATGGGACTAAAGTCCAAAGAGATACATTCTTTACTAGTCCGTCAGCTAAAGCAGACGGCAAATAGACCTGTAATAGTCAAGTGAGGTTGATGACAGGATAGCTCAAACCTGATAAATACTGAATTAAAACGTCACAGCCACTTCCGCCCCGATCTGGAAGGGTTTGCCTTTTTGTATAAATGAATTATCGAATGATTCGAAATAAAATGCCTGGTAGTCAGTGTCAGTCATATTGCGGCTCCATACATTCAGGTTAACAATCCCCTTACGCACTCCCACTTTGCCATTCAACACACCGTAAAAGTCCTGACTGATATCATTCTTTTCGGTCCAGAAAATCTTCCCGGCTCCGGCATACTGGACGGAAGCAGTAAACTGGTCGAACCAACTGTTCCGCAACAGTTTGGTATAGTTCAATCCCAGACTGACGGTGTGGCGCGGAGTGTACGGGATGAAGTTATCCTTATAATTTATCTCCGTTTCGTTTTTATCCAACGTCTTATAATCGCGGAAGGTAGCACGGGTGAAACCATAATTCAAATCAGCCGTCAGGCCCTCGGCAATACGGCTGCGAAGGCTTACCTCCACCCCATAACTGTCGGCCTTGCCTCCATTGGTGATCATGCGCCCGCTTCCCCCTTTGGCAAATGTCGTCAACTGGATATCCTGAATATCCATATAAAAGAGTGTCAGTTCGGCATGCAGACGGTCCTTGATCAATTCACTGCGGATACCCATTTCATAATTCCAGCTGTGCTCCGGTTTATAGGCAGCCACCTCTTCCACCTCTGCCGGCTTCTTTGCCTGGTTGGGCATGAACTTCGACATCAGATCGTACCGGGCATATTCCTGTACCAGGTCACCAAACATCTGCACATTGTAGCCTCCCGTCTTATATCCTTTGGCAACCGACACATACGTAAACGTACCCGGCGAACATTGATACCTCACTGATACCTTAGGCAGCACCTGCAAAAAGTCCTGCGAGGTTTTCCCCTCCAATCTTGTCTCGACAGGCAGAACACCCACAGGACGTCCTCCCATCGACACACCTATCTTCATACTATCTACCGAAGAGTCGTAATTCAGCTTTGCCTTTTCATAATCCAGCCGGATACCTGCCGTTACAGACAGTCCGTCCGTAAATAAGTTGTTATAAGTGGACTGGTGGAAGACAGCAAAACCGAATGTCGGCGTTTCAAAATATCCGGGGAAATAAATCTGATTCTTATCATCACCATATACGGTCAATTGTGGAGCCTTGGGGCTACCAGCTACTAGATCATCAAAGGCTTTCTGCAGAACATCATTCAGACCATCCTCCTTAAACATCACCGGACCATCCGTTTTCAGACTATTATAAAAGCCGTATGCACCGAAGCTCCATTGATAATTCTTCTGGTGATTCGACCGGATCGCCACCTCTTCACTCCAGGCATATTGCTTTTGCTTCTGGTTCAGTGTGAAAATAGACTTCTCCGTATAATCCTGGTCCATCTTCATATCGTCTTTCAGATACTGGTAGGCGGTGGTGGAGGACAGCAGGAATTTATCCGTTTTCCACTCATAATAAATACTGTTATTCAGCATCCGCCGCCAATAGGTGCTGGGATCATTTATACGTACAGGCTCCACCTTTCCTGTCTCCGTGTTATATTGTCCGTAAGGAAAGGCACCCTGGTCGACATAATCATAATTGAATGCATATTGCAGTTTCATTGCCGGATTGATCAGCCAATCCAGTTTAAAACGTCCGCCGGCAGACTTCTCCTTATCTGCTTTCGTATCGGAATATTCGTTCATGAAAAAACCGTCATTCCTGTCGTAGTAACCGCTAAGGGAAATACCGACATGCTCGCTCAGTTTTCGATAATGGGACGCTTTGATCTTGGAACCACCCTCGTTACCTGTCGACATCGAAAACTTCGTTCCCTGATAATTGAAGGGTGACAATGTATAAATATTCACGATCCCTCCCATCGCATTACGGCCATACAAAGTACCCTGCGGACCACGCAACACTTCCATGCGCTGTATATCGTTCAATTCAAAATCAAAGGTACTCTTATCCAGGTACGGCACATTATCGACATAAAGTCCGATCGACTGTCCGCTGCTTCGTGCACCGATACCGCGGATATAGATAGCCGAAGTCATTTTGGAGCCGTAATCCGGGATATACAGGGTAGGAACAAACGAACTGATATCTTTCAACGCATCGATCTGGCGTCCTGATATCGCTTGGGGGGAAAGGATGGAAACAGAACCGGGCAATAACCGTAAGTCATTCGTTTCCTTTGTAGAAGATGTTATAATGACCTCATCGATATTATACGTCTTGATGGTGTCATTTTCATTTACATTCACATTTACTTCATCAGCCATCAACGGTTGTAATCCAGAGACAGCCCCTGCAATCAGAACAAACAAGTAGCGTTGTTTCATCGTATTTTCACTATTAGTATATTACGATTGCAAAGGAACAGGAAAGAAACAAGGCGATCAATCACTAGATGTAGTGATTTTAACAAAGAGCCTTTGCGATCTTTTCGCGAATTCCTTTATCCTGGATAAAAGAGATGTATCACAAACTTTGTCTATTATTAAGTTTATCTAAACCATTTTAAAATCCGCCTTCTTCAGTATATAATTGAATAGGTCTGCTATTGTGTATGGTATCGACCGGTAACTCTACGCCAATGATCACGAGTTTTGTAAAGAACAATAGATTCATTCTCCCATACCCCATCCGGTATTTCATTAATTCTCTGGCTCTCACCTTCCTCATAACAAAACATAGTCCCATTTTCGTCTATCACATACACGATTTGATGACCCAATCGAGTAAATGCCAAAATTTCCATATCCCCACCCCATGTACCTTGGAGTGCCATAAGTTTATGATAGGCTTCAATGGGAATATTCTGTTTATGGATTGCTTCAACCGACAGATCTCTAAGTTCGGGATAGAGGCTGTTTTCTAACATACCCATAAGGTTGGCATCTACAAATCCTTTCTGTACCAAACCCGCCTCTTGTTCTTCTATTACTATCTCCTGACGCAATTTTAAGAATACCTCAGGATCTGAAGAAGCCGAAAGGGCACGAAACAAACAATCACCACCTCCTCCGTAATCTTCTATAATCCAATTCTTTTCTGCTACATATTGGGCTTCGGGTATCATTTTTCTTTCGGGATCTGACGCTGCCGGCATATCGAGCCTCCGGAGTTCTTCAGGAGTAAGGTCCGGCACATCCGGATATACTTGTTCGTCTTCATCAGCTGATTGAAGCATTGATCGTATCTCAGAGGCAATGACTGAGACAACGGAAATTTCATCTTCGGATTGGGGCATTTCTGGCGGAACCTGCGTTACAGGTTGGGATTCTTTTGACGGAGTGGCATCAGGTGTTTGTTTCTCTGGTTGCGGAATGTCAGATTCAGCAGATATCGTTTTGTCGGTAGCTTTTTCCGAGTCATTCACATCAGCCTTCACAAAATCTATTTTTTTCTCTTCCAGAAATGTTATCTTTCCATTGATATTATAAGCTAAAACACCTATTTGCGGTATGTCAATCAGACTCATTAAATTTTCAACGCATTTTTTGTTTTTCGTCGGATTGTTGCTGGAAGGCAATGAAAAACTGAATTTTGCATCGCCATGGTCTTCCGATTTTATTCCAACATTTTCTCCCGTCTTGTCCTTTGCTTCGTTTTCTGAAAAATTACTTGAATGCTCTACATCCAAAAGAACTTTAGACATTGATTTTATATTATAAGCGATCTTAGAAGGGAAGCCTATGAGATTCGGGGAGAACAAATTTGCTTCCCGACCTCTCTTTATAGGGAATTCAACCAACACTTTGATCGGAACATCAGAACTTTTTAAATATAAATATTCTACTGCCTCTTTAAAATCGCCCAAATGATTTTTCAACGATGATGGCTTCCCTTTCAACCCTTCCCATTCAGCCAAAGACATCGTTCTGTAAATGCATAGCTGATCTTCTGCCAGTTCTTCTTTCGTTGCCTGTCTTCTTGGTACAACTGATTTTCCTTCTTTCTCTAACAATTTCCTATCCCATCCGCTTTTAGTTAGATATTGTTGATGCAAGGTTTGGGGTTCAGGAGCAAATCTAATATGCCGTATATCAAAAGCTAACGTTTGTTCAAACCGGGTCCTATCATATTCTCCCGGCTTAAGATCCTGAAGACTCTGGCTAATATAACCAATACAATCGTCTTCAGAACATTCATACTTTTTCATGATTTGTGCAATAAAAGCCATTCTCTCTTTGGCTGGTAGATCCTTCACTTTCTTTAGGTTTTCCTGTGCTCTTTTTTTCTTCTCCCCTTTTTCTATCTTCTCTTTCAGTATTCGGTCATGCTCAGATTTAGGACTATTATCCACATGAGTTGGTTCTTCCTTTTGTGTTTGACCTTTGGCCTTATCTTTGGGTTTCCCTTTTTGGGACGAGACACTGCTAACTTGTGTTCCACCCGGCTTTCTTTCTTTCGCTTTTTTTTTGCCCATAGCAGTAAATACTATTTTACAATTACCCAAAGCTAAAGATTGTAGAATGATTATGCAATTTATTTCCACAAACGACAGGCATTGTTTGCAAACGACATTACTTTGCCAATAACCGGCATAATCTTATACCGCAGAGGAAGTAGGTATTGGTAGAAAAAATATGGCTGGCGACTTGGCACGGAGAACTTGCTACATATATAATGCATAAGGATGACAGTGCTTGTATCCCGGATTCGGTGAAAAGGCATATTATTAGGAATAATTCTCAACCTTTGTGAAAGTATCATTTTCAATCAGGTTAATTATGACACAGCTTTATCCCATCGGCATACAGAACTTCGAGAAAATCAGAAAGGATGGTTTTCTTTATATTGATAAAACGGAATTGATCTACCAATTGGTCAAGACAGGCAGTTATATTTCGTGCCCGACAGTCCAGGAATATATAATCCGTTCAGTCTGTTAAATACATTCAAGTACATGCAATTTGGAAGTTACTGATTTGAAACAGGTACGCCAACTTATTTGGTTATGTTGCTTAAACGTTCCAACTACAATCTCAACATGGCTCATACGGAAACCGACGCAGACGTGTTAAACAGTATTGACTCGACTTCTACGAACCCAATACCAGTTATCTATCAGAGCGGATACCAGACTATCAAAGATTATGATCGTCTCTTTGGTATTTTTACCGGCTGGGATTTCCCAACCGCGAAGAGGAAGATGGATTTATGAAATTCCTGTTACCTTTTTATGCCAATACGGACAAGGTGGATTCACCTTTCCAGAAGAGAAAGGTTATGCACACCCCTTCGCCAGCGATACCCGCAAACTATTCAAAATAGGCGTAAACTTCAGTAACAAAACACGGAATATAGAGACGTGGAAGGTGGTGGAAAGAAACTTATAACTCAATATCATCCCCCGAAATAATCCCGTTCATGATGGCATAGAATGTTAAACCGGAGACGGTCTTGATGCCTAGCTTGGCTGTGATATTCTTGCGGTGGGTCAGGACGGTGTTCAGGCTGATATTCAGTTTGTCGGCAATCTCCTTATTCGTGATGCCTTTGACGATCAGTTGGAGGACGTCAGTCTCGCGGGAAGAAAGGTCTTTGCTGTTTTCACCGACTGTGTAAGCGGAACTGTCGCTGGTAAACAATTGCTGCAATTGCTCGATGATAATCTCCTGCGATGCCTTGATGGTTATATGGTTGGTGGTAGAAATACCGCCAGTACCCTCTCCCCCATCGATCAGTACCGTGGTTTTGCTACGGCGGGGAAGGAAAAAGTCGGCGTTCAGCACCATGATGTCCGGAGAGGTAAAATAATAATCGAACGCATCGTTGCCACCTGCCGCATTAAAAATCTCGAACGCAGGGAAATAGCAGACCTCGACCGGAGGAAAGTAGTCGGTCAGCAGACTCTGAAGACCTATACTTTGTAGAGTGTCGGGTAAGATAATCGCTATTTGTTTGTTCCGGTGCATCGACAGGGGTTATTTACATAATTTCTCCATGGCAGAGACCATCGGAGTCAGGATACGCTAACGGATACGGTTATGCTGCTTGATGTCTTTTTCAAGGCTGCTGATCCCAAAGATCACGGCATAACACAGATTCTCGTTGTAATCGCCGGAAAGATGCTTGATCATGATGCCTTTCAGGTCGGATAACAACGCTTCTATAGCATCTTCCGAACGCTGCTCGTCACCCAGATGGAGTGCCTCCTTTTCATCGGAATTACAACACCCTTTTATTTTTTCACTCAACTCCAGGCAGTAAGGGAACCATTCCTTATCATGTTCGATGCGTGCCGTAAGCTCTTCCTTGAAAGAGGAGAAGAATTTGCCGATCAGGTTCAACGTATTGTTTCCCGGTGTGCTCATAGAGATGAAAGAAGTTAGGTGCCGCTCTATGTTCGGCAACTGATAACGCAGATAGTAAAGATTGGTCTTGGTCAGGTAATCGATAATCTGTGTCGTATGGAATGTCTGTAACTTCCTTTCCGGGAAGTATTCCTCGTTCAGGAACGTGTTAATTACAGTCAGCAGGAAATCAGTATCCAGCTGATATTCGTCACAGATCGTCTTCACCGATTTATCGCCCAACCCGAGGCGGATACCGAACCGGTTGATTACAGGAATGAGTGAGGGATGTTCTTCCACCACCTCACTCATTTGCATATTTGGATATACTAAAGGCATAATTTATGCTTCTTCCCATTGTTTGCGCAAGAGTTCTACCGCGGCAGGGACAACGATGTTACGATCGCCCTGGCATCCGCACTCGAAACTTACGTATTTGTCATAACCCAGCATCTTCAGGCCTTTAAAGCCGTCTACGTAGTTATCTGCTTCCCCGTCTTCACCCGGCATGCTGCGACGTTTGCGGCTTGCCACGTGTACGTGTTGCAAATAGTCTCCCCCCGAGATAAAGGCTCCCATATCGGACGTTTCTTCCCAGGTCATATGCCAGAAGTCACCCATACAACGTACTCCCGGATTGTTGATATCCCGGCATACGGAAGCGGCGTCGGCCACCTGACGCATATAGAAACATTCTTTACGATTCAAAGGTTCAAAGATCACGGTCGTTCCGTTCTGAGCGGCATGGTTTCCCATTTCGGTGAATTGCTCGCACAGGAAGTCGCGGGTTTCCTGATTATGAGGAAGCGCCGGTACCTGCCCGTTGAAAGCCGGAACGATGATAACCCCTGTCGATCCTAGTTCGCCGGCAGCGGTGATAATCTCTTTCATCGTATCCATACATTTCTGACGGATAGCCGGATCAGTAGAGAGGATAAAACCTTCAAACCCTGCACAAATGGCACTGAGCTTGATATCACGACCGGTCAGGGCTTCTTTGATTTCCTTTTTTCGGTCTTTCAGTCCGCGGCCCCCCGGTTCAAAACCAACAACTCCCAGCTTTTCCATATAGTCCAGCTTCTGGTTCAGGTTTTCACCCGGAGCGATGCCTTCCTGGAAAGAGAGGTTCAGTTTCGCCTTGGTGTTGCAGCAAGACTTCGTTTCCGGACATTTCTCATCCGAAGAAGCCTTCGATGCACAGGATGCCAACGTGCCGGTACTAACGGCTGCTACCGCAGCACCGGACAAAGTTGTTCTTAAAAAGTTTCTTCTGTTTAATGTCATATCTTTATTTATTTTGATCACGAGGTTTTCCCGGAACCGGTACAGTAAATGTACTCATATCCATCTTACCCAGATTCAGGTCTTTCGGAGTATAATCCAGCGGAGAAGCGGTCATAGCATCCCAGGTTGTCTCAGCACCGGAATAAGCCGATTCACGTCCCATAATAGCTGCCATATTCGAAATAGCTGTTTCGGAAGCCTGCTGAAGCGGTTTGTTACCACGGATACTGTTGATCCAGTTAACATGTTCCAATGTATACGGGTCGGTCTGTTTGAAGTTTGCTTTTTCTGCTTCATAATCGTATTTCCATACCACATTACCGGCAAGGTCTTTGATCTCCATCGTAGAGCTGTCCCATGAGCCTTTCGTACCCTGGACAAATTCGCTTACATTGCTCACGCAACCGTCAATCTGACGACACATACTATGCATATGGATACCGTTCTCCATAGTGAAGTCGATACTGAAATTATCATACTGGTCACCGGTAATACGGCGCTGGCGAGAACCGAAACCGACAGCCTTAACAGGTTTCAGCCCGCTGAACCAAGTAAATACGTCGATATTATGTACATGCTGCTCAACAATATGGTCGCCGGATAACCATTTCCAGTTTACCCAGTCTTTGATCATATATTCGCAATCGTTCCATTCTTTCTGACGTTCGCGGAACCATAACATACTCTGGTTCCAGTAAACCGTACCGCCAGTGATCTCACCGATCATACCTTCCATGATCTTTTTGTAAGATTCTACATAAGAACGCTGATGATGACGTTGTGTACCTGTGATTACGCGAAGATTCTTCGCTTCCGCCTGTTTGGCTGTAGCCATGATCGTACGATAACCTACCGGATCCACACAGATCGGTTTTTCAAGGAATGAATGTTTCCCTTTTTCTGTCGCATACTGGAAATGTACCGGACGGAACACGGGAGGTGTTGCAATGATCACAACATCCACGCCACTGTCTATTACTTGTTTATATGCATCCAGACCTACAAAACGTTTGTCGGCAGGAATATCTATATTCTTATCTTTTTTCAGCTTACCGGCCAGTTCGTCAACTCTTTCCTGGAAAGTATCACCCAACGCAACAATAGTTACGCCATTTGCTGCATTCAGAAAGTTGAAAGCGGCACCGGAACCACGTCCGCCGCAACCGATAACACCGGCTTTCAGTTCCTGGCCGTCGGTTGCCAGATCCGGCAATTCCGGAATATAATAAGTACCCGGTTCTTTCAGCGGTTTCAAAGCTGCGGCTTTTTCTCCCCCGCCGCATGAAGTCAGAACCACACTTGCTGCACTACCTGTACCGATTGCACCCAGTGCACCGGCCATCGCTGAACTTTTTAAAAATGATCTTCTACTGATACTGTTTTCCTTTTTCATGATATAGCAAATTTAAAGAATTGATATAATTTTTACACTAGTCTACTTTATTGAATGGATGAATCCGGCTCGCATACCACACGG
>OGJU01001783.1_pt1 | contig 12562 bp, 10 predicted proteins | sample 1572251 | NCBI WGS metagenome assembly OGJU01 (sample SAMEA2582144, study PRJEB24529) | metagenome | biome: Human gut stool | place: China | collected 2011
TTAAGCATATATTCTGCTTCTATACCCATTGGACAATTCTCTACCACATCCAGAAACTGACTGTAGGATTCATATCCATTCTTCTGCAGATAATTATCCAGCCTGCCCTGAATCAGTATTCTCTTGGCACTTAGATTAATTCCTGCTTTACGCTTCATATATTTCACGATTCTCTGAAATTCGTCATCCGTAATCATGCAGAAGATTTCTCCATTCTATTATAAGTTAATTATATGCATCGAGCCAATTATTAAAAATAATTATAGCACCTTACGGAAATATTGTCAAAATTTGATACAATATCTATCCATAAGATGCTATATGCTAATTATCTGTATACAATTTTGGCTGCCAGTTCGTCTGCTGTCTTCTGATCCAGCAGATTGGCAATGATCTGTAATCCAAAGGCAATCGCTGTACCCATGCCACGGCTGGTAATTACATTGTCTGACTGTGTAACCGGATCATAGGTCACTTCCGCTCCAATCAGTTCTGCTTCCATTCCCGGATAGACACATGCTTTCCTGTTCTTCAAAAATCCCAGATGTCCAAAGATCTGCGGTGCTGCACAGATAGCGCCGATCAGTCTGCCGCTTTCATAGAAGCGCTTGAGCTGATCTGTCAGTGCCTTACACGCTTCCAGATTCTTCGTTCCTGGCATTCCACCCGGACACACCAGAATCTCAAAACTGTCAAAGTCCAGCCCCTCTATCGCTGCATCCATATCTACATTAATATGATGGGCTCCCATGACCTGCTTTTGTCCATCTATGGCTACACAGGTAACTTCAATGCCGGCTCTCCTTAAAAGATCCACCACTGCAAGAGCTTCTATTTCCTCATATCCCGTTCCAAAAAATACCGCTGCTTTCTTCACATTACACATCCCTTTCCTTAAATTATCGTACCTGATATATTTATACACCATTTACAACATTTTTTCAAATACAGGAATATATGCAGGCGGTGCATCTTTTATATCATTTATAAAAGTGCTATACTGTTACTACACTTATAAAATTCAGAAAGGACGTACACCCATGGAAATAGAACGTAAATTTACTTTGAAAGAACTTCCGGCTGACCTGGAATCCTATCCCTGTCATGTCATCGAACAGGCTTATCTTAACACCAGCCCGGTTGTCAGAGTCCGCAAAGAGGATGACCGCTACTACATGACTTATAAGGGTAAAGGACTTATGGCAAGAGAAGAGTACAATCTTCCTCTGGATGAGACCTCTTATCAGCATCTTTTGGCAAAAGCCGATGGAAACATCATTTCCAAAAAGCGCTATGTGATTCCCATTGAGACACCGCAATTTACAGAGGATTATGTTCCTCTGACTGACATGAAGCTTGTCATTGAACTGGATGTCTTTGCACCGCCTTTTGCCCCACTTATCATGGCAGAAGTGGAATTTCCCGATATCGACACTGCCAATGCATTTCTGGCTCCTGAATGGTTCGATCAGGATGTCACAAGTGACCCTGCCTACCATAACTCCAATATGAGCAGCCGTGTCTTTGAATAGGTAATGTATATACCCTATTCCTCCACGTCAGTCTCTATGTTAGGTCCTAACATACCAAGCTTGAAATGCTTACGGCATAATGCCACATAGCTGTCATTTGCCCCAAGAAATACCTGTTCTCCATCTCTTACAATGCCCTGCTTATTATATCTGGCATTGCAGGTAGCCTTCTTACCACACCAGCAGACTGTCTTAACCTCGCTGATCGTATCAGCTATGGCTATCAGTCTCTGGCTTCCTTCAAACAGATTATTCTGGAAATCCGCCCTGAGTCCATAACAGACTACAGGAACCTCCATAAAATCCACAATGTCTGACAGGAAATCTATCTGTTCTTTGGTCGCAAACTGTACTTCATCTACGATAATGCAGTCATATGCACGAATCTGTTCCTCCGTCATCAGTTCCAGCTCTTTTAACAGAATACATTCCATTTCCAGTCCGATTCTGGAACGTATCTTGCGTGCTCCATCCCTCGTATCTGCTTCTGTCTTGCACAGCAAAGCCTTCTGTCCTACTTCTTCATAGTTAAAATGTGTCATCAATGCATTGGCTGTCTTAGAGCTGTTCATTGCTCCATAATAAAAATACAGTTTTGCCAATTTCGTGTCCTCCCATCATGGATTACAGCATAACCCCTGAATCTTCCTTATTCTCTTCAATCTTGTGATTCAGTTTCTCAAACGGTTTACCGCATACTAATCCTATGATAACAGAAACAGGAATGTAGAGCAATAAGTGTCTGATGCAATCCCAATAATAATTCTCATATAATCCACCGACTGTCTCACGGAGCGCATTCATTGCATATGGGAACGGCAGATACTTATAAAGATCCTGATAAATCTGAGGTAATACTTCCATCGGGAATGTGCCGCCTGCACCCGCTACCTGAATAACCATGACAACAATTGCCAGTGCCTCACCGACGTTACCAAAGGCAACTGTCAGAGAGTAAATGAACAGGGTAAATACGAAGCTTGCCGTAGCTGCTGCCAGCCAGAACTTGAACGGATACAGACACTGGATTCCTACATAATAGAGATCACCCAGCACAGTAAGTAAAGTCTGTAACTGTCCAATCAGGAAGAAAAGCACATATCTTCCCACATAAGTCTCCACTGGCTTCACATCTGTCATTCCTTCAATCGGATGCACCTTCACATGTACGATTGCTACCAGGATCAGTGCGCCTACCCAAAGAGCAAGCACTGAATAGAAGGGAGACATGGCAGAACCATAATTCTCGATCTGATATACATGCTCAGTCTCTATCTCAACAGGAGAAGCCATAAAGCCACCGATTGCATCAGGATCTGTGCTCAACAGCTCCATTAACATCTGATAGCTGTCGCCTTCTTTTAAGTCTGTTAAAGTATTCACAGATTCCTGCAGATTATCCTTCATATCTGTGATCAGATCTCTCGTCTGATGCAGATTCACACCCATTACGACCAGACTGTCATTGAATGCTGCCATATCATCCTGCATCTGTGTATAGCTCTCTGATACACTGTTCAGCAAGCTTCTGACACTGCTAAGACTTGCTGCCAGAGACTTGGATATACTCAGATAAGAAGCCAGTCCTGTATTCAACGCACCCTGCGCCTGGGAAATGGCACTTTGTCCTGAGCTGATCGCATCATCTGCTGTCGTGGAATTCTGCGCTGTTTCAGCAGTTGCTGTGAAAGAATCTGTCACAACCAGGAAAGAATCCACCAATGCCTCATAGGTATTCAGCTCTGTAATTGCACTGTTGAGTTTGTCAATCAGTACGTCTACCAGAGAATCCGCATTCGTTACTCCCATTGCCTGTAAGCCTGACGTATCCATCAGTGTATCTGCTGCTGTGGTCAACACTTCCGCCAAAGTACTGACAAAAGTCGCATTAACCTGCTGCTGCACCGCAGTTTTGGCTTTTGCCGTGATCTTAGGCGCAATGGCATTCTTCTTCTCATTCTCATAGTAAATGATCTCTGGATGCTGCACATCATCTGACAGGAAGCTTACCAGATCAGAAGTAAAATCATCCGGCATAATCAGAGCTGCGTAATAGTCTCCACTGTATACACCATCAATGGCTTCCTGTGTCGTATCTGTAAAGCCCCAGCCGATAGTCGTATTGGCTTCCAGCGCAGAGATCACCTTATCACCCATGTTAAAATATGTACCTTCTATATCTACACCTTCATCATCGGATGCCACAGCAACCTTGATCTTGGATGTGGATGCCTCTCCATATGGGTCCCAGTTCGACAGGATATTGAACCACGCATACAAGGAGGGCAGTATGATCAGACCAAGCATAATAACAACAGCTACTACATTGGTCTTGATCCGTTTAAAATCCGTAATAAAAATCTGACATATATTCTTCATTTCTGCTTCTCCTCTTAGTCTCTCACTTCATCCTGGGATTTTGGATGCCTTGACGCTGCTCTTGCCTTACGCATTGCTGCATAATCCTGCGCATCTTTGCGCTGCACATCATCAATCACAGGAGTTGCTGCTGCCTGTCTGCCCAGAGTCGCTACATACTTTCGGATGCTTTCCACCAGTTCTTCCTCTGCCTGTGTGAGTTCATCTGTGTGATGCTGCTCCACTACCGGCTCTTCATGTACTATTGCCTCTTCTACTACTTCATGTATCTTGGGCTTTCGCACAATCGCCTCTTCTACTACTTCCGGCTTTCGCACAATCTTCTCTTCTACATCCTGCGCCTGCTTATCCTCAAGAAGACCGGTGCTTTCAACGACTTTCTCCACAACAAGATTATCGTCTATCAGTCTCTTGATATCTGCATCCTCGTCCTTAATTCCCAGTTCTTTTAACTTCTCCTGCATCTGATAATCCATATACTCCACAACGATCAGATATAGGGAAATGGCAAACAATGACACGATCCAAAGTACAAGAAATACGACCTTGGAGCTGTCGAGCTTGAACATAACAGTCAGGAATATAAGGGGAATAATGATAACCAGTCTGATTCCAATTTTGATTCTCTGTTGATTCTTCTCATGGATTTTCTCCTCATAATCCATGATTTTTTCAAATGATTGTTCTTTTGTATCCTGCATATTCTATCACCGCCATTTCCTTTACATCAATTGTGTATCTTCCATACGTTCCTCAATGAAATGGTTGACTTTCATAAAAGGCTTACGGATAACTAACCCTACTACCAGTGAAGCCACTGCAAAGATCAGCAGCTGACCCATATATATGCTGTAATCATTCTCATACATGCCGCTGATTGTTTCACGCATGGCATTGATTGCATATGGGAATGGGAAGTAACGATAAATTGCCTGGAATATATCCGGCAGAAGCTCTATCGGGTATGTACCACTGGAACCTGCAATCTGAATAACCATGATAACAACGGCAAACGCCTTACCAATATCACCAAAGGAAATGGTCAGCGTATAAATCATCAGGGTAAAAGTAAAGCTGGTCACTGCACCGATCAGATACAGCTTACCCGGTTCATGGCACTGTACGCCGAGCAGGTTCAGATCTCCATAAACGCATATCAGAGACTGCAGCTGTCCTAATAAGAAGAACAGAATATATCTTCCAAAGAAAAGCTCATAATCCTTTGCATTCTGATAAGACCCCTTAGGTACTACTTTTACCTTCATCAGGGATACCAGGATAATCGCACCTACCCACAGGGCAAGTGTTGTATAGAATGGTGTTACTGCGGAGCCATAGTTGGTTGTCTCATAGACTGGCTGTGTTGTTACCGTTACCGGCTGGGAAAGGAATTCTCCGTAAAGGGATGGATCATTCTCCATGATCTCCATAAGCTTCTGATACTGTTCACCATCACTGACACTCTCCAGCTGTGTAATGATATTGGTGAGCTTATTTGTTGCATTGCTAAGTATTGTCTGTGTTCCTGCCAAAGCGTCATTTCCTGCTAACAGTGATGCACTGATACCATCCAGCACATCTCCCATGCCACTGACATCTACGCTCTGTCCTGAAGGCAAGGCATTAACGGTACGGTCAATAGAACTGTTCACGCTTCCCGCTGCCTGCTGTACCTTGGAGCTCAGATCTCCATAGATCTCCTGATTCAGAGAAGGAATCTGCGCTACTGCCTGATCAATTCCGGCACTGATGATCTGACGATTGGCATCTGCAATCGCGCCTGCTGTCAATTCTACCTTCTTGGAAGTATTGGCAGCCTTGGATGCTGCTTCCTTGGCTGCTGATGCTCTGGTAGACATGTTCTTGAGACGATCCTGCAGACTGACAATCTGATCGTCTACGCCATTTCCCTTATACTGCTCCAGATCATTTGCTAAATCCAGTGCAGTAGAAGATATTGTACTCATATTGGAAGCTGTTGAATTGAGGCTGTCTGCAATCAGTGTGGGATTCTCGTTCTTCGCCAGCTGCTGCTGTGCAATATTTACAGCATTGTTCGCCGCTGTCACTGCCACTGCCATTTTATTCAACTTCACGCCAATTGCTGTATTCGCTGCATTAGATGCTGTATTTACACCGGACTGTAATTTATCAGCAGCTGCTTTCGCCTCACTTTTTGCAGTATTGGCTGTGCTGTTAATGCTGTTCATAGTCGAGGTCAGCTTAGAGACTACCGTCTTCATATCCAGTACTGTATCTGACAAAGAGGTGTTACATTCTATGAAAGATGACAATAACGCATTATAGCTTAACAGATTATCATTTACAGAATTAAGCTGTGTCAGCAGCTGATTATACAGGCTTCCGTCATCATCGCCTGCAATCGTATCCAGATTCTCAGCCAATGTCGTTACCACTACTTCTGTAAATTCCTGATTAATGCTCTGCTGCAGTGAAGATGTTCCAGAATCCGTGATCTTTACTGCAATTGCATTCTTTTTCTCATTCTCATAATATAAAATCTTAGGGTGCTCCATGCCGTTGGCAAGACAGTCATACATACTCTGGCTGAAATCTTCTTCCATGATCAAAGCCGCATAGTACTCGCCGCTGTACACGCCATCAATTGCATCCTGAGGTGTTGCTGGGAAAGTCCAGCCCAGCTTATCATTCTCCTCCAGCTGTTCTATGACTGCATCACCCATGTTCACATAGGTTCCATCATCCTTCGTATAGCCTGCATCGCTGGATGCCACTGCTATGGATACGTTACCTGTATTCGCATAAGGATCCCAGTTGGAATAAATATTGAACCACGCATACAGGGATGGAATCACGCATAATCCTAATGCAATTACCAATGCAAGAATATTCTTGCCAAGTCCCCGCACATCATCTTTGAAAATCTGAATTATGTTCTCCACAATACAACTCCTCTTCCTACTATTCTATGTCTATGCTGTGGCTGCTTCGCCACCCATTTGTCTTTAGTCTGTATCACAGTATAACACGTACCTTTGCAAAAAGAATTAGACATTCGTTCGCAAATGCCTAAATTTCGTTACAACTGTTACTTATATTTTAGGATATTTGTAAAGGCAATTCAATATATTGACTGATTTTTGTTCTACTATCTAATATATTACACTCTTCTCATGTTTATATGAAACTATAAGCAAAAATAAGATGCCCTGTGACATCTTATTTTTACTCTTCTATAATTCATCATAACAGTCTGCCAATAAATTTATCCCCATTTTTATGAACTAAATGTGTTGGTTCATCAGCGGACCAAATGTCTGTATCCCATGCAACTTCTCTATAATGTTTAAGCATCTTTGCAGTGGTATCAAATGCAGTAATAAAGGCAACCTGTGTTCCTGTTTCACATCTGCATAGATCTTTGATAGCATTAACTCTATCTAATGTAAACGGTCCTGTAGAATGGTACGCTTCAATAAAAATAATTCTCTTCTGGGAGACATCATATAAAATTATGTCTGGGAGATTACCAGACTTGGATAAAACATATATTCCAAGTTCATTTAATCTATCATTTTTCTGCCATAAATCTCTATCAACTGCATCTCCTATATAAAGAAGTTCTGGCTTACTCTTAGACACTAATGGAATCAGCATCTGTAATATTTGCACTTGAAGTTTATTATGCTCTGATTTTTTTAGAGCGATGTCTATACCTTCATACTCAAATCTATAATCACGTTCTACTTCTTTTGTCTGTTTAAGATATTCCGCATAAGATGTATGGGTTGCATTATAATCAGCCAGCTTTTCTTTCCACTGATTTGTCCCATATGTCCGAATTAATGATGCAAAATAAGAAGTAAAACGATATGAATTATCTTTATCATTAGTTGCCAAACCTGCCTTTGGCTCTAATATACCTGCTGATACCCATGGTTTAATCGTATCCTTCCTGAAAGTTTCTCTGGAATTTTCTGCATAAGGCGCTTTATCCAGTCCCGCTTTGTTAGGAAAATTTTTATTGATAAAATCTACAATATGATGTGTCCCATGATAATTTTCTGATGCATTCCTCCATTTCTTACCGGTACACATCTCTGCCAAAGCAGCCAATGTCATAACGCTTCGTGGATTTGTTAAATGCGATGGCATATCTATGCTTATAAGAATGTCTTTAGCATCATTAAGACATTGATATTCATATCTATCTACGTGTTGCTTCACTTTGTTCTCTCCTTTGCAGCGGTAACTTATTCAATTCCCCAGCATTTACTTGTGTGCTTCCATTTATTATCCTATAATATATATCATAGTCATCCGATGTAAGGATTCCATTTATCCATTCAACTTCGTCTATAGATAAAGGGGTTCCATTTGAATGTACAAGATAATTAACATGATTTTCAATAGATATGTACTCATTGTCTCCGCTTTGATAATACACACATGATTGTAGTCGTCTAGGCTCTTCCTTGGCTGAAAGTCGTCTAAGCAACACTGTATTCCTATTAGACACCAAAAGCTTTTGTTCCGTAATGTCTACGTACTGCGCCTTTGATGTATTCGCAGGAAAAACAAACTGTCCATTTACAATATTTGCTGCCCTAAACATTGGAATATATCCTCTCCTTTGAACAGACGCTATTACATTTTTATTTCTAAATTCTACGACCGGACCCGTCTTAAAAATATATCCCAAACTTTCAAAAGTATCTGCCGTACGAGACATTTTTGTAATAATCTGTATGTCTTCTTCACTCATTGGAAGCAGTAAATATTCATCAACACCTATCCCTTTAATCAAATGAGCCGGAACTTCCATCTGTATTGGATCCAATTGGAAACTATTATCAGCATTGTATATATTTATAAATTGAGATTGATTTTTACCTTTTATTCCTGCTGTTATTAATGTTTCCTGTAATACATCTTCATTATTAAAAATATCTTCACGATTCTCAAATAATAATAAGTCAGACAAATTAAGATTCTCCAGCAAATATTTTCTAGCTAACTTATAATAATTCCCTGATGTCCATGAACGCGGTGTAATGAATACAAAATGCCCACCTTTTTTTAAATTATTAATTGCCTTACACATAAATAAACTATATAAATTAGGCTGTCCATATACATACTGCTCCATAATAGCAGACTCTTCTGAATTTTTACGCATTTTTTTATATGGCGGATTACATATTACAATATCATATAATCCTTCTTCATGACTGGTAATATAATTATCTGTAGATATCGTAACATCTAAACTTCCCTGAGCCGCTAGTACAAACTTTTTAATTAAAGCTACTGTTTCTTTGAGAACAGGTAAAACTTCTTCATCATTTTCAATAAAACGAATATCAAAACATTTACATAAATCATTTTCTACGCAATACTTAATAACAGCAGCAGTAAGCATTCCATTACCTGCCCCTGGCTCCAAAATAGATAAATGTTCTGCTACCCCAGAAGCCCTTACTGCCATAAACTCTGCAATAGATACAGGCGTGAAAAACTGCCCTTTATTTTTCCTGTTTACTTTATCATGCGTATCTATATATTTTTTAGTATTATTTATTATAATATCCAGCATTTCTTTATTCCTCTTATATTTTATTATACTATTTTGAACAAAGGCGGTCAACAAAGCTGAATATGAATAACAATATTCTATCCAACAATTAAAATATGTTAAAAAACTTCTGATTATAAAAAAGGATAGATCCTTTTGATCTATCCAAATTACACTGCGGATAACAGGACTTGAACCTGCACGGTCTCCCACCAGAACCTAAATCTGGCGCGTCTGCCAATTCCGCCATATCCGCATGGTCTTCCTAACCGGAAGACGCTTATTCATTATAAGTAAAAATTATATAAAAGTCAATTCTTTTTTATATGTACATCCACTCTATTGTAACTATTCAGAACCACATGCGCAAAATCGCTGTTTCACAGCTTTTCTTTTGCTTATGTGGTTACATCGCCATATAAATTGTGTCAAATATGCTTATAAATAAGCATATTCTGACTCAATTTGCATGGCTCTGAATAGTTACACTCTATTACAGACGTATTTCTACAAAAATAGCATAAATTGCCTTGATTGCAGCTTCGAAATCTTCATTGGATACGCCGATAATGATGTTCAATTCACTGGAACCCTGATCAATCATTCTGACATTTACATTGGCGTGTGCCAGTGCAGCAAAGATGCGGCCTGCTGTACCTCTGGTTGCTTTCATGCCACGTCCAACAACTGCAATCAGTGCCAGATCAGACTGAATATCAATATGATCCGGATTAACAGCTTTGCTGATACCGGATAGGACATTCTGCTCTTTTGCTTCAAATTCGGACTGATGTACCATTACACTTAATGTATCAATAACGGATGGCATATGCTCAAAAGAGATACCGTACTCTTCAAATACCTGAAGTACCTTACGTCCAAAACCGATCTCAGAGTTCATCATGTCTTTTTCTATATTAATAGAAGCAAAGCCCTTCTTACTTGCGATACCTGTAATGAAATCCTTGGATTTCTGGCAGGTGTTACCTACGATCCATGTACCCTCATCTTCCGGTGCGTTGGTATTCTTGATATTGATAGGGATGCCTTCTTTTCTGACCGGGAAAATAGCATCCTCATGAAGTACGGTTGCACCCATGTAAGACAATTCACGCAATTCACTGTATGTAATGATATCAATTCCTTCCGGATTCTTGATGATACGGGGATCTGCGATCTTAAAGCCGGATACATCTGTCCAGTTCTCATATACATCAGCCTGTACAGCCTTGGCTACGATAGAACCTGTGATATCAGAACCACCTCTGGAAAAAGTCTTTACTACGCCGTCAGCCATAGCGCCGTAGAAACCTGGAATAACAGCTCTCTCTACATTCTCAAGTCTCTTGGACAATAATTTCTGTGTCAGCTCTGCATCAAAGACACCAGCTTCATTGAAACGGATTGCTTCTGCTGGATCAACGAATTCATAGCCCAGATAATTTGCCATGATAATACCGTTGAGATACTCTCCACGGCTGGCTGCATAGTTAGTTCCTGCCTTTTTCTTGAAATTATCAATAATTGTGTCAAATTCCTTAGTAAGATCCAGATCCAGATTCAGACCATCAATGATCTCCTGATAGCGCTTCTCGATCTGTGTCATTTCCTTCATGAAATCATGATCCTTCTCAGCCAGATCATAGCATCCATAAAGCATATCTGTTACCTTTGTATCTCCATCATAGCGTTTACCCGGTGCGGATGGAACAACATACTTTCTGTTCTCATCTGCATGAATGATCTCACCTACTTTTCTGAACTGCTCTGCGCTTGCCAGTGAGCTTCCACCGAATTTAACTACTTTCTTCATTTTCCAATTACCTTACCTTTCCTTATTTTTCATACAGCCCTTAATTCTCAAAACGGATGCGGTTGATTACGTTGCCCGCTTTCTTTGCACATTCCTCATATGCTTTCTCTGTCATTTCAGAAGTGATGAAACCTGTTTCCTCTTCTGCTACAGAATCTATGAATTCTACTTTACCGAAATTCTCTGTGATCTGCGTTCTGTCTGTTCCTTTTACTCTTACAAAGAAACGTCTTGTGAAATCATCCATCGGTGAAATCTCCAGCTTGTCTTCCTCCCAGATGACCTGTACATGTTTGCCCAGATGTTTTGCACAATCAATGACATCTGCTACGACTGCACTTGCTGTTGCAAGCTTACCGGCGCCTTTTCCATAATACATTGTGTGACCTACCATATTACCGTGTACCAGAATTGCATTGAATACATTCTGTACTGCATATAATGGATTGTCAGCAGTTACCATAAAAGGAGCTACCATTGCATAATATTTTCCATCTATGCACTGGCTCTTGGCAAATAACTTAATTGTAGTACCAAGCTTCTTTGCATATGCAAAATCCATCCTGGTAATCTGTGTGATTCCCTCTACATACAGGTCTGCGAAATCCACATTCTTACCATATGCCAGTGATGTCAGAATCGCAATCTTACGGCCTGCATCATATCCACACACATCAGCTTCCGGATTACGTTCAGCGTAGCCCTTCTCCTGTGCTCTTTTAAGCACTGTTTCAAAATCTGCTCCCTCATTCTCCATCTTGGACAGGATATAGTTCGTTGTACCATTGAGAATACCTGTAATGGATTCTATACGCTCTTGTGCCAGAGAGGTGCATAATGGTCTGATAATAGGAATACCGCCGCCTACGCTTGCTTCAAAAAGATAACTGCAATGATGCTCCTGCGCAATCTTTAAAAGCTCTGCCCCATGCTTCTCTACCAGCTCTTTGTTGGAAGTACATACGCTCTTGCCAAGCTCTAATGCGCGTCTGGTGAAATCATATGCCGGCTTCTCTCCGCCCATCGTCTCGCAGATAATAGATACTTCTTCATCATCCAGAATCGTATTCACATCATGCACCAGCACATCCTGTACCGGATCACCAGGAAATTCTCTCAGATCCAGAACATATTTTACTTCGATTCTGTCTCCAAGCTTTCCCTGTATCACGGCACTGTTTCTAGTAAGTACCTCATATATACCGCTTCCGACTGTACCGTAACCAAATATCGCTGCTTTAATCATTCCATATCTCCTCTATTGTTTATATTCAGGGTTTA
>OGJU01001785.1_pt1 | contig 12542 bp, 9 predicted proteins | sample 1572251 | NCBI WGS metagenome assembly OGJU01 (sample SAMEA2582144, study PRJEB24529) | metagenome | biome: Human gut stool | place: China | collected 2011
GCGCTCTTCTCCCTCTTTCTCATATACAAAATTGCTGATCAGCATATCCAGGGATTTACCATCTCTGATGATTTCCCTGAGTACGCTCAGTATCTGCATATAGGCGCTCTGATTTACCCAGTCATCACCGTCCACGACCTTGTAGAAAAGTCCTGCTGCATTCCGGATTCCCGCATTTACGGCAGAGCCATGACCGCCATTTTCTTTGTTGATGACTTTGACCATTCATGGGAACGGTTCTCTGTATTCCTCTGCAATATCCTTCGTATTGTCTGTGGAACCATCATTCACTATCAGAATCTCCACATCTTCGCCCCCCGGCAGAAGCGAATCTATACAACGTCTCATATATGCTGCTGAATTGTAGCAGGGGATTGCAATTGATAATAATTTCATATCAGGTCTCCTTTCACCTTCTCACTGCCCTGTCTGATCTGCAGATATTTAGTATATGCCGCATATGCAGATGGAATGGCATAACGAGCCTCTGCCTCTTCCCTGTCTACAAAGATCAGACCATTGTCCTGACTGGTACGCTCCAGTTCATCCACTCTCACAGCGTAACCTGTCATATGCCATTCTTTATGTGTAAATATATGCTTACTGTCTTCCAGTCTCTGTATTCGCAGGGCATGCAGTCCCAGAGTCCCTAGGTATTCCAGCACAGAATCTTCATTCTGTGTTACTTCTATCCATGGGAACTCATACATCCCCGCAAGCAGTCCCTTGTCAGGGCGCTTCTGCAAAGCTGCTTTCTGCGCATCCTGCAATACCAGTATTGTCTTGTACTCAATGGTGCGTGCCTTCTTGGGTGACTTCTTCGGATACTCCGTCATACACCGGTTCTGATATGCCCTGCAAAAGCCATTCCACGGACACTCACTGCACTTTGGCTCTCCATTTGGAATACAGACCATAGCGCCAAGCTCCATCAGTGCCTGATTAAAAGCACAGCATCGCCCCTTTGGCATAATTGCAGTAAGATCCTGTTCCACACTCTTACGTACCTTCGCCTGCATGATATCACGATCATCCATGCGGACTCTGGATATGACTCTTAATACATTGCCATCTACCGCAGGTACAGGCTTGCCATAGGCAATGGATGCCACAGCTCCCGCAGTATAGCTGCCGATTCCCGCAAGGGAACACAACTGCCCATGATCATCAGGGATCACACCATGATACTGTTCCATGATCTGCCTTGCTGCCTTACCCATATTGCGGACACGATTATAATATCCAAGCCCCTCCCATAGCTTCAGGAGCGTTTCTTCCGGCGCTGCTGCCAGTGCCTCTACTGTGGGCAGCGCATTCATAAACCTCTCATAATAGGGTTTAACCGCCTCTACCCTGGTCTGTTGGAGCATGATCTCCGATACCCACACACGATATGCTGTCGGTTCTTCTCTCCACGGCAGTATTCTTGCATGGGAGCCAAACCACGTAAGTAGCGGTTCTACAATCTGTTCCAGCTCAAATGAGTCCATATTTATTACCTTTACGTCTTTCTATCTCAGTCGATTGCATTCAAAGCGTTCCATAGTCAACAGACAGTTCAGCACCTCCTGATAACGCTGTTCAATATCACCGTCTTTTACTTCAATATCCAGGCTGACCGCCATGGTATCAATCATGGAATCTGTAATTGCAGCATGAAGATTATTTAGAATCTCCAGCTTTTTCTCATAGGAATCTGCTTCCAGAAAAGCCAGAAGTCCTGCATCAAGCTGAAATTCTTCCTGCTTCTCTTCTTCATATACGAATGTGCTTTCTTTCTTCTCCGGTTCCGCCGGTGTATTGTATACACTGCTTGCATGAATCACTGCCGGCGCTTTGCCCTGATAGATCTCCACACCCTTCTTGAATCGGCGAAGACCATCCTCAATGACAGAATGTGCACATGCAATATTCAGTCTTACGAAGCTGTCGCCATTTCCTCTGTACTGATATCCCCCTGTCAGGAAAAGCCCGGTATTCTTTCGGATGGAATCAGCGAACTCCTTCGAATCAGAGGTAACGGCAGAGCAGTCCGGCCATAGCAGATACGTTGCATCCTCTGATACTACCTGAATCTGTGGCAGTTCTTTTGCAAAGTATTCTTTTACAATTGTCTTGCCCTGATTGATATATTCTCTAAGCTGATCCAGCCATTCCCCACCCTGGGTAAAAGCTGCGATTGCCGCAGTTACGGCAAATACATTAGGCTCTGCTACTTCATCTGTGTTGATGGCTCTCCATACCTTATGACGCAGATATGGATTGGGCACTACGATAGCTGCTGTCTGGATTCCCGCCATATTGAAAGTCTTGGTCGGTGCAATACAGGTGATGGAATTGTCACGGCAAGTCTCATTCACAGATGCAAAAGGCGTATATTCAAAGCCCGGCATTGTCAGGTCACAGTGAATCTCATCTGAGAGTACAAGCACATGATGCTTTGCGCACAGTTCTCCGATATGCGCCAGAGTCTCTTTATCCCAGATCTTACCTACCGGATTGTGAGGATTGCACAGAATCATGAGAGAAGTCTGCGGATTGGCAAGCTTCTTCTCCAGATCTGCATAATCAATATGATATTTATGATTTTCATATACAAGTGGACATTCCAGTACATTACGTCCGTTATTCAGAATAGAATTATAGAACGTATTGTATACAGGTGTCATGACCGGCACATTTTCTCCCGGGGTAGTCAGCTTACGTACCGTGCTGGAGATTGCAGGGATAACACCTGCACAGAACATAATCCAGTCATTCTCTATCTGTATGTGGTGTCTGTCTCTCCACCAGTTAATATATGCGTCGTTCCATTCCTTAGGAATATATGTATAGCCATATACTCCGTGTTCCAGCCTCTTTCTCATGGCGTCCATAATCTGAGGTGCAGTCTGGAAGTCCATATCAGCCACCCACATGGGCAGCTCATGCAGGGCAGCATCCCATTTCAGGGAATAGCTGCCGCGGCGGTCTGTCATTCTGCCAATCCCGTTAGTGCCTGTACTAACCGTCTTTGCAGGATCTACTCTGTCCTTCTCCATGATCAGTTCATCTATATGGTCAGCCTGAATGGTACCTGATGCCGGATTAAATACACTGTCAATAGAGCCTGTGATCTGTGCATCTACAGAAGCATATTCAAAAGCCAGCGTCGTATTGATAAGCTTACAATTCTTCATCACCAGATTATCAATGTAGCACATACCCTGCAGACTTTCAATCGTACAGTTGATCAATGTCAGGTTCTTTGCATTCCATCCCAGGTATTCTCCTGAAATAAAGGAATCATATACTGTTACATTTTCACTGTTCCAAAATGCATCCTTGGACAACATTCTTGCATTGTGCACTTCCACATTTTTCACACCATCGAAGCTGTAATTACCATCCAGTTCAAAGTCGCAGATAACCATATCACTACAGTTCATGGCGAAATAATCGCCTCTTGCCATGACCTGCTCCATTGTGACATTCTGACAGTTCCATAAAGTCTCTGATGCATACGGGAAGGATACCTTGTTAAGCTTCACCCCATTGCATCTTCTGAAATTCTTAGGAGCTTCTACAATCGTATTCTCCAGACTGATATTATCTGTATACCAGATACCTGCTCTTGCCATATCAAAGAGTGTACTGTCTTTTATCGTAATATTCTTACTGTACCACAGCGGATATTTCCATCTGAACAGACACTGTACCAGGTCAATATCTGAGCTTTCTTTCAGTGGTGACTCATCAGCAAATACGTACTCACTGATCTTCATATCTTTTGCGTGAAAAAGGGCACGCTCCCCTGTAAAATAACCTCTTGTAATTTCTTCCATTTTAAACACCTTTATTCTTTCTTCCTAAGTTATAAAATCTTCTGGATACTCTGCTTGATCTTACTGTTCAGGTAAGCGTACTGCACAATCTCTTCATCTGTAAAGCCTGCATATCTTGCCTGTTCATAATCATTCTCCGCCACTGACAGACTCTTCAGTATGGAATCTGCCGCCGGAAGCAGGGTAATCTCAAGTTTTCTTACTGTTTTTCCACGTCTGGATGTCTTCTTTGCACTATCCTGCTGTGCTGCAAAAGTCTCCGGCTGCATGGGAATTTTAAGCTCCTCTATCTTCACAATTCCTTTGGATATCAGGCGCTGCAGGGATGCAGACAATGTATTCTTGGTCATATTGGTATAGTCCATCAGTTCCTTACGGCTGCTGATTCTGTGTGGCTGGCTCAGATACATGACCAGTCTGATATCCTGCAGCTGCAAGTCGTTCTTTAACGCAATCGGCTCAAGATATCTGTCAAGCAGCTTCCTGTCACGATATTCATCCATAAGAATACCATCGCCTTCCACATCAATGCTGCACGCACTGGTTCTTTCATCTCCAAGCTTCTTTGTGCCCGGCAGAACCAGAGATGCCATTCCATCACTGGCAGCATCCAATAGAAATTTGTATACCTGTAACCGGTTCTTCTCATAATCTTCCTCTGTCAGAATAGACTTATAGAAATTATGATAATAGGCAAAGACCATCTTCTTCATATTAATGGTCTTGGTCAGACTCAGTCCCTGACTGGCAAGGGAACCCTTGGTCTTTACATAATAGTAAATGGGAACCCCCAGCGCATAGAAGCTGGATGCGTGACGGATATATTCCAGATTGAACATAAAGTCCTCACACCAGCTGATGCTGCTGTCCATACGAAGATGATACTGCTCTATGATCTCTCTGCGAAAGAACTTGTTCCACAGCACACCATAATAGAAGTCTGCCGGATTCTCCATCATATGCGCAGCATAATCTTCTCTTGTCATGACTGCATCATCATCAATATCTCCCTTGTGGGATACTCTCTGCCCTACTACTCTGTAGAAATCAGAAATGACCATATCACAATGATGGTCTTCTGCTGCCCTGAAGAAAAGATTCGTAGCATCTGTTGTAATCCAGTCATCACTGTCAAGGAACTGGATATATTTTCCTTTTGCCAGATCCAGTGCCATGTTTCTGCTGTCAGATACTCCCGAATTGTCCTTATGAATGACTCTGATACGCTTATCCTGTGCTGCGTAGGAATCACAGATCTGACCAGAGTCATCCTTACTGCCGTCATTGACCAGCAGTAATTCAAAATCCTGAAATTCCTGATTGATAATGCTCTCAATGCAGCGTGCTATTGTCTTATGCGCATTATAAACAGGAACAATTATACTTACTGAAGGGTTCATGCCTTCCTCCCTATTGTAGATGTTCTCCTTAATTTCACAATGATATGCATACTTGCACTACATCAGTTTCATTTTCATGCTTTCCTGATCCTGTGCAAACTGCAATACCTGATCCTTGCTGATGCTGTGCTGTGCATACAACTGCAACAGAGCATCATCCATGGTGATCATGCCAGCCTTACGGTTGGTCTGCATTACACTGGTAAGCTGATGTGTCTTACCTTCACGTATCAGGTTACGGACAGCCGGATTGGTATGTAATACTTCAAATGCTGCCACACGGCCGTGCCCGTCTGCTGTAGGAATAAGCTGCTGGGAAATTACCGCTTCCAGTACATTGGCAAGCTGTACTCTGATCTGCTGCTGTTGATGAGGTGGAAAAACATCAATGACACGGTCTACCGTGCTGGCTGCTCCAATTGTATGAAGCGTAGACAGTACAAGATGTCCGGTCTCTGCTGCCGTAATCGCAACGCTGATCGTTTCAAAATCACGCATTTCTCCTACAAGAATGACATCCGGATCTTCACGCAAGGCTGCCCTGAGTGCATGTGCATAGCTCAGAGAATCCAGACCGATCTCTCTTTGGTTGACAATAGACCTGTTATGGCTGTGCAGGTACTCAATCGGGTCCTCCAGTGTAATCACATGTGCTTCTCTGTTGTTATTGATCTTGTCAATCAGGGAAGCCAGCGTTGTAGACTTACCCCTTCCCGTAGGACCTGTGACCAGCACCAGTCCTCTCTTCTTCTGATACAGATCTATGACAGACTGCGGCACTCCCAATGATTCTGCGGATGGAACTTTCGTATCCACCAGTCTGAATGCCATGGCTATGGAACCACGCTGCTTATATATATTAACACGGTATCGTCCCTGCCCTGCTATGGCAAAAGACATATCGCATTCTCCATTTTCTTCAAATCTCTGCTGTTGCTTCTCGTTCATTACCTGAGCTGCGATCTCCAGCGTATCAGCAGGCATCAGTCTGTCTCCTTCCATTGTGAGCAAATCTCCGTTCACTCTCATCTTAGGGGGAATACCTACTGTAATATGTACATCAGAGGCTCCTGCTTCTTTGGCTCTTGCCAAAATCTCTTCTACTGTCATTGGCATGATTTCTGCTCTCCTCAACTTTGATTTACTATCTGTTATTTTAACACCGAATTCCCTATCAAGCAATCTGATTAATTTAAGGTTGTTTCAGAACCCTATGTACAATTTATGCAATTGTTAAATCAGCTGATACAATTGCGTGTTGCGTAACATATTCTTAACATTTCCCACTTGTTATTTTGGCTCTCTTATACTACTATTAAATGCATAGCAGTCATGCTAAAAACACAACCTATATTGATTTTACATAAGGGAGACCACTATATGAGGGAGAGCTTTGAATACGAAGGTACGACCACCGGAGAATACCGCTGCGGTCTGTACGCTACTTATGCAGGCAAAGACTACGAAGCTATTTACCTGGGATATGGCAGATTTATTCTGTATTCCACAATTGCGGATGAGAACTTTACTTTTCCGACTGATGATGGCAGATATCTGTTACAGACAGATATGCGCGATCCACTGCTGACAAGAGCCAGCGAGATACGTATGGTAGGAATTGTAAAGGATTGTTTTGAAAATGTTATGATACGTAACATTTTTGAAGAGGGTGTAGTGATTTCCACCTATAACCCGAGACTGGCTTTCCAGTTAGGACTGGAACCGGTGAAAGAATTGGGATTTACGGGTCTGGTGGACAGGAAGCTTCTGACAGGAATCTATGAAGAAAAGGACTACCTGTGGAACCCAGCCCTTGGCATCTACACAACACTGTGTCAGGCAACAAACAAGAAAGACGATAAAGCCTGGTTGATTGACCGGGATCGTTTTACACAGTTCTACGTGATCAAACACAAAAAAGAAGCATAATAACCCCCTTACTACAACCTGTTATATATCAGCTGTAGTAAGGGGATTTCTTATTCTTCTATTCTCTTATTCTCCGATAGAAGCCTTTGGCAGATTCCATCTGTAATATGCCGCCAAGAAACGAATCACTACTACAATAATCATACCTGTTATCATGGCATTCTTCATTCCTATATATTCCCAGCCACAGGCACATACAACTGCTCCTGCCAGGGATGCACAGGCATAAATATGTTTTACGAAAATATATGGCATATTTCCAGCCATCATATCCCTTACCACACCACCGCCTACACCGGTAATCACACCGACAAAAATCAGCAGGAACTGACCGCTCTCAGGTACAGTCTGATGCGCGGTACTAATTCCTACTACTGTAAAAATCCCTAATCCCAGTGTATCCATGACAAGAAGCAGTATATCCCACAAATGAGGACTCATGCTGTTCTTTCTTCTTCCTGCCAGATAGAATACGATAATTGCCGTTACAATAGATATCACTGCATAGACCGGATCCTGGAAAGTCTGTGGTGGTGTATTTCCGATTAACATATCACGGATAATTCCACCACCTACTGCCGTGGTCAGCCCTAATATGGCTACCCCGAATATATCCATCTTCTTTTCCATGCCGGTTATGGCTCCTGACACTGCAAAAGCCACCGTTCCGATCAATTCCATTATAAATACAAAATTTTCCATACAATTACTTACTGCGCAAGCAGCATCATAATCTTATTGCTTCTGGCAATGAACTTCGTCATGGCATCCGGCTGTAAAGGAGCCTGCTGTAACAGTGCCAGATCGTAGAGCTGTTCACAGATCAGTCCGACATTCTCACCGTCCTGATGCTCCAGAACATATTCTACCAGCTTGTTATTGGCATTCAGTATCAGCGTCTCGCCTTCCTTGTTCATACCCATATCCATGCCGTTCATTGCATACATCTTCATCATATCCTGCATTCTGCGGGCTTCCTCAGATACAGTGATCATGGATGAGATATCCTTATTCTTCAGCTTCTCAACCTTAACAGTAATATTGTCTTTCTTGATTGCCTTCTTGAACAGTGCGGAGATTTCTTCGCTCTTCTTAGCCAGTTCTTCTTCTACTTTCTTGGAATTCTTGGTCTTGAAGGTCTCTGTCAGGTCAGCATCAATTCTTGCGAACTTAATACCCTGATTCTTAGCTTCCAGCTGTGATACAAATGGCTGGTCGATTCTGTCAGGAAGAACGACTGCATCCATCTTGGCTTTCTTAAACATATTCACATACTGGCTCTGCTGTACCAAGTCTGTTACATAATAAATGATCTTCTCCTTGGTCTCGCTGTCCTCAGTAGGAATATCTACCTGCTCGTCATCCTTATTCTCATCAACAACTTCTGCCTCTACCTTCTCACCGGTCTCGGCATCTGTAGCCTGATCCTTATTCTCTTCCTCATCCGGATCTACCTTCTTTACTTCAAGGCACTCAGGCAGAGTCATGTACTCGCCATCCAGGTTCTTGAACAGGATATAGTCTGTCATCTTCTCACAGAACTTATCATCCTTTAAGCAGCCGAATTTGATGAATGGGCTGATATCATCCCAGTATTTCTCATAATTCTCTTTATCTGTCTTGCACATACCGGAGAGCTTGTCAGCTACCTTCTTGGTAATGTACTCACGGATCTTATTTACAAAGCCATCATTCTGCAGTGCACTTCTGGATACATTCAGTGGCAGGTCCGGACAGTCAATAACACCCTTTAACAGTAACAGGAATTCAGGAATGACTTCCTTGATGTTATCTGCGATAAATACCTGGTTGTTGTATAACTTAATCGTACCTTCGATAGATTCATATTCCATGTTGATCTTAGGGAAGTACAGAATACCTTTCATATTGAAAGGATAATCCATATTCAGATGAATCCAGAACAGAGGCTCCTTATAGTCTTTAAATACCTTACGGTAGAAGTCAATATACTCTTCCTTGGTGCATTCATTCGGATGCTTGGTCCAGAGAGGATGTGTATCATTTAAGGCAACCGGTCTCTTCTTGATCTTGAGCTTGGTTACTTTCTCAGTAGAGCCTTCTTCCTTACCCGGCTTATCTTCTTCTACTGTCTCTACAACAACATCGTCATCCTTCTTGTCTTCAGGATTGATTGTCTCAAATTCCTCAGGCGCATTAGCCTTCTCCAGATAAATAGGATATGGCATGAAAGAGCAGTACTTCTGGATAACTTCTCTTGCCTTGTATTCGTTACAGAATTCCAGACAGTCTTCGTTCAGGAACAGAGTGATCTCAGTACCTACTACTGTTCTGTCTCCTTCCTTCATATCGAACTCTGTACCGCCGTCACATTCCCAGTGTACAGGTGCTGCACCTTCTTTATAAGAAAGTGTATCGATGTGTACTGCGTCAGCTACCATAAATGCAGAATAGAAACCTAGACCGAAATGGCCGATGATCTGATCGTCATTTGCCTTGTCCTTATATTTCTCGATAAAATCTGTTGCGCCGGAGAAAGCAATCTGGTTGATGTATTCTTCTACTTCCTCTGCGGTCATGCCAAGACCTGTATCAATGAATTTCAGAGTCTTCTTCTCAGGGTCAATAATGACACGGATGTCATTTTTTGCATTTTCAGGGGAAGTATATTCACCCATCATTTCCAGTTTCTTTAACTTGGTAATGGCATCACATCCATTGGATATTAATTCTCTGTAGAATATATCGTGGTCTGAATATAACCACTTCTTAATAATCGGAAAAATATTGTCACTGTTGATTGATAAACTGCCATGCTTCTCAGCCATGTAAAATCACGTCCCTTTCCAAAAGTTTTTCTTAATTATGATATAGTGTAATCCCTCTAAAATTAAAAGTCAAGATAAAATTAGCACTCAAACATGTTGAGTGCTAATAATTAATAAATGGTTTATAATTTCTTTAGAAATAACTCTTATATACTTCAAAAAAAGTGTTCGTAGTGACTTCTTCATCCTCTGGGAATCCAACCTGTGCCCATAATTTCGTATTCATATTTCTGGTAAGGCCTTCCACGAAAGCTGAATACTGCTCTTCGAATACTTCCTTACGCCGCTGTTCCACGATCTTCACTTTATTACGGTCTGTCTCATCCCGGTCAAAGGTACTGATGCATTTGATAATATGATATCCATAGACTGTTTCTACTACATTGCTGATCTCATCTGTTCCCAAATTAAATGCAGCCTCTTCAAAAGTATCATCATAGGTGCCTTTTCCAAAAGAATACGTGGAATTCTCATCTTCATTATATTCTGCTATCAGTGATGAGAAATCCTCTCCTGCCCTGGCGCGGCTGCACGCCTACTGCGCCCTCTGGTAAGCCTCCTGCTTCGCCTGTGTACTGTAGGGAACTCTCTCTCCATTCTCATTGAGGGAATAGGTCTTGATCAGAATATCCTGCACAGTGATAGTCCTTGCCTCATCATCACTGATCTCCGGGTTGATGTCGGCAATCAGGTATTCATAGACCTTGCCAGCCAGGGCATATTCTTCATACATCTGCTGTATCAGCTCCTGATCGACTCCAAGTACTTCTACCTCTCCTGAAGACAACGATTCATAATACTGTGCTGCTGCCCGTGCCGTCTTATCCAGTTCTTCTCCATCCAGCGCAATTTCTTTCTGCTGTGCCAGAAGATTCATTGCCTTGATCTTCGCCACTCTTGCCAGTACTGTCTCTTTTATATTATCTTCCAGTGTCTCCCCTTCATAGGAAGCCTCCCATATTCTGTCGCCATATACGGATTCATACTGGTTCTTCATATTGGTCAGATACACCATGATCTCCGGGAGAGTGCAGGATAGCCTGTCAATCCGAAAGACCTCATCCTGTCCAAAGCCTGTCGTCAGAACGAGTTTAGTTGCATCTGCCTGCTCTTTCTTATCTTTACAGCCACTGACTGACAGTACACACGCCGCCAGCAGTATTGCTATCATCCATCTGTTTTTATTCATCTTCATATGCTACCTTACGTTTTAGATTTTCGTAACTATTCAGAACCCCATGCGCAAAACCGCATCTTCGATGCTTATCTGGATAACAAGTTTACTTGTTATCTGCTTATTGTGGTTACTTCGCCATATAAATTGTGTCAAATATGCATGGCTCTGAATAGTTACATTTTACCATATAAATTGAAAAAACAATAGAAAAGATACAAAAAAAATGAAAAATATAGAAAAAAATGAAAATTTATTAACATAGAAGGTAAAAAATGTGTTATTAAAACAATAGAAAAATTCTAAAAATAATATAAAATGAGTTGACAAATAGTGAATTGGTGTTATAGTAGATATAGAACAAAGGAAACAAAGGAGGTTTGGTTATGAACATTCAAAAGTTTACTCAGAAATCCATAGAAGCTGTAAATCAATGCGAGAAGCTTAGCATGGAGTATGGTAATCAGGAAATAGAGCAGGAACATTTGTTGTATGCTTTACTTACCATTGATGATAGTCTGATTCTGAAGCTGATTGAGAAGATGGAAATCAATAGCGAGCATTTTGTAAGCAGGGCAAGAGCCGCACTGGAGAAGAGAGTTAAAGTTCAGGGTGGCCAGCCTTATGTAGGACAATATTTGAACAAAGTGCTGATATCCGCAGAGGATGAGGCTAAGAGAATGGGTGATGAATACGTATCGGTAGAGCATCTCTTCCTTTCCATGATTCAGAACCCTAATAAAGAGATCAAGGCAATCTTTCAGGAATACGGTATTACCAGAGAGCGTTTCCTGAAGGCTTTGAGTGAGGTACGTGGTAATCAGCGTGTTACCAGGGATAACCCGGAAGCTACGTATGATACTCTGGAGAAGTACGGACAGGATCTGGTGGAAAAAGCCAGAAATCAGAAGCTTGATCCCGTTATCGGCAGAGATAATGAGATTCGTAACATTATCCGTATCTTATCACGTAAGACCAAGAATAATCCTGTACTGATCGGTGAACCCGGTGTAGGTAAGACCGCCGTAGTTGAAGGTCTGGCACAGCGAATCGTCAGAGGAGATGTTCCACAGGGATTAAAGGATAAGAAAGTCTTTGCACTGGATATGGGCGCACTGGTAGCAGGTGCGAAATATCGTGGTGAATTTGAAGAGAGACTGAAAGCTGTACTGGAAGATGTCAAGAACAGTGATGGCCAGATCATCCTGTTCATTGATGAGCTGCATACCATTGTTGGTGCAGGTAAGACAGACGGTGCACTGGATGCAGGCAATATGCTCAAGCCTATGCTGGCAAGAGGTGAACTGCATTGTATCGGTGCTACTACACTGGATGAGTACAGACAGTATATCGAGAAGGATCCGGCACTGGAGAGACGTTTCCAGCCTGTCATGGTAGCAGAGCCTAC
>OGJU01001795.1_pt1 | contig 12500 bp, 14 predicted proteins | sample 1572251 | NCBI WGS metagenome assembly OGJU01 (sample SAMEA2582144, study PRJEB24529) | metagenome | biome: Human gut stool | place: China | collected 2011
GGGCCGAGGGCGTCGGCGGTGACCCGGCGGTTGCCCACGCCCAGCACCAGCACCGGCCCCTCCGGCGGCAGAAGCGCCCGCAGCTCGTCCGCTGCCTGCTCGATGACCTCGGCGTCCCGCTCGTCCAGCACACTGACGCTGGGGACTTCCAGCGTGACGTACCGCCCCCGAGGTTTTTCGAGGCCCTCCCGGGCGATCTCCACCCGCGTCACCGTCACGCCGCCCCGCTTTGCCGTGGCCGCGCGGACTCCGCCGGGCAGGTCCGCCGCGGCCGTGTAGAGCTCGTCCGCCATATCTGTCAAGCGCATGATTTTCCCTCTTTTCTGCTCTGTTTGCCGCCAAAAAGCCGGTTTTGGGGCCTCGCGGCACAAAAAGTATGGGAAAATCAAAACTTTTTGAAACAAAAATTGAAAAAATGCTTGCGCTGGAACGGCAAATATGGTATCATAAGGTGCGCTGTTATAGGTAGCCAAGGAGGTGGAACGAATGCCTAACATCAAATCTCAGAAGGACCGTGTCGTGCAGGCTGTTGCAGAGCAGGCTCACAACAAGGCCATTAAGACCAACCTGAAAACAGTCGTCAAGAAGGCAGACGCTGCCATCGATGCGAATGCCGCTGACAAGGACGCAACCGTCCTGGCTGCTGTTTCCGCGATCGACAAGGCTCGCGCTAAGGGTGTCATCAAGAAGAACACCGCCAGCCGCAAGATCAGCCGTATGGCAAAGCGTGCTAACAAGAACGCTTGATCGCGCAGTTTGATTGACGAACAAAACCTCTGTACCGGGTATCCGGCACAGGGGTTTTTGTTTTTTTCGCCGTTATGTCCCGCACAGCGCGGCAAGGCTTTGCCGCTGTACCGGCTGTAGCAGCTGCTCCGGCGGCAACGGCTGCGGCGGCACCGCCATCCACCACACCACCCACGCGGCGGGAACCACCGCCGCCAGCGAAAGCCCCGGGTACAAAAGTGCGGGCTCGTGCAGCCACGGACTGCCCGGCGGCAGCACCAGCGCCGTGCACAGGCACAGCGCCGCCCACAGCTCCCACAATACGGTCTGTCCGCTGTGTTTCATGCGCCTCACCTCCGTTTTGCCCCCAGTTTACCAGCCGCCGGGCGCAAAATGTGGCGAAGCAGCGCAGACAAAACATCAGTTCTGGTCGTGGCTTTTGCCCACAAGACTGCATACCACGCCGCAGACAAGGCTTGCGGTGATGCCCGCAGAGGCAGCGGTCAGCCCGCCGGTCAGGATGCCGATGGCACCCTTTTCCGCCACGGCAGTGCGCACCCCCTTTGCCAGCAGATGCCCGAAGCCCAGCAGGGGCACGCTCGCCCCCGCACCGGCAAACTCTGCCAGCGGCGCATACAGCCCCGCCGCCGAGAGTACCACTCCCGCCACCACATAGCCGGTCAGGATGCGTGCCGGGGTCAGCTTTGTCAGGTCGATGAACAGCTGCCCCACCGCGCAGATGGCGCCGCCTATTAAAAATGCCCACAGATAGTTCATTTCAGCTCTCCTTTTCCGGCGCGGTCAGCTCTATCAAGTGTGCCACCGCCGGGATGCTCTCCTTCTGCAAAAAGGTGGTCTGGCTCATCAGCGCCCCGGTGGCGATGAACAGCACCCGGCGGCTGCCGCGGCGCAGAAGCTTTGGCAGGATATGCGCGCAGAGCACGGCGGCGCAGCAGCCCGCGCCCGAGCCGCCGCTCTTTACCCGCTGCTCCTCGGCATCGTAAAGCAGACAGCCGCAGTCCGCGTGGTTTTTCAGCAGCAGACCCTCTGCTGCCAGCAGCTCCCGCAGCATCTGACTGCCTACCAGCCCAAGGTCGCCGGTGTAGATGCAGTCAAAATCCCGCAGTTCTGCATGGGTATCGGCAAGATAATGCAGCAGCGTGGCGGCTGCTGCCGGTGCCATGGCTGCGCCCATGTTGTTGATATCCTTGATGTTATAGTCCTGCACCCTGCCAAGGGTAGCAGCGGCAATGCCCCCCCCCTGCCCTGCCGGGCGCAGCAGGCAGCACCCGGCGGCGGTAGCCGTCCACTGGGCGGTAGGGGTGCGCACCGCGCCGTAACTCAGCGGGGTGCGGAACTGACGTTCTGCCGCGCAGAAATGGCTGGAGGTCATGGCCAGCAGGTTCTGCGCCGCGCCGCTGCTGCACAGTGCCGCGCCCAGCGCCAGCGCCTCGGCCATGGTGCTGCACGCGCCGAACAGCCCCGCAAAGGGCACGCCCAGCTCCCGCAGCGCGTAGCCGGAGGCGGTGCACTGCGCCTGCAAGTCCCCTGCCAGCGCAAGGTCCACCCGCTCTGCGGGCAGAGACGCCTTTTGCAGGCAGAGCCGCGCCGCCCGCAGCTGCAACTGCTTTTCGGCGGCTTCCCAGCTGCGCTGTCCCAGCCGGTTGTCGGTGGTCAGTTCATCAAAGCCTGCCGCCAGCGGGCCATCGCTCTCTTTTTTGCCGCCAACCGCCGCCTGTGCGGCGATGACCGGCGGGGTGTGGAACAACAGGGTATCGCCCCGACGCTCTGTCATAAAAAATTTCTCCCTTTCTGCAAAAAATGCCCCGGAACGTGCTATACTGTTGCTGCGGCGCTGCAATATCCGGCGGGGCTGTTCCGTATTATAGGATAGAAGCCCCCAGCAGCCAGAGCACCACACCGTACACTACCGCCGCCAGCGTGCCGTACACGATGACCGGCCCGGCGATGAGGAACATCTTGGCTCCCGTGCCCGGCACCCGTCCCTCGGCCTTGAACTCGATGGCCGCGCTGACCACCGCGTTGGCAAAGCCTGTGATGGGCACCAGCGACCCCGCCCCGGCCTTTGCCGCCAGCTTCTGGTACCAGCCCAGCGTGGTCAGCACCGCCGAGAGCAAAATCAAGGTGCAGCTGGTCAGGGTGCCCGCCGTTTCGGCGTCCGCGCCCTGCCGCAGAAACAGCTGCCGCAGCCCTTCACCCAGCAGGCAGATGCCGCCGCCTACACAGAACGCCCAAAGGCAGTCTGCCAGAAGCGGCGAATGCGGCCCCGCTTTCTGCACCCGGCGTGCGTATTCCTGCGCTGTCATCTTCATCTTCCCGCGCCCCCTTTTGCGGATAGTCTGCCCGGGGCGGCGGGTGCTTATCCTTTTTTGTGAAAGAAGGTATAGTCTATGCGTTCTTCCCATCACCGTAACCATCACGCCCGCCGTCTGCTCTGCCTGACGGCGCTGGCCTGCTTTGTGGCGGGCGGCACTGCCTACGCCTGCACCCGCAAAGCTGCGGTGCCGCAGCTGCCCGAGCTGCCTGCCGAGAGCCTTGCGCAGCCCGCTGAATACGGCGCGCAGCAGAGCACCCTTACCGCCGCACAGGCACAGGCCATCCTGGACGACCCCCGTATGATCCTTGTGAGCCGCACCCACCCGATAACGGAGGACTACCCCGTCGAGACCAAGGAATGCGGCTCGGCCACCGCCATCAACAAGACTTTGCAGACCGAAGCCGCCGATGCCTTTCTCTCCCTGCAGGCCGCTGCCGCCAAGGACGGCGTGGATGTGCGGATGCAGAGCGGCTACCGCAGCGTCAGCTACCAGAAAAAGCTGTACGACAACAAGACCCAGTACTACCGTGATAAGGGTCTGAGCGAAGCCGCCGCCCGGGAAAAGGCGGCCGTCATCGTCAACCCGCCGGGCTGCTCGGAGCACAACTGCGGCCTTGCCGCCGACCTGAACAGCCCGGAGCATACCACCCTTGACACCGGCTTTGCCGACACTGCCGCTTTCCGCTGGCTGTGCGAGAACGCGGAGCAGTACGGCTTTATCCTGCGCTACCCCAAGGAAGCCGAAAGCGTGACCGGCATCACCTACGAGCCGTGGCACTGGCGCTATGTTGGCCCGGAAAACGCCGCCCTGCTCAACCAGAGCGGCCTGTGTCTGGAGGACGCGGTAGCCGTTTTGCAGCGCATTGCCGCCGGGGAGACCGTGACCGGTTAAAATCCGATGAAAACTGCCGGAAAACCCTGTGGGGTGCGTTGCAATTTACCTGCTGTTATGGTAAGATAAATACAGTCTGCCCGTGTGCGCGATACCGCCCCGGGCTGTGACAAATGAATTCAACAAAAGAAGGAATATTTTATGATAAACCGCACAAAACTTTCTGTGATCGCCGTCAGCGCCGTGCTGGCTGTCGCCCTGACCGGCTGCGGCGGCAGCGCTTCTTCCGCGCCGTCCTCCGTGTCCAGCGCCTCTGCCTCTGCACCGGTCTCCGATGCAGCTTCTCCGGCGGCGGATGCCACCGAAAACGGCACCGCCGATCTGGACAGCGCCGTGGAGTCCCTGCTGGCTGCCAACCCCATCTCCAACCAGTTCGAGATCGCCGCCATGAACATCGAGTACGACTTCGGCCTGAAGGCGGAGGACGTGGCCAGCTACAAGGGCGTGAAGAGCAACGACAACGGCGATGCCGGCCTTGTGCTGGTGGTGGAAGCCGCTTCCGGCAAGGCACAGGACGTGGTGACCGCGCTGGAGAGCTACAAGCAGGATCAGGTGGCTTTCTACGGCAACTACGCCGAGTTTGCACAGGCACAGAGCAACGTGGAAAACGCCATCATCTCCTCCAAGGGCGACCGTGTGGTCATGGTGATCGCCTCCAACGCGTGCTCCGCAGACCTGAACAGTGCTGTGGACAGCGCCCTGAACAGCTGAATCTGATCTTCTGAGCCGGTGCCATCTGCGGCATCGGCTTTTTTCAGTAGAAAGCCCCTGATGAGGGGTATTTCTGCTGAAGCTGCGCCCGCATCCGTCATGCCACCTTCCCCCGGCCGGGGGAAGGCTGGACTCCCCTTCATCCTGTGTAAAAAAGGAGGCTGACCCCTTGGTTTTCAGCACCATCATCTTCCTGTTCCGCTTTTTGCCCATCACACTGGCGCTGTACTATCTTGCCCCCGCAAAACTGAAAAACACCGTGCTGTTTTTGTGCAGTCTGGTGTTCTACTGCTGGGGCGAGGTACGCTTTTTCCCGGTCATGGTGGCGCTTATCCTCATCAACTACCTCAGCGGCCTTGCCATCGAGCACTTTGATGCAAAGCCCGCGCTGCGCCGCTTCTTTCTGCTGGTGGCGCTTGTCGGCAGCTTGGGGATGCTGTTCTACTTCAAGTACGCAAACTTTGTGCTGCGCAGCGCAAACGCCCTGCTGGGCACCGCCTTTGCCGAGATACAGGGCATCGGCACTTTGCCGCTGGGCATCAGCTTCTACACCTTCCAGACCCTTTCCTACTCCATCGACGTCTACCGCCGGGATGTAAAAGCCGAGCGCAATATCATCGACTTCGGCGCTTATGTGGTCATGTTCCCGCAGCTCATCGCGGGGCCTATCGTCAAATACCGGGACGTCTCCGACCAGCTGCACGTCTACAAGCACCGCTATAACCTCAAGCAGATCGAAGAGGGCATGACCCTGTTCACCTTCGGTCTTGCCAAAAAGGTGCTGCTGGCGGACGCCGTGGGCGCATTGTGGACGGATATCATCGGGGTAGCCGACAGCCCCTCCACCACCTTTGTGGGTCTGGCAAACGCTTCCACCCCGCTGGTGTGGCTGGGCATCATCGCATACAGTCTGCAGCTGTACTTCGATTTCTCCGGCTACTCCCTCATGGGCATCGGCATGGGCAAGATGCTGGGCTTCGACTTCCCCGCAAACTTCAACTACCCCTATATCTCCGCGTCCATCACCGAGTTCTGGCGGCGCTGGCACATGACCCTGTCCGGCTGGTTTAGGGAGTATGTGTATATCCCGCTGGGCGGCAACCGCAAGGGCCTTAAGCGGCAGATCTTGAACCTGTTCATCGTGGAGCTGCTCACCGGCATCTGGCACGGCGCGAACTGGAACTTTATCTGCTGGGGTCTTTACTATTTTGTGCTGCTGGCGGTCGAAAAGCTGTTCCTGCTGCCCTACCTGAAAAAAGGCAGGGTGTGGCCGCATTTCTACACCCTGTTCCTTGTGGTGGTAGGCTGGGCAATGTTCGTGGGCAACGACACCGGCGTGTCCTTCGGGCTGCTGTTCCAGAAGCTCTTTATCCCCTCCGGCGGGGTGTCACCGCTGTATTTCCTGCGGAATTACGGCGTGCTGCTGGCGGTAAGCGTGGTGTGCTGCACCCCGCTGATCGAAAAGCTGTGGGATGTGCTGCGCAAGAACGTGGTCACCCGCTGCGCCGCCATCCTGACGCTGCTGGTGGTCTCCACCGCCTATGTGGTGGGCAGCACCAACAGCCCGTTCCTGTATTTTAACTTTTAAGGAGGCGGGAAGATGTCCAAACACGAGAAAAAGACCTCCTCCCTTTTGCACTACCCGGTGCTGGTGGTGTTCAGCCTGTTCTTTATCGGGCTGTTCGCGCTGGATATGGTCACCCCGGACCGCAGTTACAGCGAGCTGGAGAATACCACCCTGAGCCAGCGCCCGGCACTGACCCAGTTCACCGCCAAGGGGCTGAACAGCTACTTTACCGCCTACACCAAATATGTCAAAGATCAGGTGGCGGGACGCGACCAGTGGATCAGCCTGCAAAGCGTGGTGGAGACCACCCTGCTGCAAAAGCAGCAGAACGGCGGCATCCTGCTGGGCAAGGAGCACATGATGTTCCCCCGCACCTACGGGCTGCTTTCCAGCGAGGAGCGCACCCTGCCCAAAAACACCGCAGCGCTCACCAGCCTGTGCCAGCGCTACCCGGGCAAGGTGAATGTGCTGCTGGCACCTGCTGCCAGCGATATCTATAAAGAAAACGTGCCCGCAAACGCCCCCCTGCTGGACGAGGACGGCTACCTTGACCAGCTTTCCGCTGCGGTGCAGGCGGCCGGCGGCCGCTTTGTGGACGTGCGCCAGACCCTTGCCGCCCACAAGAGCGAGTATATCTACTACCGCACCGACCACCACTGGACGAGCCTTGGCGCCTACTACGCTTACAGCCAGCTGTGCCAGACCCTTGGCCTTACCCCCTTTGATACCGCTGCCCATACCGCGCTGACTGCCGACGGCTTTTACGGCACCCACTACGCCAAGGCGCGCACATGGAACGCCGTACCGGACGTGATCACCTACTACGACCTTGCCAACACCCTGACGGTATGGAACGTGACGGCGGCAGGCCAGCCCACCGAGGGGCAGACCACCGGACTGTACGACACGGAGAAGCTCACCGTCTATGACAAGTACGCCATGTTCCTGCACGGCAACAACGGTTTAAGCCGGGTGCAGGGCAACGGCAGCGGGCGCATCCTTGTCATCAAGGACAGCTACGCCAACTGCTTTGTGCCCTACCTGACCGCCAACTACGCCGACATTGACGTGGTGGATTTCCGCAACTACAACTACGGCTTGGATCAGCTGATTGCCGATAACGGCTACGACCAGATCCTTGTGCTGTACAACTTTGACAGCTTCAAGAGCGACCCCTACCTCTACCGCGCCGGAGTACAGGGGTAAACAGCCAAAAACCTAAATTTTTGCAGTCTATTTTCACAAATTTATAGCCGCAATTTCATGCGTCTCGCCAGTTTTTGAACAAATGCACCAAAACCCCTTGATAAAATCCGACCACTGTTGTAGAATGACCATATAGAGAACAATGCTCTATCGGCAATTGGGTATAGACGCCGGGGGATCGGGATGCAATGCGGCATTTCCCTTTGACAAAGGAGTATTGATGATGAAAAATATGAATTATCCCGCAGATTATGCGGTACTTTCCAACGAAGAAATGACCTATACCACCGGCGGCGGCGCAGTGGATGATGCTGCCGGTCTCGCCACTACTGCCGCAACGGTCGTAGGTGCTGTGGTACTGGCTTCCAGCTACATCTGGGGCATCAAGCAGGCACGCACCTGGCTGCAGCAGGACGGCAACAAGGACGGCAACTTCTTTACCGTGATGGGCCGCGCCACCGATGCCATTGCCGCTGATATGGGCAAATCCGCCGGCAACTTTGTGCGGGATGCCGTTTCCACCACCATGGTGGTGGCGCTGGCTCCCTTGAGCGCCGTTCTGCTGATCGTGCGCTGACCTTTTTAATCAGATAAAACGGTGCGATTTTGGTGCACCGTTTTGGATAGCTTTGTTTCAAAAGGAGTGTTATTATGGAAAAAATGATGATGCCCGCGTACTACAATGTACTGTCCACTGAGGAAATGACCTACACCGAAGGCGGCGCCAATGCTACCATGTCTGAGGCTCTGCTGTGCTGGCTGATTCCCCCGTACGGCTGGTTCAAGGGTCTGACCGCTGTCCGCAATTACCGCCGTAAGAACCCCAACACTTGGACTGAGACCGGTCTGGATGCTCTGACTGCCGATATGGAGAAGAGCACTGCCAACGCCATCCGTGACATCGCCTGCACCGCTTACATGATCAGCTCCACCGCTACCGGTGTCGGCCTGATCATCAATGCAGCAGTCATCCTGCTCTGATCCATCTTATCTCATAAGACCGGCTCGGAGTACACCAAAGAACAAAGCAGGCGGAGGCGCTGCCCTTTCGGGCAGCGCCTCCGCTGTTTTTATTCTCTTTATACTATCTTTCCTTCGCTTTTCCTCTCCCGTTCTCTCCAAAAAAATGTTTTATCTATTGTTCTATCTGCCAATAGCCTATCTTTACCCAACGTGTTATACTTACTACTAGGATATTGTTCATATTTTCGTTGGAGGTTTTACTTATGAAAAAAAGATTTGTAGCAGTTCTTCTCACCGCACTATTCAGTGTGCTGCTCCTGACTGGCTGCGGCGGCAGCGATTTCTTCATGACCGATGCTGAGTTTACCAGAATGATCAACCGTGAACTCGCAGACAGTGGAAATTCCATTCAGTTGACCTATGATTCCAGTCTGGGTGCAAAAGCAAAAACAGTATTTAACGTTTATATCGCAACCAACGATGTTGAGGCCGCTTTAAAAGCAGCCGGACTGGATGATGACCATTATTATATGATTGCTGCCGACTATCCGTTTGAAAGCTACGCAAAATCTGCAACTTATATTTCTTCCCAAGTTTTGTACTATCTGGTAAACGGTCAGGTCGGAAAACGAATTGGCTATGCCCTTTTAACCTACAAAAACGGAGCCACCAGAATTGTCGCACTTGTTGCTACTTATTAAAAACACCTATCAAAACCAATGCGGAGGCGCTGCCCGAAAGGGCAGCGCCTCCGCTGTTTTTATGCTCATTCTTCCGGCAAAGGACCCTCTTCCAAAGGTTCTTCATTTGCTCTTGCATGGAAATGTGCCCTCATTTCTTCATTGGTCAGACAGCCCCTCCCTTCCCCGGAGCGGCGGCCTTTTGCAATTTCACTCATCAGGCGGATCGTTGCCTGTGCTTTCTCCTGTTCGTAGGTCACACGGGTCGCTTCCTCCACAAAGGCTCTGACCTCCGGCGTTGCCGTAGACCATGTAACATTGAAACGGTGACAAATCTGATAAAACGTGCGATAAAACGCCTCCCGTTCCGGGTCACGCTGGAAATACTCTTTTGCATCCATCGAAAACACCTCACTTCAAATCGATTATACTCGATTCTGTGTAGCTTTTCAACAAAAACAAAAATCCCCTGAACTGCTGTTCCCGGCAACTCAGGGGATTTCATACCTTATGCGTTGAACATATCCTTCAGCTTTTTGAAGAAGCCCTTACGCTTTTCGTAGTTTTCTTCCTTCAAGGTGCCCTCAAATTTCTTCAGGGCATCGCGCTGCGCCTTGTTCAGCTTTTTGGGGATCTCCACCTCGCACTTGACGTACATATCGCCGCGGCCGCGGCCGTTCAGGTACTGGATGCCCTTGCCGCGCAGGCGGAAGGTGGTGCCGCTCTGGGTGCCCTCGGGCACGGTGTACTCCACCTTGCCGTCAATGGAGGGCACGGTGACGCTGTCGCCCAGCACAGCCTGACTGTAAGTGATGGGCACGGTGACCCACACATCGTAGCCATCGCGCTGGAACACCTCGCTGGGGCGCACGGTGACCATAACGATCACATCACCGGCGGGGCCGCCGTTGGTACCGGCATCGCCCATGCCGCGCAGTGCAAAGCTCTGGTCGTCGTCGATGCCCATGGGGATGGACACCTCAAGCGTCTTTTTGGTAGCCACCTTGCCGCTGCCGTGGCAGACCTTGCAGGGGTTCTTTACCAGCTTGCCCTTGCCGCCGCAGCGGGAGCAGGGCTGCTGGGTCTGCATCACGCCAAAGGGGGTGCGCTGCTGGCGGATGACAAAGCCGCGTCCGCCGCAGTCCGGGCAGGTCTCGGGGCTGGTACCGGCGGCGCAGCCGGAGCCGTGGCACTCAGTACACTCCTGCTGACGGGTGATGGTGATGTTCTTCTTGCAGCCGTGCACGGCCTCGTCAAAACTCAGGGTGATGCGCACCCGGATGTCCTGACCCTTGCGGGGGGCGTTGGGGTTTGCCTGACGGGACGAGCCGCCGAAGCCGCCAAAGCCGCCGCCGAAGATATCGCCAAAGATGTCGCCCAGATCCACGCCGTCGCCGCCAAAACCGCTGAAACCGCCGGGGCCGCCGCCGTTCTGTGCTGCGTAGGTGGGGTCAACACCGGCAAAGCCGTACTGGTCGTACAGCTGGCGCTTTTTCGGGTCCGAAAGCACCTCGTTTGCCTCGTTGATCTCCTTGAACTTTGCCTCGGCGTCCTTATCGCCGGGGTTATAGTCCGGGTGGTACTTCATGGCAAGCTTGCGGTATGCCTTTTTGATCTCGGCATCGCTTGCGCCCTTGGATACCCCCAGCACTTCGTAATAATCACGCTTTTCCTGTGCCATATCCACTCACCTCTCCGGGAACGCCCTCCCCGGGTAACGCCCCGGTCGGTTCCTCACTCTATAAACCAGCAAGAGCCGCTCCGGCCTAAACCGGAGCGGCTTTTGCTCTATTGCGCGTGTGCCCGCCGGTTTGGCCGGACACAGCGCTTTGTTTCAGACTTAGACTTCCTTGAAGTCGGCATCCACAACGCCGTCATCGTTGGGCTTTTCGTTGGCTGCGCCTGCGTCAGCACCGGGCTGTGCACCGGCGGCCTGCTGTGCGGCAGCGGCTGCCTGATACATCTTCTCGAACACCTGGCTCAGGGCTTCCTGCTTTGCCTTGATGTCGTCCACGTTGCCGGACTGGACAGCGGTCTTCAGGTCAGCAAGCTTTGCCTCGGCATCGCTCTTCACGTCTGCGGGCAGCTTGTCGCCGTTCTCCTTCAGCATCTTCTCGGTCTGGAACACCATCTGGTCGGCACCGTTGCGGATATCGACCTCTTCACGCTTCTTCTTATCGTCGGCAGCAAACTGCTCAGCTTCCTTCACAGCCTTGTCGATGTCCTCCTTGGACATATTGGTGGAAGCGGTGATGGTGATGTTCTGCTCCTTGCCGGTGCCCAGATCCTTAGCACTGACCTTCACGATGCCGTTGGCATCGATATCGAAGGTAACTTCGATCTGAGGTACGCCACGGGGAGCCGGAGCAATGCCGTCCAGATGGAACACACCCAGACTCTTGTTGTCGCGGGCAAACTCACGCTCACCCTGCAGCACGTTGACCTCAACAGAGGGCTGGTTGTCGGCTGCGGTGGAGAACACCTGGCTCTTGTGGGTGGGGATGGTGGTGTTGCGGTCGATGATCTTGGTGCACACGCCGCCCAGCGTCTCAATGCCAAGGCTCAGCGGGGTGACATCCAGTAGCAGCAGACCCTTCTTCTCGCCGTTCAAAACGCCGCCCTGAATAGCAGCACCGACAGCCACGCACTCATCGGGGTTGATGCCCTTGAAGGGCTCGCAGTTCAGTTCCTTCTTCACTGCGTCGTAAACAGCGGGGATACGGGTAGAACCACCGACCATCAGCACCTTCTTCAGGTCGGAAGCGCGCAGACCTGCATCCTGCAGAGCCTTGCGCACGGGGGTCATGGTGCGGTCGACCAGATCAGCGGTCAGCTCGTTGAACTTTGCGCGGGTCAGGGTCATATCCAAGTGCTTGGGGCCGGTAGCATCGGCGGTGATGAAGGGCAGGTTGATCTGGCTGCTCATTGCGCTGGACAGCTCGATCTTTGCCTTCTCAGCAGCTTCCTTCAGGCGCTGTGCGGCCATCTTATCCTTGCGCAGGTCGATGCCGTTCTCGGTCTGGAAGGCGTCTGCCATCCAGTCGATGATGCGCTGGTCGAAGTCATCGCCGCCCAGATGGGTATCGCCGTTGGTTGCCAGAACCTCGGTAACACCATCGCCCATCTCGATGATGGACACATCGAAGGTGCCGCCGCCCAAGTCGTAGACCATGATCTTCTGGTCGTCCTCTTTATCCACACCGTAAGCCAGAGCAGCTGCGGTGGGCTCGTTGATGATACGGCGGACGTTCAGGCCGGCAATGGTGCCTGCGTCCTTGGTGGCCTGACGCTGGCTGTCGTTGAAGTAGGCAGGCACAGTGATGACAGCCTCGGTGACGGTCTCGCCCAGATAAGCCTCGGCGTCAGCCTTCAGCTTCTGCAGGATCATAGCGCTGACCTGCTGGGGAGTGTACTCCT